>Ga0302232_10000120_pt1 | contig 65161 bp, 96 predicted proteins | sample II_Palsa_N2_3_FD_193575 | JGI IMG/M metagenome (GOLD analysis project Ga0302232, IMG submission 193575) | Peat permafrost microbial communities from Stordalen Mire near Abisko, Sweden - II_Palsa_N2_3 | ecosystem: Environmental > Terrestrial > Soil > Palsa > Peat permafrost | place: Sweden...
AACGATTAGAACGCGTGGGCAACACCTCGTCCACGAAAAGCGAAATACAGCACCAAACCCATCTTGGCGAACTTGGAGCCCTGAATCAGCAGCATCCCCAGCATGCGTAACAAATCGATCATCGCACCCGCTCCAGTAACTGTGCCGCCAGCTCAGCTGAGTATCGTAGTCGGGGTATAAATACCTCCGGTAGTACGAGACTGCACCATTCTTGTGGCGTCCACAGGATGAATCCCCGTGCTTTATCTGATGGTACGCCGACCACCACACACACGTTCTTGCCCGCGTTGTATCGCCGTTCGAGCCACATCTCCTGACGTGCGGAGATGAAGGCTTTACGGTCCTGCATGTTGTAGCCGTTCTTACCGAACGTTTTAGCTATCTTGAACTCGACCCACAGGTCGCGGTTGTAGTCCAGGTACCGATCCGGGGTGCCGGGCGCCGTGATGCACACGGGCGTCATAGACTGAACATGGACCGACGCCGGCAGTTTATCGATCACTGCCTTGGTGAATTTATGCTCGTTCAAAATGGGAACGGGTCGTCACCCGTGACCATGTACTGCAGCATATTGTTCTTAGCCTTATCACGGTCCCTGATCGCTTCGCACCAGCTTCGCTCAAGGCCTTTAGCTATGTTTCCTGCGCTGATGGCTTCTTCTTTAAGCCGTTCCATCTCGGCCTCGGCCTTCCGAAACTGATCGATGTACCCTTCGAGTCTTTGGTCCATAGAAAGACGCCGCCTTTCGACGGCGCTCCTTGTTACTTGACGTGGTCGAAGAGCGCCGAATGCAGCTCGGCGTACGTGGTCTTGAGCGCCTTCATCTCCGTGGTATGACGCTCGCGCGCCTCACGGATCAGGTTCTCCGTCTCCTTGATCTTCGCTCGAAGCTGCGGCGCGCTGTCCGTTTCGCCGACAGCCGGCGTAGCCTGGAGAGCAATCTTTACCGCATCCTTGGGCTTGTTCGGACCGCGAGGACGACGCGTACGCGCCGGTAGCTCGGCGTGACCACGTGGCAGCGCCGTATCGACAGCCGTTTCGGCCTGCTCTTCGTGATCTTCCTGATCAGCCGCTGAGTTGGCCAGGGCCTCCTGGCGCTCCTGCTCGTTCAGGTCGTCGTCCGACGGTACCAGATTATCGAGCGCTTTGGCGTTCTCGGGAGGTACGGTGACTGCACCGCGCTGGGCGATGCGGGAAACGGTGGTTCGGATAGGCATAGTGATTTCCTCTTATCGACGGGCGGCAGGCGCAGCGGCCCGTGTGGGTTTCTGGTTGCTGGAGACGTAATTGCTCACATCCGGGATCGCTTCGAGCATGGCCGTAGCCTCTTCGCGCAGCTGGAAGTGATCGGCGTAGTCGCTATTGGCACGCACATTCTCGAAGTTCATCGTGGAGTAACGCGTACCCGGGACCGGCATCGCGGTGATATCCACCACGGCTTTGATCGGCGGGCCGCCCAATACGCGCTCCACCTGACGAGCGAACCCGTCGAAGAACTTGATGGAGGTGGGTGGCACGGAAATGATGAAAATCTCCGCGTTGTCCAGATCGGCGGCCTGCTCTTCCAGGATCACAGCCAGTTCGCGGCTGTTCTTGCACGCCTTACCTTTACCTGTGGCTGAGCTACCCCACTGATCGTGTGCGCAGCCATGACACATATCGTGCTGTGGCTCTGGGGACTCTGGGCACGGCTGCATGTTGGCCAGCACCTTACCGATCGCGAAACAGCCCGGCGGCAGTGGATTGCCGGCCTGATACGGATGCGGATACCAGGTGTTCTTCGACACGAAGTCCACGACGATGACACTGATCGTGGTATCGAGCTCAGCACCGTCGGGAGTTGACCAGCGACCATTGGTATTGATGGACAGACGCGGACCGGAACCACCTGCTGAGACCTGATCCTTAATCGATTCAGCGGCGAGCTGCTGATCAATCGTGGCCAGGTCAGTCTTGGCCGGTCGTACTGCGACACTCTTTTCTTTGCTCATTGTGATTACTCTCGTCGTTTCTGGAGGGATTCGTAGGTGTACAACTCCACCCCAGGGATGGCTTTTCCTTTACGCTGCTCCAGGAGTTCAGCGAAAGGTTTGGCTGATACCCGTCGCTCCAGGAGCTCGGGGTGTTTTGACACGACCTTATAGAACACTTGCCAGTCCTTTACCTGTGGCCGTGTCTTCTCCACCAGTGTCACGGTCAACTCAGGATTACGGACCTTATCCACGCCCTGTTCCTTCATGGCGTCCAGCAGGGCCTCTTCGGTGATCTTCAGCAGACGATCGCTCTCGATGAGCCGAGAGCGATGCACCGAGGCTTCGTTGTCCGCTTCGACCACCGCGGCAAGCAACTCGCCTAACGTCGCCATTAGACGGCCTTTAACCCATCGCCGAAGAAATGTTCCAGTGCACGATCAATCGTGGTTGGTTCATACTCTCCGGCCGCTTCCAGTGACGCCGCCAAGGGGTTACGAAGATACGCCTTTTTTGGTGCATCCACGATATTGGCTGTCAGATACCGCAGTACCGATACGGCGCTCATAGTATTTTCCACAGGTGCTTCTCCGTTATTGCCACTTTATCAGGATGCTCCTTTAGGCCAATCGAAGCATCCTTGTACCCCACCTCGTACGCCTTACGCGCAACCGCATTGAGTATCTCGTGCAGCTGTTTGCGCGTCAGGTTTTTAAGACTTGTTGTAAAAGCTGTCGACCTTGACGGCGGCATTTAATGGCAGCTCCTCACACCACCACGCGGGTGTGGACATGATTTCCTTGGTGCGGTTCGCCAGTTCTTCGGCGCGTTTCTTGGCGATGATCATGCCGATTTCGTCGTGCGTCGACATGACGATCCGTGCATCGGGGAACTCTTCCGCGATCTGGACCATCTGTTCGCCCAGCAGCACACGGGACAGGAACTGACAGACGTTCTCCACCGCCAGGCCGCCATAGAACTTGACCGGACCGCGACGGCCGACATAGATCATGTTGCCTTCGTCATCCTGGTGCATGTTCGGGTAGAACATGTACCCACCATGGGGACCATGGATGTAGGCGCCACGCGTACCCATCTCGAAGATCAGCGGGCCGTCCTCGATCTCGCGGTTACCGATAAAAGCCAGCCGCGCGGTGCGTTCGGTGATCTTCCAGTTATCGCGGATCATGTTGTTCGTATTACGCCAGCGAATCAGGTTTTCGTTGGTCTCTTCCAGCGACTGCACCATGGGTGGACCAAACTGCCCGACGCGGAAGGTGTAATTGATCTTACGGTGACCTGCGCCGTACCCCGCACTAAGTTCGAAGACCTTACCGACGAAACGCTCGTCCGGGTCTTCCTCTGCATCGATCGGCCGACCGTAGATCGCCGCGGCCGCGAAGCAGTAGATGTCCGGACCTTCCTTCCTGTCATAGCGGCGGAACACTTCGAGCTTGTCCAGCTGTTTGGCCTTCCATGCGTTCATCCGCGCTTCGATCTGGCTGGCGTCGGCGATGACCATCAGCGTACCGTGTGGTGCTACCAGCGCCTTACGTATTTCTGCGCCCGGCCCTCGACGCGGAGGGTTCTGCCAGTTGACGGCGTCGCCGCCGCCCCAGCGCTGAGTACGCGCCGCGCAGTAATTGAGATAGATCGGCGTCGGGTAATCCACACGTTTAAGTAGAGTCTCGGAGCGAGTCTCCACGATCGACGATTTGGACATAAGGCGTGCTTCAACAAGATCGCGGACGTGTTCAGTCGGATGCTCAAGCAGTACCTTGAAGTCAAGGTCATTCTTGGCGAAAGCGTATGCCTCCTCACCAGTGCGACCGCTGATCTTGGTAGGTGGCTCGACGCCTGCCGCTTCCATGTGGACCGCGAATTTCTGGGCACTACCCATCTCTTTGAGGAGGAATTGGTTGCGTGATAATGCGGGTTTGACATAGGTCTTCCCTTTCGACGTGTACAGGTCGTAGCGTAGCTGCTGGTGTTCAAGCAGGGTATCGAGTGTCGACTTCAGCGGCACGGCGAGGCGGTCCAGGATGCCTTTCTTGCGCTCCAGTTCAGACTCATACAGCCGCTGCAGACGCGCACCATCGAGCAGCATCGTGGGCTCGGCGTACATCCGCACGGTGATATCGATCAGCTTGAGCTCGTTCTCCGGGACGATCCCTTTAAGTGCCCCGTAGATCGCGATGACGTCCTCCACGTCGTCACCGTTATAGAGAGCCATATGCTCCAGCTCATCTGGCGTGAAGTCAGCGAGGCGCTTACCCTTGACATTGACAAGGGCCGCCGCATTCTTTTTGCCCTCCCGGCCCATTTTCTTCGAGACCTGATCCAGGCTCGCTGATTCGTCCACACCGAACACGAAACGCGCCATAGCCATCGTGTCCAGCCAGAAACACGGGTACACACCAAAATGATGGGTAAGGATCAGCCCGTCGAAATTCGTGTGATGCGCGAGGCAGCCGGTAATCGACCAGTCGATCGTGCGCAGACCATTATAGATCGCGTCGTAGCCGATCCACACCTGTGGGCGTGCGTTGGTACCTACGAGCTTGAGCGCCATGGTCTGCGCTTCGAACTCAGGACTACGGATGTATTCCGTGGTGGCCATCTTCGACAGACTGTGGCTGTCGGAGTAAAACGTCTCGAAATCAAGTGCAGCAATCTGTTTGAATGGTACGGACACGATGCGCTCCCCAGCGAATGAGGAGCTATCGTACTACGTTTTAGAACGGTGTGGGAGGGTCATCGGTGGCGGTCACCGACGGACCACCATAACCCCAGCCTAAAGCATTTGCCGGGATAGTAGTTGCGGCCATTTGTGCTTGCAAAGCCTGCGTCGCCGCGAGCACGCGCTGCTGCTCTGCTGATAGCATAGCCCGGGCTCGTGCAGGCGCCGCCTGAGCTATTGCCTGTTGAAACGCTTCGCGCGATTGTTCATAGACGCTCGTCGCATCTGGCACGGCCGGTACCGTTGAAAAACGAGTGCCGGCATGAATTTCCATGCGTTCTTCACCACTTTCCCGCGACCACGACCGTGGTCGCGGTACAGCTTCGGGCCGCGGCGGCGCTGTGGGCAGCACGAGCGGTTCCATCTTCGGGTGCTCGATGTATTCCAGCGTATGGCCCTCCTCCGGGGTATCGTTGAAGATGTAATATTTCTCCGCCCGTGCATTTTTCTTGGCGCAAATGAAGCGTGCATAGGGCATAGCCTCGCCATAGCGCGGCGTCATATGCTGCATGAAGACTGCGTACAGTTGGTCTTCAGTCATGGGCTCGTAGGACGGGATAATACTGACGACCCAGTACCGGTTCCCATCATTTTTTAGTAAAAGTTCTGTTCGTGCCATGGCTCCTCCACAAAAAAAAAGGGTGCCATGCCAATGCACGACACCCCTAAAAGGACCAGCAGGCCGGATTAAGCTACCGGCCGTTGGCGCTGCGGCGACATCTAGGGGAAGGAGTAAGACCCCGCCGCGCCCGACCGCGAGTCGGGACGCTGCTGGGTAAACTAAACCCTACCCTTAGACCACCGAGACGCTGACGACGTCGCGACCGCGCACGCCGATGGCTACCACGATGCCGCGGCTACCGGCAGTACGACGCGCCTCGGAGGACGTCGCGAACGACGGCTTCTCGAAGGTACGGCCGTTGAACACGGCATAACGCACGTACGTCGCGCGCTGCTCCGAAGCGCCGATCAGTTTCATCGTGCCGCGGCGCTCGTTGAACTCAACCGCGAACGAACCGAAGTGATTGCCCTTGCGGGTGCTGGCGTTGCTATGTGCGGAGTGAGCCGAGCTGTACGCCTTCGAACCGATGCAGAACGGCGCATCCTTGGCGTTGTACAGATTGAAACCCAGGGTTTTGCTGGTGCTGGCCATGGACTGCAGCTCGGACGAATCGATGGCCAAGTGGGACACATCGGTGTGACGGCCGTCAGCGGTGAGGATGGCATTGATACGGGACATGGAGTTACTCCTTGGGATTGATGATGCCCACATGCGGGCGATGGAACGATGAACGCAGATCAGTGAACGGTATCTGCGGTTTTGGTAGCCGACGCGTCAGCTACCGGGACAAGCTCCGTTGTGGGAGGCGTTTCCACCTTCGGCGCTTCCACCACGACGACCGGCGGAACAAACGGTTTGGCATCTTTCAGGAACACGCGTAGATCGTGTTCGGTTTGCAGGCAGTCCGCTACGATGGTCCAATCCATGTCGCTCTTCATGTTCGGACCGGTCTTGCGCTGCTGCGCGATATTGGTCGCTTCATACACGTAGCGATTATCACTGGCCAGATCATTGGCGAGATCGGTCGGCAGGAATGCCTTCATCGACTCGGACCAGACCAGCTCCGTATTGTCCACGATGATGTGCATCGGGCAGAACGTCTTCAAGTGCAGCGACCACTTTGATTCAAACAAATCCGAACCGCCGAAGGTACGCTTGATCACTTGTTCCAGGTTCGTCGGCGCTTTCGTTCCAACCGGCGTGCCAACCGTTTGGCTCGTCGCGTCTCGCTCCTTGTAGGTTCGGGAATCGGGGTCCCATACTTTGTTTCGGTAGTCGTAGCTCCCGCCGCCAGCATAGCCGCCGTAACCTCCGAAGCTGTCCTGCCCGCGATAAGCGTTCCCCGTCGTGACGTTGAAATACCCCCGAAAGCTGGTATTTGAATACCAGCAGCCCTCCGACCAAAGGCCTTGTTTTTCGTTACAGATAACGTACTCGCCGCCATCGAACAGGAACGCGACCTTCTCGGTTCCGGCGAAGGACTCGATAACCGGACGCAGCGACTTGATCTGTTCGAGGTTCAGCGTCTTGACCATGTCTTCGGCGAACTCGCGTGAATCGCTTCGCTCCGCATCGCCTTTGCAATGCACATAGTTCAGACACGGGCCGTTATGCATCAACACGCCGTTGTCAATCGCAAACGGATGGCAATTGGCCTCGTCGGTCTTGCCCTTGGTTGCGATACGAAAATGCACGAACGCCATGGTCTCGGTGGTGACGTCCTTCGAATACGACTTGAAGAACTTGTCGAAGGCGAAGAACCCTTTCTTGGTAACGACCTTCCCGTTTTCACCGATGTACGCGTAGCCCGCACCGTGCGGATTGGCCTTGAACGAATTGGCCAGATGTTCCTTGCTGACCCAGTGGCCAGCGGGTTTTACGATAGCAATACACATATCAACTTCCTTATGCGGTGAGCTCAGCCAGCGGTCGCGCCTCGACCATTGACTTTGCAGTGGGTACGCCAATGCGCGAAGTGAGATTCGGATATTTTGCGCTGTTGTCCGCGAGCCAGCTGCGGAATTGAGCACTGATGTTCGGGTCTAGCACATCCAGATCGTTGTCCAGCTGTGATGTAAACTCCATACCGCCGACGCAGTATTCGACACACGCCATGAAACCTTCATAGCGAATATTCGAGCCAAAAATACGCGTCTCCAGTACCTGGTTACCGCTGCGAATATGCACCGGCTGATACTTACCACGCGATGCGAACTGGCTGAGCGCGGTGCCATTGAACGACGTACCGCCAGTGATCGACTTGAATTTCGCTGGAGTGATCAATTCATAGCCGCCCGAGTGTGGCGATTTGTTCATGGTCATGAACTTGTCGAGCGACGCCAGTTCTTCCATGCCCGGTGGTGTACGGTCTTCGCTGTCACCCGCGCCGTAGATTACCTTACGACCCGAAATGAACTTCGAGATCGCGGCGGCGTTATGCACGAACGCGACAAACCGCAGGATGTGATTGGGCGCGCGGTCACTGACATCCATGTTCACATGGATACCTGCCAGACGACGGTTCTTCCAACCCTCCGCACCGCCAGCGACCAGTTTCTCCAGCAGCCAGCGCCAATGCGCATCCGGTGCCTGATAACCTTCGAGCAGCGGTAACGGTTCGGAAATGATTTCGCAGCCGGACGTAACACCGGACAGTGACGAATCCGATTCGATGATGAACGGACGGTTCCCGGTGAACCGACCATCGGGTTCGACATACCGCGACAAGAATTTCTGGAAATGCGTGTTGGTCTTGAAACCGCACTCCAGTTCAACGCCGACGTGCCGCGCGTAACCGCTGCGTTTTGGAGAGTGGCGCCAACCGCGCTGGACGCCATGATAGCCACCGATGCGGCCATTCGTGTTGCCGCGCACCCAGCGACCATCCTCTTCGTAGATCGCGCCGCGTGCTTCGTTCGGACGACGCCAGACCAGGTCACCACCTTCGATCTCGACCCATTCGACATTCGCTGCCCACACCAGTGAGCCAGTGATCGAATCGCGGCGAACCGCGTCGGTAGTCAGGAGTGAAGGGTGTATCTGCTCCGTGACGCCCTCTTCGTTAACAACGACACGTGCCATGCGGGTGTTCGGTGCTTCGAGCTTCGTACGTTTGCAGGTTACGAAACTGTCTGTTTCGTAGAATGCTGCCGTGTCGCCTTCATCCAGGCGCCAGAACCGGAACTTGAATGTGCGCGCCAGTTTGTCGACCTGTTCGGCCTTGGCATTGCCGATGATATAATTCAGATATGAATCGTTACCGCTGCGAATATGGTAAAACAGTTTGTCGTATGCCGTCTTGATCTTGATCGATTTGCGCGACCAATAAGCGATGTGCTTCGCATAACGTGCGAGGTTACGTCCCGGATGCAAACCGACGAACATGCCCTGATTCTTTAGTGTTGCGAGCAGGAAGCTCTGTGCATCGGCTTTCATAGTGGCCGGCGCATCATGCAGATGCACCTTAGCCATTAGCGTATTGGTCAGGTTTGCCCGTGCATCTTCGCGCAGTTGTACTTGCGCGCGTGCTTCGCTACCCAGTGCGATCACGTCGTCTTTGGTGTAGCCCATATCCTTCAGGCGTTCATTGAATCGCTTCGTCCATTCTTCAATGGACGTGTACCCATCGCAGGGGAGTTTGGCAGTCAACGCTGCCGCCATCTCCAGTAATTTTTTTACATGTTTCATCGTGCTCTCCTTCGTTGTGAGGCCACCACAAGTTCTAGAAAATCGTTCATGTTGACTGTCTTCTCGTCGAGGCGGTTATAGACCATCTCTTCGACCGTGTTTGTCGCTTGAATCAGAATGGTGTTAGTGACTTTATCCTGCGCTCCTCGATAGATACGATGGATGGCCTGTTTCAAAAGGTCAGCCTCATAGAACGGTGAAAGGATGATGCACGCCTCGCCCCGGGTCAGGGTCAAGCCGTGAGCACCGGTGCGCGGATGCAGGAGAATGGTCTGGTACTTACCCTCTTGGAATTCATCAACGATTCGATCGCGGTCGCGTTGTGCTACGAGACCATCGATAATCGCGAACCGTATCCCTCGCGACGTCAAGAGCTTGCTCATTTCTTCGCGCTGGTGAAACCAGTTGAAGAAGACGACCGAGTGCTGATACTGATCGATGATGTCCGCACCGAGTTCGTATCGCTGTGTATCAACCAGAGCATACGACCGTTCTTCGCCGCCGTCATACACGGCACCGGAGGCGATCTGTAGAAGCTTTTGCCGCAGGCTGGATGCATGAACTGCATTCACCCGTTCTTCGTTGATGATCGCCACCATGTTCGTGGCGAATTCTTCGTAAATCTTTTGTGTTTTCTTATTGAGTTCGAACGGATATCGCGCTACGTGATTCGGCGGTACGTGCGTCATCACATCTTCGAATGCGTGCCGGATCGAGATATCGCTGATGAGACTGAAGACGGCGTCCGACGCGCCAGGTTTGTCGTGCCACTTCAGCATGTTCGCGCTCGGGCCGACCTGTTCAGCCTGCTGTACGGACCCACGGAAATGGTAGTAGGACGGTCCCAGACGTTTGCCGCCGTCCAGGATCAGCATCTGATGCCACAGCTCCGTGACTGAATTAGGGTTGGGCGTGCCCGTCAGGAGCAATCGGCGGCGGAACTGTTTGCTCAATTGCCGCATCGCCTTGGACCGTTGCGATGTGGCATGTTTGAATGTGGTCGATTCGTCGACGATCAGTTTGTCGAACCCGCGCATGAGCTTGGGGTTCTTAACCAGCGCCGTGACTGCGTCTGTATTGGTGATGACGATCTGTGTATCGATCGCAAACGCCGCTTCCCGGTTCTTTGCATCGGCGATGGAATAGCTTAACCACGGAAAATAGTCATCGACCTCGTGGCCCCACGCACTACGCATGAGGGTCTTGGGACATACCACGAGCGTACGGCCATCGCTGCCCAGGTTGTAGTCATCGTTGATGATCAGAAGATGCGCCAGCGTCTTCCCCGTCCCAGGAGCGGACATGTCATATACGATGTCTGACTCACTCCCGAACTGGCGAGTGAACGACTGATGCAGCCATGGTTCCAGCTTTTTGGCGATGCTAGCCCTTCGTCGCGGCGGTCTCGTCCTTCCACGAGAAGTCGCGTTTCTTGGTATGGGTCAGGATGTAAGTCTTCACTTCGACAATCATCATGTTATGTGCGGTCTCCTCCATGTGCTTGTCGTACTCGGCGCGATCGGCGGCACGCAGGACGGTAACGCTGCCATCACCATGCAGTGCTTCGATGATCGCCATCGCTGGTGTATGCGTACCTTGGCGAACGGCTTCACGCTGCGCCGCAATCACTGTCGACGTCGTCGCCGAGACTTTGTGGCTCTTGATCTTGGCGATCTTCGCCGGATACTTTTTATTGCCGTAGATGCGCCGGTCTTTCACGATGTGATGTCCGCGGTGCATGCACGTTACCAGGCTGTCCGTGTCGGCGTTGCCATCGACGCGGAAAAGCAGTTTGCCTTTCCAGCGATAGTTCATGTTCGAAACGAGCGACTGTACCTGCTTATAACTGAGCTCGTTCTTCTCAATCAGCAGGACGTCGTTCTGTTTCAGTGCCTTGAGCTTCGTGGGCCAAGGACTGTCGTAATTGATGCGAGGCTTTACGTTTGCCATTACCACTCCGCCCAACCGGGATAAAAGATTTCCTTCCCGCAGGAAACGTTTGCGCACACGTATGGTTTGTTCTTGGGACCAGCGACCTCGATGATATCTTGATGTTCGCTGCAGTGCGGGCACTCCACCATGACGCCGTGCATGGTGTCGTCGACGAAAACAGCGCACTGTTTCTTGCGGCCGAAGTCGAGTGTCGTTCTCATGTATACGGTCTCCATTCAATATCACGGATACTTACTACGTGGCCGCCTGTGTTATCGCCGTTCCAGCTACCCATACGCACCAAATCGCTATCAAGGTACGTGCAATAACCGAAATGCCACGAAACTTCTCCGTAAACGCGCCAGTGGACCATGCTGCCAGGAGGTGGGCGCCGATTCATTTTGTTACTCCTACAGGGCAAACCCCAGTCCCCTGGGGTGAATAGGGACACCATCGACACGTGAGTTTCGATGGCGAAGGGCGGAAGTACCTGTCTTCCATCATCTTCTGAACTTCGTTGTCGAGCTTGACCTGTGCCTTCTCTAACTTCTCGGGCAGAAAAGTGATCTGCCACGTGTCCGGGAGATCGAGGTACCAGAGCTCAGCCTCGTAGCTCTCATAGCCAGGATCGTGGAGCATCGCTGTGATCGAATAGAGCTCACACTGACCATAGTGCTTGAGTTCGTTGCCGTATTTTTTGCCGGTCTTGTTGTCGATGGTGAGGTTGATTTCACCAGGAACCACGACCTTGATATCCGGAATCACCACGAGCCAGCGATCTTTCTCTTCGCACGGTTTCCAGTTGTGGTCCAGATAGAATTTGCGTTCCACTTCCACTGTACCCAGACCGTCGCGGCGGATGTTACGCACGTCGATCAATGGACCGTCGAACTTGACCAGATCATTTGGGAATGGCGCATCATCAGCGAGGATGAAATCCTCAGCCAGTTTATGGCGCTGTGTGCCGCGCGTATTGGCCGCTTTCTCGTCACGAGGTGGTTCAGGACTGTGGTCGATGTACTTGAGCTTCGCCCAATAGTGACAGGACCGATAAACAGTCAGTAGCGAGTGTGACCATTTTTCGATGTGGTCGCTCACTTACTCTCCCGTGAATCGGCGGACATGGCGTCGTCTATGTATGTCTCAAGAGCTTCGCCAATAGGCAGAACGGCGTAAGGGTTTACCCGCTTTTTACGAAGCCACCGATACCTAGCCGCATCCTTCGCCCCACCGGAATCGGCTGGAGGGTGGGTGAATAGTGTCATCGAGTACAGACCGTTGCCGGGGTAAGTTTCATCCCAAGGAATCGAACAAGACTTTCCATCCAGCGTTTCAACTTCAACGAATCGCGGGTCGTTTCCTTTACGCCAATCAACAATGAAGCGAACCGCCTTCGCATCCTCGCGGGATTTCAGGAGGGCGGCGAGTTGATATGCGGTGGCTTGTAATGCGCGCAAAGATACTTCGCCGCCTTCGCCGTCAACCGCATCGGCTAGTTCTTCCGCTTCCTTCGACGTGTACGTTTTCATTTAACGCATGCCCCACGCGAAGATTAAGATCAAAACTGCACATCCAAAAAACATGATGAATCCGGAAGGATTAGTTTTCATGGCGACCTCGGGGCGGCGGCTGTGAAGTAATCAAACACAACTTTGTCGTTGTATGTCATGCCAATGCCGCTGCGAAGGACCGCCTTCCTTCCATCTCTGCAACGAATAGCTATGCATTTATGGCCTACGTCAATCTCCCACCCATCCGGCACGCCAGTCGATGGCTGGGAGGGTGGCTTCATAGAGCACTTCGATGCCGAATATCCAGAGCGATGCTCGCCCCAGTTCTTATGGCAAGCGGGACATTCCTTAGGCACAGCCTCACTCTCCCGGCGCTTTAGCTCAAGATCGATGGCGCATACGCATGTCAAAATCGGATATGGATTTGCTTTCCATCCTTCACGCATTACCGAAATGTATACCTCGCGCAAAACGTCGCACACCTGTTCCAGCGACACGGGATTACTCGGGGTCATGGTCATGCGACTTGCTCCTGATCGACATCATTAATGACTTCACCGGACTCGGCTGGAGGGTGGGTGAATAGTGGGACTTGCATGTTTGTGGCACAGCACATAGTTTCGTAACCATGTGGTGTTGGCACTATCCCGATGTACTCGATTCCACAGTCCGCTATCGCCACCGCCTTCGCATCCTCGCGGGATTTCAGGAGAGCGGCGTATTCACGCAGGAAAACGGGTGTTATTTGATCGCCACATGACTCTAGAAAGTCTGCATGACGTTCTACATCAACCCTTTTCATACCAATACCTCGCCATGATCTTTGCAAATTGATACGCATCCTCGGCTTGCTTACGCATGGCCCTATTAAATAATTCACTCGACGTGTAGTTCATAGCGACCTCGGGGCGGCGGATTTAATAGCTTGCTTGAGCGCCTTACCTGTCGCATCGAGATGACGAAAGGCACGGTTCGCATCAGGATCGACAATCGCGTTTCTCTCGTTGTAAGGCTTCGACTCTCCACGGAGGGCAAATATGTCATTGACGGCACCGAGATACAGTGATGCAGCCAGGATCAACCCATCCGGCACGCCAGTCGATGGCTGGGAGGGTGGGGATGTGTAGAGTGGAACCATTACTGGATTGAGCTGGACGTAAGATACTTCCATAGCAAGTGCGCGCTTATCTTCCAAGTAGATCGGGTGCACATACCCGACCGGCTTCTCGTTTGTGTAGTTGGTCACTTGATCGCCCTCACGTTATCGGCTGGCATCTTGACGCCGAGCAGATCGGCGTACATCGTCTGCGCGGCTTCGGACACTTTCCACGCCGGTGCCTTCGTACCACGTACCGTTTTATCGTGGCGTTTGTCGAACACGGGTTGATTACTGAGCAGGTTATATCGCTGGAAGATTTGACGTTGCGACGCTTTGGTCTCCGGGAAAATCTTATCGCTGATCGCGATCATGCGGAACAGGACGTACAGGTCTTCATGGCGCAATGCGGTCAGCGAGCCGTTCATCATCCCGCGAATCAGATCGTCGTATTCGCGCGATGGCAGCATCTTGCCGGCGAAATCGGTCTGCAGCTGGATGGTCGACGGGCGTACCTCCAGGAAATACTCCACATCGCCTTCGTCGATAGCGCGTGCGGCGCGATCCAGCAGATTATGCGTCGCCTCATACACACGTGTCTTGGTCTCGCCGACGTATGGTGTGTTTAGTCGGTTGTTATCGACCTGAATTTCGCCCAGGAACTGAGCGAAGGCTGCCATTTCCAGACCCTCCGTCACTGTCGCCAGTTCGTTGGGCGAGACCAGCAGTCGTTTCTCCTGGAACTCGCCGAAGTTGAACCGGCGATCGTGCGCCTCGATGACGACCGGGCGCGATTTGCTGTTCGAGCACACGATGAAGTTCGCACTGTTGGTCGCTTCGCGTCCGGCTTTATGCATACCGCGGATCACGATCTGGGGCTCGGTGATCCAGTCGCGCAGTTTGCTCATCACGTTGGAGGCGTCGATCGATTTGCTCATCGCCGCTTCGTTCAAGCTGACAATCAGCTTACCTTCCAGGAACTCGTTGAACTTGTCGTTCACGTGTTCGTACAGTTGCTGCGTCACGGCGTCGTTACCAAACAGGTGCCGGCAAATGTAGTTGGTCAAGAACCCTTTACCAGTACCTTCGATGCCAGACACGACCCAGGCGGTGTTTGATTTCTCCCGACGCTGAAATACCGCGGCAATCCAGTTGAGGAAATAGGTCATTGCGGTCGAGTCGTTCCCCAGTACGCTGTCCAACACACGGTAGGTGACCGGTGCGATGCCTTTGAGATGCTCTTCCAGCTGACCATTGACCTGACGTGTACGCGGGATATCGGCGAACTGTTTCACCAGATCGGTCTGGCGATACAGGTTGATCATGGGGTAGCCGTCTTCGAAACGAAGTGCAGAAGTCATATTGAACACCAGATCGTAATGCGGGAAATTAGGAGCGCGTGGCACGCCGTAGCTGGCCAGCCACGAGTTAGCCGCATCCTTACTCGTCATGTCAATACGCAGCTGATCGTTGGCACGGTCGTAGGACCCCACATACAGCTGTGATCCGCGGTTGGTCGCGTAAAACGCCAGTGGTTCGATTGCACAGGACTGCATCGCTTTTAGCGGTACGTTTTTCGACGTCTTGATCAGCGCCTTATACAGGTCCGGTGCGACGGATTCGGTGACCAGGAACGGCTCGCCTTTATGGTTCCCAATCAGGTTGGGGTCTTTCAGGTTGATGTAATATGCCAGCGAATTACCACCGTTGAGGTTGAACCGAATGTATCCTTCGCCCGATGGCTTGATGTCGTGCACGACGGCCGGTTCAGCATCGATAAGCATCTCGATGCCCTTATGGGTGCGTGTCGTGTACGGGCGCGCCGGCATGCCTACCGCTTCGCGCAGTTCGGTGATCTGTGCATGCAGATCGGCGGCCGGTACACGCTTGAAAGGCGTGATCGTTATGGCGCGTCGTGCGCCGTCGTTGAGAGCAAGAGCTCCTGAGACCGGCGGGACGAAACCGAAGCAGCGCGGTGGGGCGATATAGATGAGGCGCGAGGGGACACAGACGGATCGATCCAGCGGGAAATGCAGTGCAATGCACGAATCAGAAAGTTTGATCTGCTTTTTGAGGTGTTCGTTGGTGAAATTAAGATGGGTAATCCAGTCCGTGAGTTCTGCCGTAGTGGCGGGTTTGTCCAGAAGCATGAAAATATGGCAGCTGAGCTGGGTGGCGTCGGGGCGAAAGCACGAGCCTGATAGCTGAATAATGGCGTCCACATCCTGGCATTCGGGAGGAAGGTAGCGGGCAATGGCGACCAATGCGCCTTCGACAGTGGGAGCGCAGTCCACTTTATCGAAATCGAAGACGACCCAGGAACTGGGAGCGTCGAGCCACGCACCAGCACGAGATTCGTTGGCCAGTGGTCGGCTGAGATTCCCTTTAAGGAGGGCGCGGCCTTGCGCTCCATGATCGCCCAGGGCGAAGAAAAAGTCAGTGATGTTATCAACGGACTCGACATGGGAGGTTACCTTCTGTACCAGCGGATAGGACGTGGTGTGGTAGGACTGTTCGCGGTTGTTGTACGTGATGGTCTTCGTCAGAGGGACAGGACCGGAAAGGAACGTCAAATCCATGAAGGAAGTGTCCACTGAGGGGTGAAGAGCGGGTGATCAGTCTACGCTCAACGCCGCAATGCGCGCCAGCCCCACAGGTTGTGTCTACGAAGAGCTTCGTTCACTACGCGCATGTTCATCGATCGCTGATCGGATCGCGTCGAGGCGCTCCAGTAACTGCACGCGGAGCTGCACCAGCACGTGGATTTCCTTCGCCATCTGACCGCTGATGGCTTTTCCTTTGGCATAGAGCTTGTGTAACTCGGGCAAGTCGGTGGGTAAGGTCATGGGTGATGCTCATTCAGGTGGGGCGCACTGGATGGAAACTATCTGCGGTGGGTCGTTAATGCTAAACGGCCTGTCGTACCAAGCCACCGCTTTCAGATGCATATCGTTGCACTGTTTCGTCGCTTCGGTGATCTGCGCATTGGTTAGTGGCGGATGATCCATCGCGCAGCCCTGCAGCAGGAACAGGATCATGAGAAAGGGTTTCATGATGTTTTTTCCAGTCGCGGCGCTTTGGTGAGTCCTGACAAGATGGTTATCAAGTGTGATATAGGTAATCTGTGGCCAATGCATCAGGTGTTCTCCATGGATTCGGCAGTGAGGTTAGTACGGCGTGTTGGCTTTGACGCAGGAGTCGTGCTCGTAGCCATCAGCAACGCATGCGTCGATCGCCGCCTGTTGCAGCTGGTAGCGCCCTTGCGCTGTCGTGATGCCGTATGCTTGCGCCAGCCGGCCATGGGCATCGACGCGGCGTAGCAGCTGACAGTTGGTGTCGGCGACACCCTTACCGGCGCTAACGCCAAAGCCCGGGCCAGAGACACCCACCTGCGCAGTGTTCATGCAGTTGTCCGAACTGAAACCTGCGGCGTAACCGCCGCTGATAACGGCGGGCGCTTCGCGGTCCAGACCGGAATAGTGCACGCTCTGGGACGTAGGAATCGGTGCCTGGTTCGAGATGATATTGAGGTTGGTGTTCTGCGCGTTGCCTTGATTGGCCTTCACGTCGCTGGATGAACCCGATGATGCACCTGATTGGCTGGTGCTCTGCGCGAAGCAGGGAGCGACGACGAACAACGCGATAAGTACGAGTAGCTTTTTCATGATGTGTTCCCCGTGAATTGGTTGATGGTTCACCAAAAAACCCCCTGGCTTTCGCCAGAGGGTTCGTTGTCACGCATGAACCAGAACTTAGAAATTGAAGCCGGCGAAACCGCCAAACGTTGCCCCTGCCGCACCGGCTGCGGCATTACTCGCAGCCGAACCACTGGCATTGCCCTTGGCCTTACCGCTGGACTTGCCGTTGACCGTGTTGCTGGAGCTCGTGGCCGAACCGGTGGTCACGGTGACGCCGCTCTTGCCCGTCTTGGTGCTGACACCTGCCGAACCTTCGGTCGTATTGCTGTCGCTGTCGGTGGCCTTACCGGTATCGTTGACACTGCCACCGGCCGAGCTCGATGCACCGGACTGCGAAACAGCGATGCCACCGGCGATTGAACCACCAGCCGATGCGCCATTGTTGTGTGCGAACGCGGTACCACATGCCAGGCACAAGACCAAAGCGATGAACATGTTCTTCATGAGTTTTCCCTCTGAGGTTTGGGTGCGGAGAAAGAACAGTCGGTGTCCACCCATACCATCGACTGTGTTAGTGAAAAATGTCGGCTCCGACATGCACATCGGTTTCTATCGTTCGCCTGCCGACCTGCGAACTTGCGCCTTCGGAGCGCAAAACTGAGGCCCTATCGCCGGGAGGGCCATCCCGTGGAATGTATTCGGCAAACTCCCACTCACCGGAGGAGCGACTCACCGACTGTCTGCATGTGTTTCGAGATCGACATATAGTCCGAGTTACTCTACGCACATCGATGCAAAAAGTGGCTGCCTTATTCACGCGTTACTCCTCCGTTGCCCGCAGGAGCGAAATTTCAACAATGGGCCAGTTATGGTCTGTGTACCAACGGTATGTCTCCATTTTCTTGCGTACTTCAGAAACATCACGTGATAAAGTGTCCAGTAACATTTGTGCAGATAAACCAGTAGTCGGTGCACTTCGGTAAACCAGTGCGTAGTAGCTCATGACACGCGTTCTGCCGTGAGCTGCACGACATCCCAGCCATAACTACGCGCTACCTGCCACGTGCTATGGGGGTTACGCGGAAGACAGAGATTACGGCTCTCTTCCTGCGTGCGTGCGATGGTATCAACGATAATACGCACGAAGTGCACATCGCTCGCTGAGACGTTGGTTGTGCCACATACGTGCAAGGCCCAGATCAGTGTCTTCATGATACGCGCTCCAACTTGAAGCAACGTGGTGTGTAGTCTGCCACACTGTGATCGGTTTCGATGCGCGCGATGGCGATGCATTGCTCTGCCGTGCGACTGAATGTTGCGCGACAGATTCGATCGCCCAGATGCGCGATGACGTCGTTATTGTCATTGATGCTGTATGCGTCGTTGTAGATCATCCAGAAGTGCATGGATCGCCTCCTAAACAATGATCCCGTTGATATGTCGTAATAGATAACGAGGAAACAGCGCTGCCACAGTCGTTGATGGCGTACGACGTTGCTCCAGGTTCCACAAACGAAGATCGAAGGTCGGCGAAATACGTACGCGGTGATGTCCAAGGTCCTGATCGATCCACGCCTTGATCTCGACACCGGTTTTTGTACCGATGTCATTGGCCGTGCATGTCAGGATGGAGTGCATTTTGTCGTTCGCTTCGAAGAACGTGACTTCGTAGAGCGTCGTTTGGCTAACCATTTGCGGCGCAGTCGGATAGCCTCTAACAGGAAATTTGGGTAGACCGGTGGTGACCTGGACACGTCGAGCTTCAGGGAGCGGCGCAGGCGTGCGATCTCCACTTTCAGTTCGTTCGAGTCCATCGTCATATAGGTCTGGAGCCAGTTGGTATCGCTCAAACGTACGGTCAATGGCATCAGCAATCGCCTTCATAACACCTGCGTAGAGGGCATAGCCTATCAGGAACAGGATGATGGACGCGGCGAGCTCCTTGGCGCTGATCAGCGGCAGGAGCAGGGCGAAGAGCACTGTCGCCAAGAGGAACGCACATAGTACCAAGAGCGCGGAAGGGAGGAACGGTCGCAGCCAGCCCAGTTTCATGTCGTTACTCCCAGCTTGATGCGTTTCTTCGTGCCGGTCGTCTTTGGCCCAAAGTGCTCACACATATACATGCGCGTAATCAGCTCGGGCATCTCGTCCTCGACGACGCGGGCCTGCATCATACGCTCATCCTGAATCGCGTCATAGGCGCCTTCGGTTGCCCCGGTTATCCAGTCCGCGCCGATACGCAGCCCGGAGAGCAGTGCTTCGCGCAGGATATCGGCTGAGGTATCCGTTACGACGGCGCCCTTTGTGCGTTCAGCGTTGTCTTCGAACCTCGCACAAAGATCGAGGAGGGCATTAACCAGGTGCTTGTCCTCGATGCGCGACAGCGGTTTATTCAGAAGAATGCGTTCAGCTGCGCTGGTGAGCAGGATCACCAGCATCGAGGGTGGGGGGTTACGGACGCGGCTCATTACGAGGCCAACGGCTTGACGAGGTACTTGTGCACGACACAGCCGCGCTCGGTCAGATCGCGTTTGATCTTCTGCGCATCCTGCGTGATGCCCGTAGCGCGCTGGCGATTGCTCGCAAGCATCGTCCAGCAGTCTTCCGGGTCTTTACCCGCCGACGCCAGGAGTGGTTCGCCTTCCTTACCCTTGAGGTCCGGCTCGGCAACGAAATACAGATACATGGCCATGAATTGTCTCCTTCGTGTAAATCGAAAAAAGTTGTGAACGGGAATGGTGAAACGTGTGACGCGCGTCGCACTAAGTGTTTGGATCGTGTACAACGCATACCAGTCATGGCGCCATGTTTGGCATTTGTCGCGGATAAGATGTTTATTACCTTCGCGTTCTATGCTGTAGAACGTTTTTATGATCAACGATAGTCTGCCGTCACCCCAACTATCGTCGTGGCATACGGCGCAGAACGGCCAGCTCTTCATACGCGCCTCAATTCGCAGGGTTGGACTATGCGATTGCGCTCGTTGTTGCCCTTGGGTGTTCTTGGGTCTGTCAAGTACAGTTCCCGCGTGCTGGCTCGATCTGTGCTGATCGCGGCGCGAATATGCGGGCACAGGTTGAGCCACTGCTGTGTTAATTCGTACTTACTTAGGTGATACTCAGTAGCGTAATCGGGGTACTGTTTCGAAACGATGTAAATGATCACGGTACCCTCCTTACTGCGGTCCGTGTCGGTCGCCAGATACGCCTATTCCCATACTGATAAATCTCATCAGTTTGAGATAACTGACACAATTCGGCGGTGCGTGCTATGCAGCACATAACAATCTCGTCGTAGAGGTACAGGTACTGTAGATCACTATCGTTGTACATCGTGCTTACATTTATATCCCATGGCATATACACGATACGCGCGATACATTGTTTCTTTACAGGCCGCTGCGCACATAGTGCGTCGAGATTCGATCGAGGAATGAAACGGTTCATGACACACGACTCAGTTCGACGCGATACGGATGCCATCGATTATTACGTTCCATGTGACTGATCGTTTCTGCGGTCAGTTCTTCATAGTGAGAGAATGAGTTCCTTACCCATGCGTGGTTGAGCCATATCTGTGTGTGTTCGTGTTTATAGCCAGTCAGGAAAGCCATGTGCCATTTCATGTAGATCATGGCGCACGCTCCAGTTCGGCGCCGAAGGTACAGCGCCTGAATCCTCCCGTGCATGTGCCGCGCTCTTTCGCTGAATGTTGAGCGCCGATCTTCGTACGATGAAAATCGAGATACGTGTATATGGTATCGGGCATAAGAATACGTAGGCGGTGCGCGATCGTATCCTCGATGTAATACCGATATGATCCGGTGCGGCACATATAGATTTTCATGCTATGCGCTCCAGCTCAAAGCTTCGCACGGTGTTCGATCCGATGAGGAACTCCAATCCGATCGCGTTAGTGGATGCAGCGTTGCTACAGATGCTGTGCGCGTGTTCAAAGAGAAAAGCCTGATCGGAAGGGACTATTCCAGTCATCCCTTTTCCCCATTGGCTATCAAGTACGCAGAAGGCGATCACGGCGTACGCTCGATCAGGAATGCCGTCGCGGTTTGATGGGGTGGTCCGTAGTTTTGTGTGTTGTTGTATTCGCGGGCGGCCACAATAGCTGTGTACGAGTCCCAGGCGATGCACTGGTAATTCCAGCTGAATAGCCAGTTGTTTAATGTTCTTTCTGTCCATTCGCTCACGGCAGGATGAGGTGCATAGACTTTAAATATCATGTCACCCTCCGCACTATGCATTGATAGGGACGCCACGTTGTTTGCTGTACGTTGTATAGGTGCTGACAATCTATGGGGCTGCGCGCAAACGAACGCTGAACTAACGCGTTCATGGTCATGTAATAGATACGCGCTTGCGTTTGTTGTTCAGCATGTCCAAAGAGATCGTGGTGCCACATCACATACACAGTCACTGCCGCACCAGTTTTATTTGCATCGTAGTGCGTGCGTCGAGAACCGCTTGTCGTGTTGTTTGCTCGCGGCGATACCAGAATTCGACACAAAGTTCCATCGTCTCTTCCGCACTTCGTCCGATGGTGTTTTCGAGTTCTTTGATTTCGGAGTTCAGTCCGAACAGCCTACTTTCGTAGTAATTTATATGTCGTACGCAGAAATAGATCATGGCGTCTCCCGCTCGATCAAAAGAGGTCGACCGACGAACTGTCTGCATGATCGAGTATCTGGGTTGTGTCTATTAACTTTATCGCCCGAGGCAGCTAATAGCCGCATGAGTTCCATGCTATCGACAGGGTTACGTGCCAGTGTCGCGATGTTCCATTGACGCATGATCCAGTTTTCGATGTATAGATCAGTCCATCCCTGCGTGCAGCTCTCATGAATAGCGGCGAAAATGATCATGGCACGCGTACCAGTTCAAAGCGACAGGGAACAAAAGTGCGGTTCGTGTAGCGCCCCGTGGGTCGCTGGAGTGCCGCTTCGCGCCCACAGCTCCGCGCGTCGCGCTGGATGGTAAGGCGTGTTTTTGGGTCGGCGAAATAGCTCATGGTGGGGCTACTTGTCAGATTATAGGGGGATATGCTCATTATCCAGATAATCACGTAACCCTCCTTATCTGTAAGCGATGCGGGCGCCAGCCGTTACGTACAGCGCCAACGGTGATGGTGTGGTCGCACGCCGTTCGTTTGCGCGACAAGGTGTAGCGCTTCGATAGAAGCAGCGACTGTAAGTAACCCTCCGCGTCGATGATGTGATCAGGTACGTCGTGCGTCGAGCTAAGTTCTGGGCGCCAGGCGATGTAGATCATACGCGGGTCAACTGGACGCGTATGGGGCACCACGCGTTGAATTGCATGTTGAAGTACGTGCTAAACACTTCTTCAGCATGTCGAGCGAAGCTACTACGAATGACTTTGTCATTCATCCATGTATCGAGTATTTCACTGTGTTTAAAGTTGATCAGGGATGGGTGCCAGCACATCCAGGCTACCACTGCCGCACCAGTTCGCACCGGTAGGCGTGCCATGATTGCGGCATGATTTTCGAGGGGGAGTACAACTGTTCGACGTGCTTCGCACTACGAGCGAAGTAATCACGTTTGGTGTGCAGGTTTGTGAGTTTTGCGCGGTCGTCGTAGACGTTACCCATCAATGCTGGGTGCCAGATCATAAAACAGTTCACGTTAGCCCTCCAGCATGGTTTGATCGTTTTGGGGTTTAGGTACGGCGCGTTTACGGTTCAGGATGGCGTCGAGCTGCGCGAAGGTCATGGGTGCGCTGTAGCTCGCAGCTAAGTCCTCGATGCGCTGTGCTATGTACAAGCGCGACGCATAGGTGCGTGGGAACTTGAGCTTCATGGCGATACGCGTCAGTTGTGCGCTGGTGTAACGCTTCAGGATATTGACGGTCGTTACGCTATCGGGGGATTTGTCTACCATATGACTGACGTCGAATTTGTCGGCGTTATTTTGGTGGATGCGTTTGCTTAGTTCCATGCGTTCTTCGAGTGTCTTCAGATCCCAGTTCCAGTCGTTGGCCTTAGTGACGATGGCTCGATCAGCTTCTTCGCGGGTCAGCTTCTGGTAGTCGATGCTAAGCGCCAGGCACAGGTGGCGACGCTGCGAAGAGCTAAGAGCTAGGACATCTTTGGGTTTGATCACGGTTTGTGTTTCCTTGTGACAAGTCTTGAAGTGCGTCGTACTAGGAACGAAGGTCTTTGATGGTTTGTGGCATAAAAACCTCGAAAAAAGTTTTGAGACTTGTGTTAATTCACTTGGGGAAATGCATGTAAACGTTTACGCCAGAGAGATACACAGTTAAGATTTTGTTAATTCTTTGGCTGGATCGTCGATCTGGAAAAATGTAATGGCTATCTGATGCGGTTTGTAGGTGTTTTGGTTGTGCTTATCAGGATGTCGGAGACGTGTCAACTCTGTTCAGAATGTGTATACTATTTTCTAAGGAATCATATAGTTATAAAAAAAAGCTGTTCAGTTACAAAAATATCTTTTCCAAACTTTTTTGATTTCGGAGTATTGTTGTACAACAATACTCGATATAGGCAAGTTTGGAGCTAATTGTAAAAACATGTAAACTGTAATCTGATGCAAATCAGACACTTGAAATGTGAAATGTAAGTGAAAATGTAAGGATTAAACTTTTGTTAAGGAAAACAGTCTATTCAGCTCCTGTTTATCTTGCCAAAGTTTCTCGTTTTGAGCGGCTAAAACGACGTTTGCGCGCTCCACGCTGTCGACTTTTAGCTTTAGCAGTTCGTTCTCAGTACGAAGTTCTTGGTTCTGTATACGCAATTGAGTCAGTGTCAGTTCTTTATTCTTCGATCCTGCTGGGCGCGTCATATTTAGTACCTCGCACTTTGCACTTCGCTCTAAGTTCGAGCTGCATAAAAATACGCAGCGGCTTTCGCCGCTGCGTCGTCTTACATCTCACGTTACTTTGAGACAGCTTTCTTCAACTTGGCGCGTGCCATTTCCTGAATCGCACGCAGACCCATCAGCTGTTTCTCCTGACGCTTGCGGCGACTTTCCTTGAAGCGCAGTTCCATCAAATCGAGACATTCCACCAGATCGTGAATCTGGCTGAACGATTCGTCCTTCTCCTGCACTACGGCGTACGGCATCATCTGCTCCGGTTCCCAGCCGTAAGCTTCAGTGATGAGCTGGAGGAAGATGTGCACTTCCTCCAGCGCTGCCAGCACGATCTCGTGGTCTTCCTGACCGCTGTAAGCCTGATCGTTGACGTCGTAGTCACCCAGCGGCTCCAGACCGTAGGGTGCACTACGATTCTCTTCGCGATAATCCACAAATGCTTCGAGATCGAAATCACCTTTCAGGTCCAGTGCACGCCGATACGTCATGTTGCCGATGAAGTTCAGAGCCTTCTGAACCGCGTAGCACTCCTTATAGATCATATTGAGCGCAGCCTTGGGGTCATCACCCATGGCCTCCAGCGTGAAGTCGATGACCTTGGAGAGGTCGTGACCCGACGCTTCGAAGATGCCAGCCAGCGTCTCGGCGCTGTCACGAGCCAGCGGGTCCTCCAGCCCTTTGCCCGTGTTCTCCGACACGTTGACCACGGCGCGATCCAGCAGCGCCTTGGCTACGTGCGTCAATCGAAAATCAGACAGCTTGGTGGTAGCCGTTTCGGCCGAGGTCTCAGCCTCGACGAGCTCGGCCAGTTTATCGATCGGTGTGACGTCGACGGTATCCACGAGTTTGGCAGTGGCTTTGGGTGCGTTGTCGAGTGTCAGTGTGGTTTTGTCAGACATGTTGTTCTCCAGTTTGATTGACGAGTTTGCATACGTGAAAACGCGGGTGATCGTGCGTCGTAAACCCAACCAAGTTGTTAGAACGCAGGGTGAAGCAACACCCCACGAGCGAGTATGCATAGAACTCAGTTCTTGGCTCATCGACCGATGAGTCGCTGCCACCAGCTGCGCTTAACGCGACGTGGTGGAATTCTCTTTGCAACAACTGCAGGTGGGGTCAGCCACTCGCGCATCGCAATCGCATCGCGTTGTTTGGCTCGCATAACCCAATACCCTGATCAGTTGAATGACAAGCGCCAGCACCAGGATGGGCCAGCACAGACACAGCACGTAATAGATGATGACCACGCTGATCATCATCTTGGTCAGTAGCCAGATCATGACGTCGCCCTCGTCAGTCGCCCGGCGTAACGCTGCCAACCCTTACGGGTCAGCCGCTCATAACCGGCGAAGTGGGCGTAGCCACGCAGATAGATACTGAACAGTATCGCTGCGGCCTCTGCTTGCATCAGACCGTCAGTCGATGTTCCGATGAACATGCAGATGACGGTGCCGTGCAACACGACATCGACGCATCCTTTGTAACCGACCAGCCGACGCATCGTCGTACCCGACAGATGCGACAGCAACAGATAGAATGCAGTGAATGAAATCAGCGCGTCGATGAAGATCATGACTGCAGTCCTCCTGCAGACGTAGTCTGCGGATTGTTTGTTTGCTCCTTGTCCGCCGGAACATGCACCTTGTACTTGGTACGACGTGCGGCGATCAGTTGATCCGTGCGCTCGGTGATCTCGCGCAGCTCATCGATCGGCGCACGTGCTACCTTGTGCGCGAGTGCTTCAGCATCAGCCAGCTGACGCGCTTGATACTCGATACGCACACCGCGCGCGATGTTACGCAGCAGCATGAACGTACCGATGACGCCATCTTCCATGTGCCACACGATGTTGGATGGACGCACGTTGTTGATGAACTCACGCAGATTCTTTTTCATGATCGTTCTCCAGTAGTTGAGTAATTGATTTACGTATGTCGTCGACCGTCGGTTCAGGTCGAAAGTTGTTCAACTCTTCGATCAAGCGTTGGCGATCACACAACAACTGACTGACGTGGCTACGAAGACGAATGATCTCTGATGCCATGACGGACTTCAGCATGAGCGAATCCTCTTGAGTATCCACAGCCAGATCGCCATCAACACGATGATGCCGATCATGATTGCACCGTGTCGCGATACACACGTGCAGCAACACGTAGTGCATTGACACGACGTACTGCAGCATCAGTGATGTGCTGTGATGCAACACCCAACTTCACTTTGTCAGTCATACGTGCAACGTATGGTTTAGCAATGTTCATTGCAGTGAATGTGATTGCATCCATACCAAGACACACAGCAGCAGTAGCAATGATCATGATCATCAACTCCGTAACCGTTCGACATTGAACACAGAACAACTGTCCTGCCTGAACGAAGTGAAGGCATGCCTACCCCCCGGGGATATGGAGTTCCTTTTGACATTGCTCAAAGTCAAAAGCGAACAGCATAGGCATCGCTACGCTGGGTAAGGGTAGGGGGACCCACCCCGATACAAGATCGTTTTTCTGTAGAAATCGACTTGAGGCACCTAGTTCTTCGCGCCTGGTACCTAGCACTTATATTTTTAGCTCCTAGCTCTTAGTACGAAGCTCTTCGTACTTTGAGCTTCGATCGTCGTACTTCGTTCGAGGTACCCCCGGGGTCTTTCATCCTGGAAAACGCATGCTAAGCTGCCGCAACGAAGCTGCCAGCCAAAAAGCCATGGACCGACAGGATTTTTTGAACCCGCGCGTACATATTGGCTGGATCGCAGCGCTAACCATCGCCCTGCTCGGTAAGGGTATTGCCACTTATTTCGACGTCATCGACATACAGAAAACCCAAACAACGGACGAAGCCGCACAAACCCGTGCCATGGATAAAATGGAACGAGACATCGACCAACTGCGGAATCATCCATGCCAGAAAAACTGACTTACGACGCCGAAACACAAAAGGTTTTTGACGACGAAGAGCAGATCATGCAGGTAGCGCATCGTGATATCGTCAAATATCCCCCCGTCGTGTATTTTCCTGCCGAACAGGCCGCACGGATGCTGCGAGATTACGAGAAATTCCTGGAAAAGACCGCTGGTTTGACCCGCGCCGAGGTCGAAATCATGGTCTTTACGGACCTTCGTTCGACGATCGACGCACTACGCTCGACGCTGATCAATTTGCACCATATCGGGACCGTTCGCAGCGCCGTTTTACTGCATGTAGCCCTTTTTATGGGCGTCGAACCGCTGCGCAAGATGACGGAAATGTTCGACGCCCTGCGAAAATCGGACTACGATGCGGCCTACCGGCACTTGATGCTTAGCGCGTGGCCGGGGTTGGTGGGAGTTAACCCGCACGAACGGATGCGCGTGCTGAATCTGGCCGAACAGCTGCGCACGGGGAATCCAAACGCTCACGAGACGACAGTCTGATGACTACCGAAGCACGAAAACTCGATCTCTACGGCCAGAACCAGCTCAAAGTCTGGGAGGGGCTGGCCGGCTCCAACGGTAAGCCCGCACTCCTTGCTTATAGGGATTCGGCCGGTGTCTGGACCATCGGTTGGGGCCATACCCATGATGTTCAACCGGGGGACACGTGCACTGAAGCCCAGGCGCAGAGCTATTTCGACGCCGATTTAGCCCCCACCGAAGCGGCGATCCAGGAATTGGTGCAGGTACCACTCACGGATAACCAGTTCGCGGCGCTGGTTTGCTTCGTGTTCAATGTCGGCGTCGAGGCGTTCAAAGAGTCGACACTGCTGAAGAAATTGAACCCGCCCAATAGCCAATACGCGGCCGTACCGGGTCAGCTGGCACAGTGGAACGAGATCACCAACCCGGTAACACACCAAAAAGAGGTGTCACAGGGTCTGGTGAACCGTCGCGCACTGGAAACGACGCTCTGGCTGACGCCCGACGCCGCCATCAAGCCCAGCCAGGTCATTGTGGCCGATCCAGTGGCGCCGGTCCTGACCCGCAGTGATTTGCGCCAGGTGCCCAGCTCCAGTGCGACGCCCGAACCGCCCCCCACACGCCCGACGCAGACGAAATCGGGCCAGGCGACCATTGCGACCGTCGTCACGGGTACGGCTGGCGCCATTATCCAGGGCGCGGACCAGGCGCAGCACATCAGTAACGCCATTTCCGGCGCGCTGATGGGTAACGCCTCCACCAGTCAATATTTCGTCATCCTGTCCTGCGTTCTGGCGGCGGCATCCGTCGGGTTCGCGGTGTATGTCTACTGGCGCAACCATCGCCAATACGGAGGTTCGACATCATGAGTACCGAAGACACCGGTGAGACCGCCCCGGAAACCAGCACGCCGGGCATCGCTGTGACGGTAACCACCCAGAACGGCGAAGTGACCACGCTAATCCACCGTTTCGAAGCCGATGCGGAGAAGAAATGGGACGCGTTCGAAGCGAAAGTGCGCGAGCTGATCGCCGCGGCGAAGGCACGGTTGTGACGCCCGAGGATTGCCAGAGCCGGCAGTTTTTGCTCGCCCTGGCCGACGAAGTGAGCCACGCGTCGTTGCACCTGCGCACGGATATCATTAATCCCATGCACGAAGCCAAGATGCTGCAGCATGCGATCTACGCGCTGCAGTATTTCGCGACCTTGGTGCCCACTCACGACCTCGGTGTCACAGGAGATAAACATGACGCTTGAAGCGAAGCTCATCGTCGGCGCGCTCCTGGTCTTCGCCCTGATTCTTGGTGTGTGGTACTTCCATCACACCGCTTACGATGCCGGCGAAGTGGCGGCGGTACCGAAGATACAGGCCAAGATCGACGCTTCTGACAAGAAAGCGGACGCGCAGGCCGCGAAGCAGACAGCGGTAGCGCAGAAACAGGTCGATACCATCACGGTAGCGGCCAGCACCCAGGCAACGGTCGAGGCGAAAGCGGCGATCGTCTATAAAACCAAAGTCACGGTGGCTACTCATGACGATCCGACTTACGCTGATCAGCTTGTCCCTGCTGAGTTTAGTGGCGTGCGCGCCAGCCGCCATAGTGCGATTGCCGCCAGCGCCAGTGCATCTGCCGCTGCCGCCCAAGAGCTCTATGCTCCCGTGCCTGCCGCCCATTGACGAAGCGCCCGGTATCACCCAGGGCGAACGCGAGATGGCGGACACCTTGAACGATGAGAACTGGCAGGCGTGCATCGACCACCACACCGATGCGCTGAAGTATTTCCGCGTCCTCGAAATCGGTGGCTGGCTGCCGGTTCCTACGATATGATCGCCAACGAGCTGCAGTATTTGCAGGCGTGCATCGACGAGCTCGAACGACTGCGCGACATCACACTCAAGCCGATCACATTCGATCCAGACCGAGGGCGTACCGATGAAAGAGCGCGAACAGGCACCGGTGGCGGACCGCGGCGAGCGGCTCAACCGCGCCGGCCGACGCAAAGCGGACGCGATCGCGCGTAAGCAGCGCCACCTCTTCAACCGGTACAAAGCCCACATGAAGGACCAGGGCTACGACGCCACGTTCGACGATTTCGTCAAGAGCATGCCCCAGTGAAGCAACCGCTCAATCTCACCCTGTCGATCTGGCAGAACCAGACCTTCGACGATTCGTTGGCGCTGACCAACGAAGACGGCACGATCGTCGATCTGACCGGGTACAGCGCGGAGATGATGGCGCGCTTCGACCCCACTGACGCCGATCCACCGTTGATCGACTGGGGTACTGAGACCGGTGAGATCGCGATCGACGGCGCGGCCGGTACGATCACGTTCGCCGTGACGGCCGCGGCCACGATGGCGCTGCCCACGGCGAACGAACTGACCCAGTGGTTCTACGACCTACGGATTTTCAACACGGCGTCGCCGGTGTATGCCGAACGTGTGATTCAGGGCGCGATGGTTATCTATCCTGCCGTTACACGCCCCGCATCATGAGTGAGATTATCACTGTCGTCGTCGATAAGCCGATCACCGTGACGCACGTATCGCGCGGCGCCGTCTCAACCCCCGTCCGACGTGGCGTGGGGCTGACCGCGCAGACGTCGCAGCAGGTGACGGTGCGCACGGTGGAGAAAGTCGCCGTCCCCGTAAAAACACAGTCGCCCACGGCGGTCAATATCCCGGGTATTCAGGGGCCACCGGGCTCGCCGGGGGATTTGACGTTTACCGTGACCGCCGGGGAGAATTTAGGTTGGCCTACGGTGGTGGCGATCGATGCCGGTGTAGCCCACGCCGCCGATCCGAATGCGGTCGAGGATATGGTGCTGCAGCTGGCGGTGACGACCCAGGCAGCCGCTGTCGGTACGCCCATTATTGTCGCGACGCAGTTCTCGGTCACCGAAAGTGGTTGGAGCTGGGTGCCAGGACGTATTTATTTGTCGACAGTAGGGGGCGGTATCACGCAGACTGTCCCCAATGACACTAGCGCTATTCTCGAAGTGGGTCGCGCCATTTCAACCACCACCATCGAATTCAACGTTCAGACCGCACTTTTGAGGGCTCCCTGATGACCGGTAAGACTTTTCTACGGCGCGACAGTACGACGAATCTATCGGGTGAACAGGTCGGCGTCCAGATTGGCTCCGGCGCAACGAACGCCGGTGATATCCCCGCACTGAACTCTGCGGGCGTCATTGATTCCACCCTGCTCCCCGCGGGTATCGGCGAAGCCTCGCTTGCGCTCCCCGCGACAGAAGCGCTCGCCGCCGGTGCGATGGTGAATATCTGGTCGAGTTCGGGCGTCGCCAGCGCGCGTAACGCCAACGCCACGGACACATCGAAGCCCGTTTCGGGGTTCGTCACAGCTGCCGTATCGTCAGGCGCCACTGCTACGATCTTTTTCCCCGGTCAAATCGTGACGGGTGTTTCGGGCCTGACGATTGGCGCACCGGTCTACCTGAGCACGACGTCTGGCGCGGTGACGACGACGGCGCCATCAGCATCGGGGAATTTGGTGTGCGTGCTCAGTCAGGCGGCGATCAGCGCGACGGAGTTCGTGCTGGAGAAAGTCAGCTCGATCATCCATGCATAATGTATGACGACAGCGACTCCTCTTGTCCGCGATGCCACGTCGCAGTTATCCGCTGAGCTGCCCGCAGGAGTCGTACTTAACTGGGCATTTCGACAGGCCACGGCGATTGTCAGCCCTAGCGGGTTGGCGCTGCAGAGCACAGTAGCTATTGCGCGGTGCATCAAAGTGTTCAATATTACGGCGACGCAGCCGTGCCGCTTACGGCTGTACAGTACGACAGCGCATCAGGCGGCGGATTTTTCACGACTGGTGACGTCGTATCCCCCTCAGTTTTCTGGTCTGTTGCTCGAAGCCATACTGACCACGACGAATCTTACACTCGATTTCCCGGCTGTTGAGGTATGTAATAACGAATCGACACCGTCGGTCAATATCGCATATTCACTCGAACCGGCCAGCGCTATCGCTACCACAGCGACGCTCAATTATATCGTCACCCAGGTTTAGGATGCGCTTATGTCATTAGGAATGCTCACCCTTTTCGGCCCGACGACGCCGTCAGGTTCGCCCGGCACATGGACGCCTAGCTCTGGCGCGCCGACGCTGACCGGCCAGAACGGTTCGCTCTGCGCGGTGCTCGATTGGGCGATGGCACAGAAGAGCTGGACGACTTTATTTAGTACCACCAATAGCCGCGTCTACAAACAGGCAGCGGGCAACGGAAATTGTCTTTTAGTAACACACGATAGCGCCGTTGTTACAGCGGCAAACTTTTGTCTTTGGCGCGGCGCAGAGACGGCAACAGCGGCGACATCGGCAGGACTCGGTAATCCTTTTCCTACGGTAGCTCTAGCTGCCGATACTGCGCAAAGACTTCAGCTTTCGCAAACAGCGAGCGCAACAGCCGTCGCCTACCAAATTCAAATAAGTGATAGGTATATAAGACTGCTAACCCAATCTTCAACGACGGCCAGTGGTTGGCAGGGAACCCATTTCGGTGATCCTCCCGCGACTTACTCGGGGGATAATTACGCTACTGTTTGTACCGGTATTGGTGGCGTAGCAAATCAGATCGACATATTTACCTCAATTTCTAATGTAAATTTGATGGATGGTTGGTTTGATAGAACTATAGATGGGACATTGCTTAGCTCATATGCGCAGGCGGGGGGTCGTTTCGGACAATCGGTTTGGGGGCTTTTCCCCAATAATCCGGTAGCTATGGGTGGTTATTTGAACCGTATCCTGCGCGACAAAATAAGTATGCAGTGCTTCGGATCAAAAACTACTACTTCAGGTGTGTTAGCCATACCAAATCGTGTTTGGATACCTAATCTGTGGAGTCCTCTACATAATGGCATCGGTACTTCGTTACTTACAGGCCAAACGTTCACAGATACGGCGTACAACGCCTCATCCATATTTCGTGTTTATATAGGGGCTAACAGCTCTTGGTTAATCGTGGAAGAATCAGATACGTGGAGCATTCCCAGTGGCTAACTGGCCCGACGCTGGCCGTTACGCGTTAGCTTCTATCTCTAATGCGTGTAATGTAGGTTCAGTAGAAAATCAGCTACCGTATTACGGATTTTATCCGTTATCAGCTAATACACCTTGGCACGGCGGTGGATTGTTCACCCAGTTAAAGTCTCCCACTGGTGTAATTATACAAATACCCGGTACGGTGCCGGGAGACAATATTGCGTTGCTTTATCGGGGCATCCTCGTTGACCAAGTGTGGGCGGGAACGTCGACATACTTTTATGACGTCAACGACGGCATTTATATGGCCATAGATTGTACCAACGGACAGACTTGGGAAATTATTGTCGCGGGTACCGCTGCAACTGTCGTGCCTATCGCAGGGGCGTTGACTACGCGCCCCACGACAGGCCTCGTATTTCCGCTTGGTCTGTACAACGGAGGCGCCGCAGTGGGGAACATTTATAACCAGTATTTTATAACCAACGGATCATTCGCGATCCCCACGGGCGTTTTACAGGTTAAATATAAGATCGTCGGTCCTGGTGCAGGTGGTGGTGGCAGCGTCAGCGGCTCGACAGCAGGTGGTGGTGGCGGCGGCGGCGGCGGCGCAGGCGAAGGAATTATCGCTATCGGCACCAACACCGCACTGGCTGTCGTAGTCGGTACTGGCGGTATCGCTGGTGGTGTAGGCGGCAGCGCATCTAACGGCGCGAATGGTACACCGACGTCTATCACAGGCACGGGTATAAGCATCGTCGCTAATGGTGGTAACGGCGGTACGTTTTCTGCGAGTGGTGCGCCAGCGTCAGGTGGCACGGGTGGTACGGTTACCGGCGCTTCGTTCAGTGAAACAGGAGGCACCGGTGGCCAAGGCGTTACTTATGGCAGCGGGTTAGCGCAACCGGGAGCCGCCGGTGGCCCTGCGGGTTCTTTCTCCTCTGTGTTGGGCGGCACTTACGGCATGGGCGGCGGTGGCGGCGCAAATGGCATCAGCGGACAGGCCGGAACACAGGGATACGTGATATTTGAGTGGGTGGCGTGATATAAAGTGGACCCATGAGTATGCTAACCGCCGACGAACAGAAGCTGGTCTATAACATCGAAGTGATGGGGATGACCCAGCTGCGGGCGGCGCAGCTGTGCGGGCTGGAAACGACCTACGCCAATATATTGATGCGCCCAGAGGTCAAAATTGCACGCGAGAAATTGCGCGCGCACGTGCGCGAACAGGTCAAGATCACCCGCGAAGATGTGGTCGCTGGCCTGCAGGAAGCGATCGAGATGTCACGTATGATCACTGACCCCATGGCGATGATTGCCGCGTGGCGCGAAACGGCCAAGATTCTGGGCTTCGATAAGCCAGCCGAAGTGCATATCACTATCACCGGCGATATCCGCGAGCTGCGCCAACAGATCAAATCCCTGCCCGAGGCCGAATTGCTGCGTCTGGCGGATGAAAGTAACATCGTCGACGCCGATTTCTATCCCATCGAGCGTACCGCGTGAGCACACCAGCGGTTTTGAAGCCGCTGATCTACTGCGGCTCGTGTGGCGTCGAGCAGTCCATCACCAATTTCCGACTGCTGAGCGAAGAGCCGCCCATTTTTGTGGATTTCTGCGGCACCTGCGAGAAACAGTTCGGCACGTTGAGTCTGTACAACAAGCATTTGGGTAGCCGCTGGGTGACACGACGTGCGCGGCAGCTCGTCGTGAGCGGCCAGGACACCAAAGCGGTCGTTTTGGAGAACCAGGCGCTCAATTATCGCGAAGAGCAGACCCGCGAGTTCGCGCGGCGCGAATTGGCGCGGAAATATCTGTTGTATTACGTCAAACAGTTCAATCCGGACTATAAATCGGGGTGGGTGCACAAGGATATTGCGCGCCGTCTGGAGCAGTTTGTACGCGAAGTGGAGCAGGGACTGTCCCCTCGGCTCATGATTTTCGTGCCGCCGCGGCACGGGAAAAGTACCTTGGCGTCGTTGGAACTGCCCGGTTGGGTGCTCGGGCTGCATCCCGAATGGGAGGTGATTTCGGCCTCCTACGCGTCTAGTTTGCCGATCGGGTTTTCGCGCGTTATCAAAGATCGACTCAAAGACCCCGATTATCAGGCGATTTTTCCTGGGACGAAGCTGCGCGCTGACGCGCAGGGTGTCGAAGAGTGGTTTACGACGAAGCGCGGCCGCTACCGTGCGGCCGGTGTAGAAGCGGGTATCACCGGTACCGGCGCGCACATCCTCATTATTGATGACCCGATCAAGGACTATCAGGAAGCACAGTCACCGAAAGTGCGCGAGAACGCGTACAACTGGTATACCTCGACCGCACGTACTCGTATGGCGCCCGGCGGCGGCGTATTGCTGATTCAGTGCATGACTGGCGATACGTCCGTACTCATGGCTGATGGCAGCGGAAAAGCGCTGGAGCACATTAAAGTCGGCGACGCGGTGGCGACATACGACAACGGTTCGTTGTCGGCGTCTGTAGTGGTTAACTGGGCGAATCAAGGCCCTGATTACATCTATGCGATCACGACGACTTCCGGTACGATTGTCAAAGCTAACGAGCGGCATCCGTTTCTCGTTCAGCGCGACGGAGTTCCGGAATGGATAAAGTTGAAAAACCTGCGGGTTGGGGACGTGATAGTGCGGGTAAATCACTCCACTGGGGAAAATGGAAAGGGGTTGTCTGCTCCCACGAAGGATGCGGCAAACCGGTGGTCACTAAAGGCTATTGCAGCTCGCATTACAACAAAGCTCGTTGGGCTAGTGGCGTGCGCCCCCCATCCGTCAATCCCGTTTCGCGCCGCGCCGCTCACCTTAAACACCGATACGGGCTCGAACACACCGATTACCTACGGCTCGTTGAAGAGCAACGCGGATTATGCGCTGTCTGTGGGCTCCCCCCAGGCAAAAATGTCCGCGCGCACTGGGGCAGCAAACTTTGCGTCGACCACAACCATCGCACCGGAAAAGTCCGCGGACTGCTCTGTAACGATTGCAACCTCGCTGTTGGATACGGCAAAACCGAAGACGTGTTACTCCGAGCCGCTGCGTACGTGCGACTTCATACTGGATGAAATAGTAAGCATCGTAGAAAGCGGCGTTGAGGACGTTTTTGACATACAGGTGGCCGGAACAGAAAACTTCATCGCCAACGGGTTGGTTAGCCATAACACTCGCTGGCATGACGGTGATCTCTCCGGGCTGCTGTTGTCGGATAAGCAGGCGCTCCTCGAAGCGGACGTACCGCTCGACGAAATCGATAACTGGCAGGTGATTTCCTACCCGGCAATCGCCGAGTACGACGAGTATTTGTTCCCGGATCGCTCGATTCAGACCGCGCCGGAAGTTGTACCGGAAGGGGCGATCCTGCTACGCCATAAAGATGATGCGCTACATCCGGAGCGATACACGTCGCTCGAACTGCGGCGTATCCGTAATACGATGCCATCCGTGCAGTGGAACGCACTGTTCCAGCAGAATCCAGTACCGGAGACGGGTGAATACTTCACGAAAGACATGTTTCGTACCTTCTCCGCGCTGCCTGGCGCGGAGGATGATTTCATCTGGTTTACCGCCTGGGACCTGGCGATTGGTGAGAAGGCTCAGAACGACTGGACCGTCGGTACCGTGGCGGCGTACCACTATTCGGGCGCGATCTACGTCATGGACATGGTGCGCGCGCGCATGAATATGTACGGTATCATCACCGCCATGATGGCGCTGGCCAAGAAATGGCCGCACATCCAGGTGATGGGTATCGAGCAGGGGCAGATTTACAAGACCATGGCGCCGCTGCTAAATGAGGCGATCCAGAAGGAGAAGCTCAAGCTGTCGCTGTCCGAGGAACTCAAACCCGTCACCGATAAGTTGATGCGTGCCCGGCCGCTGCAACAGAAGATGCAGATGGGTCTGGTGCATTTCCCTACGGCGCAACCGTGGGTTAGCTTGGTCGAGCGAGAGCTGCTACGATTCCCCAGCGGCACGCACGATGATATTGTCGATTCACTGGCTTGGCTTATCCGCATGTCGATGGTACTTTCTCCGCCGCGCCCGCAGAAGGCGCGCAATCAGGGGCGTAAGCCTGAAAGTTGGAAAAAACAACTGGTCGCCAATTCTGGCGCTAAATCCTTCATGACGGCTTGAGCGCAATGGCGAACGACGAAAGCAAAGCGCAAGACAACTACGAAGGCTATCGTTTCTGCCGCAATCAAGGGCACGACGATTTCTTGCGTCGTTCGGCTCTGAGCTACGATTTCTACGCCAATCGTCAGTGGTCCGCTGAAGAACAAGCGGAGATGCGCGAGACGAACCGGCCGACCATTACGGTCAACCAGACGTTCCGCACCCTCGATTCCATTGTGGGCGAAATGCTGTACTCCACTGGCGACGTGCGGTTTACCCCTTCCTCGATCGACGCGCAGGACGACGCGGCCGATGCGATGGATAAAATCTGGGTCAACACGAACCAGATAAGCCGCACGGAATTCTTTGAGCCGCAGGTATTGCTCGACGGCATGTTAACCGGCCGTGGATACTACGACATCCGCGTCGAGTTCGATCAGCAGTTGATGGGCCAGATCAAGATCGGCCGCAAACGCCCGCAGAACATCGTGTTGAACCCCCAGATCGCTAGCCGCGATCCCGATAAATGGCCCGAGGTCTACGAGACGCGGTACACCAGCATCGACGAAATCAGTCTTATGTATGGGTCGGCTGCGGCCGAAGAGATCAAACAGGCAGGTCAAGGCGCATTTCTGTGCCCGGAAGATCGGTATGAGGAGCGGCTGCTCTCGAATCGCATCGACTTGTCAGCACCGACCGGTTTCGACCTTAATCGCTCGCCAGATGCCCAGAACTACCTAAAGACGCGCCGGCTGATCGAGCGACAGTACCGCGTCAATAAGTACAAGAATTTCTTCGTCGAGCCGTCCACCGGCGACATGTCGGAAGTACCGGAGAACTGGGACCGTAACCGCGTGGCCGCGATGGTCGAAGCCGCCGGTGTGCAGGTCATTAAGCGCCGTTGTTCAACCATCCGCTGGATGGTGACGTGCGACCGGTTCGTCCTGCATGACGAGGATAGCCCGTACAACCATTTTACCATCGTGCCGTTCTTCCCCTGGTTTGTTGACGGTTACACCATGTCGATGGGCGAGAACCTGGTCGACATGCAGCGCATGATGAACAAGCTGTATTCCCAGTACCTGCACATCCTGAACAGCGCAGCGAATTCTGGCTGGAAGGTCAAATCGGGCACACTGCTTAATATGACTGAGGAAGAGCTGGAAACGAAGGGCGCCAAGACCGGTCTGATCGCGGTTGTCAATGATATGGCTGGCCTGGAGCGTATCGAGCCCGGTACGCTGCCGGCAGGCCACGATCATCTGGCGTCAACCGTGCGCGCGATGTTCGACGACGTGTCCGGTTACACCCAGACCATGAAAGGCGCGGACCGTGCTGACGCCGCTGGTAAGGCGATCGACGCGAAGATTACCCGCGGTTCGGTCAACCTGGCCACAGCCTATAACGCGATTTACCACGCCAAGACCATGCTCGCCGAGCGCACGCTGGACCTGGCGCAGACCTATTACACCGAAACGCGGTATGTGCGTATCGCCGACGGCAGCGGCCAGCCGTCGACTGGCACCACGCTAAACCAGCCAACTCCCGAGGGCTCGTTCCTCAACAATATCTGTGTCGGCAAATACATGGTGTCGATCGTCCCGAGCACGCAGCGCGAGACGGTGGATCAGAACGCGTTCGACCAGTTGGTGAAGATGCGCGAAGACCTGGGCGTCAAAATCCCGGATAGCGTGCTCATCCAGTACAGTGCCCTGCCAGACAAGAAGAATGTCCAGACGGCGATCCAGAACGCGGGCGGTACGCCGCAGCAGCAGGCGCAGGCGCAGCAGCTGGAGCAGCAGATGCAGCAGGCCGAGCTGGAAGACAAACAGGCCAGCGCCATGAACTCGCGCGCCCAGGCCGAGCTGGCCATCGCACGGTCGGGCAAAGCCAACGCCGACGCACAGTCCGATCCGAATGCGGCGCGGCTGCAGATGGATCAGGCCCGACTCAACGCCGAGCAGAACCGCGACGATCAAGCCAACCAGTTGAAGCAGCGCGGGCAGGACATTGACGCGGCGACCAAACTGACTGACATTGAGTTGAAGCACCAACGCGAGTCCAAGAAAATGGAACTCGACGCAGCAGCAAAGAAAACCCAAGCGGCAGCAAAACCAAAAGCCGCCCCCAAGTCAAAACAGCCACGCTAGAGGAAATGATCCATGGCCGCAAAAGATGGTGGTAACCCGGGCGATGCAACGATCGATCTGTCAAAGGTTGAGAAAGGGGCAGGCGATGGGCTCGCGGCGTCCCTAACGGACGTCGATAAGATGGATTTCGGCGACGAAGTCACCGAAGAGACACCCCTTACTGAGAAAGATCCGTCGAAAAAGGCGCCGGCTAAAAAAACCAAGGTCAAAGAAAAAGAGGCAGTCGTCGAGGAACCGGTCGAGGAAGAGGAAGAAGAGTCCCCCGACGCAGAGGACGAAGAGGAAGAGGAGGAGACCGACCCGGTCGTCGAAACTCCACCCGCCACAAAAAAGCCCGAAGTCAAAATGGTACCGCAGGCGCGCATGATGCACGTCAAGGCGCAGCGCGATAATCTGGAAACGCGTCTGGCCGAAGCCAATGCGCAGCTGGAAAGTCTCAAGCAGTCCACGGGTAACGCGAAGAACGCTCAGCAATACGAAGAGCAGATCAGCAATCTGTACATCGAGCTGGAAAAGAAACGCGCCGAAGGTAACGTAGCTGAATCTGCCGCGTTGGCGCGTCAGCTGGATCGTATTAAGGATGACGCCAACAAGCGTCAGGCCCAGATGATCTCGCAGATTGAGGCGCGTAACCAGCTGGAACAGCGGGTTTACGATGCTGTCGTGGCCCAGTTGGAGCTGGCTGACCCACGGGTCAACCCGGATTCGGACGAGTTCGATCAGGACCTGGTTCGTGATATGGACTCCATGACCCGCGGTTACGAGGCGCAGGGCACACTACCGTCCGAAGCCCTGAAGCGGGCCGCTACCCGCATTCTGGGTAAGGACGTGTTGTCGGACCGGAAGAGCCTGCGCGAAAAACAGCCTGAGCCAAAAAAGACCGACCTGAAGAAGAACCTCGACGCGGCCAAGAAAATCCCGCCGTCGTCAACCAGTGAAGAGCGCACTGAAAAGGCGCAGTCGTTGAAACCGTCAGCAATGACGCGCGATGAATTCGCCAAATTGCCAGAAGCGACCCAGCGTCGTCTCATGGGTGATGAACTCGAATAAAAACTGTTGCGTGGTTGTAAACGTTCGTGTAACGTGCGGGGCGCATGGTTCATCATGCCGCCCCGCGCTGCGTTAATGCCGATTCGTCTCCGCCGAAGGACGTAAAACTTCAGTGCCGCGCCCGTGCTGCGACAACGCCGATTCCGCTACGTCTTGAGCGTTTACCGAGACACAACTCCCCCTAGCATTTTTGTCCACATCGGACAGAGGAATCGGCAATGGCAACTACCAACTTTGCACGCCAGACTGACGAGCAGAAGACCGCCTGGTCGCTCAAGTTTTGGCACAACTACCGCAACAAGATGTTCCTGGGCAACTTCACAGGCACGTCCCCCGATAGCATGATTCAGCGGATCGACGAGCTGAAGATGTCGGAAAAGGGCGCACGCGCTGTGATCACGTTGGTCCCCGACCTGGTCGGCGACGGTGTGGTCGGCGACAGCCAGTTGGAAGGTAATGAGGAAGAGCTGAAGTCCGCCGATCAGGTGATTCGCATCGACCAGATGCGCAACGGTAACCGTCTGGAAGGCCGCATGGCTGACCAGAAGTCCGTGGTGAACTTCCGCAACAACTCAATGAACACCCTGACCTACTGGATGGCCGATCGTTCCGATCAGCTGGCCTTCCTGACCTTGTCGGGCGTGTCATACAGCTTCCACAACAACGGCGCACCGCGTATCGGTTCGGCGTTCCCGGGTCTGGAATTCGCCGCTGACGTCACACCCCCGACGTCCGGCCGCCACTTCCGCTGGAACGGCACGAACAAGGACCTGGAAACTGCGAACACCGCGTCCATTGCTGCGACCGACCTTCCTTCGTGGGAAATGCTGGTCGACATCAAGGCGCAGGCTGTCGAGAGCATGATCCGCCCGATTCGGTCGGAAGATGGTATCGACGTGTACAACGTGTTCATGACCGCCAATGGCATCGCGGCTCTCAAGAAAGACCCCAGCTTCATGGAAGTCTGGAAGTGGGCGCAACAGCGCGGCGACGAGAACCCGTTGTTCAAGGGTACGCCGCGTGCCGGCACCAAGGGCATCTTCATCGACGGCCTGAACATCCTGGAGTACAAGCACGTCTTCAACACCACTGGTGCCGCGTCTGGTTCCAAGTGGGGTTCGGGCGGCACGCAGGATGGCCAGCGCGTACTGCTGTGCGGTGCGCAGGCACTGGGCTTCGCCGACGTGATGGGACCGAAGTGGGTCGAGAAAGACTTCGACTACGACAACAGCCCGGGCATTTCGGTCGCCAAGATCATCGGCATGCTGAAGCCGCAGTTCCCGTCCGCCCTGACCGGCGTCACCGAAGACTTCGGTGTTATGTGCATCGATACGGCCATCTAAGAGGATATTCCCATGCCACTTCCCTCCACCGCAGGCCCGCGTTACTGGGTGGGCCGCCAGTACGGCCTGGATATCCTGGCTGACTACGGCGCTGGCACCAACGACATTGCCGATGGTGTCATCATCAATCTGCCGCCCAATTCGCTGTTGGTTTCGGGCGCGGTCAACGTGCAGACGGTTTTCGGTGGCACCTCACCGATGCTGACGGCCGTTGACAACTCCGCCACACCGTTGTCGCTGTTCGGCAACGTCGCAGCTGATGCCGTCGGCATCACTGCGGCGCTGACGGCCGGCGCTGATGTGTTCTACCCGTTCGGCGCCACGATCACCATCAAGGTGGCTGGCGGCACGGTTACCCCCGGTCTGGCCCTCGTTCGTCTTTCGTACCTGATCAAGGATCGCGAAAACGAGGTCTATACGGTCGGCGCGTACCCGTAATAAGAGTTCTGGCGTGGCTGCTAGGCTTGGGGGTGGGTCTCCACCCCCTTTTTTTCTAGCAGCCTACGACTGGAGCCAGTAATATCTCCATCAGCCACCACCAGTAGAGGATTACACGCATGCCACTCGAAATGACGGCACCGCGCAATTACACCCTGCGCACGAAGTCGGGTCACACCATCAAGTTTCTGGCAGGACAGCCGCAGTTCGTTCCTGACGAAATCGTCTCCGAAGCCCTGGCGGTTAATATTCTGCCGGTGGAAGGCGGCGTGATTCGCGACACGGACGACAGCGGTAAGGGTGTACAGAAGGTCATTATCACGGGTTTGTTGCGCGACGCGATGCTGCTACGTGCCATTGACGACATCATGCGGGAAAACGACGTCGAGAACTTTGACGCCGGTAGCCGCCCGAAGGTCAACGTGATCAACGACCGCAGTGGTCTGGGTATTACCGCAAAAGAGCGTAGTGACGCCCTGGAGAAGTACCGCAAGATCAAGGCGGAGCAGGACGAGCTGCCGACACATAAGGCGCTCGACACCGTTCTTGCTGTGCAGTCCCTCAACACACCGAGTGACTTCAAGGAATACGCGTTGCTGCTGGAAGTACCACAAGAAAAGCTGACGGGTCTGTCGCTGCGCGAGCAAAAGCAGGTGCTGCTGGCTAAAGCTATCCGGAGCTAACCATGGGCGTTGTGACCACGACCGATATCGTCAACCGCTTCCGATCGGAAGTCGATGACATCATTCGTGGCACCGGCGCCAATGCAGACAACGATGTCTTGTGGAAGTGCGGCGAAGTCGACGGCTATCTCAACGAAGCCGTCAACCAGGTCGCCACCGAAACACTCTCGTTATATAAGACGTTCGACATCCCCTACCTCGCGGCAAACGGCCCCTACGTGCGTTTGCCGACGGGGTATGAGGTGCTCGATATTGATGTCATCTACCTGGTTACGGCGCGCCGTCTTATCACGGAGCGTAACGCTGTCGATCGTATTCACCACCACAACGACTACGGTTACTACGGTGGTGAAGAAGGTTGGGAGATCGCTACCGGTAAGCCGCGGCATTTCACCCGCGACTTCAAGATGAATCAGATTCGGCTATGGCCGGCCCCCGCACCGGATATGGACGACACAATGCAGATCACGGCGGTCATTGGCGCGGTGGATATGCAGCCAGGCATGCCGTCACCGTTCCAGAGCCCGAAGGATATTCGACTCATCCTGACCTGGATGAAGCATCTGGCTTACGGTAAGAAAGACGCCGATACGTTCGACGCTGACGCGACGACGCGCTATAAAAATGACTTCGAAAACGACGCCGCGAAGCGCAAATATGAATGCCAGCGCCTGCGCCGGGCGCCTTCTTCTGTCCGGTTTTCCTGGTAACGGCGATGGGGAACACCGCTTCCGACACCACCCAGGCACCGTTAACGTTTATCAAAGGGGTCGATAACCGCAGCAACGAGACCAAGATCGCCGCGGGTTATGCCCGTGCCGCCGACAATGTGGATATCGACCGCGACGGTACAGTCAGTGTTCGCGACGGCTACGCGCTGCTGACGTCACTCCCGGGCGCGCACTCGTGCTGGGCTGACGAAAGCCTCTCTTTCTACGCGTTCGTAGCCGATGCGACGTCGCTGTATCTCATAGGCCTCGACGGTACGTTGACGACGCTGGCCACAGGACTCGCTGGTACGGATGTGCATTACGCTCCGATTGGCGGCCGCATTCACTGGTCGAATGGTTACCAGACCGGTATCGTAACGGCGCACGGCGCAGCGACTCCATGGGGTGTCGAGACGCCGCTGCTCACTTTTGCGCTGTCAGCGTCCACCATCGGCGGTCTCCATGCGGGTCGCTATGGCGTCACGATGACGTTCGCCAATGCGGCGCGCGAAGAGGGCGGCGCACCCGATCCTGTCTATATCGACGTCGCCGAGGGCGGCGGCATCCTGATCACTTCCATTCCCGCCGCACTCGGCACAGGGGTGGTGAGCGCGCGGGTTTACCGCACAGACGCCAATGGCCCCGATTTCCTGTACACACAGAGTGCTACTCCTGGCGCTGGGCAGCTATTGCTTGGCACGCAGCAGCTCGGGCGTCTACTGACGACGCTGTTCAAGGATCGGTTTCCCGCCGCGCTGTATCTACTGGCGAAAGCCGGTCGAATCTTTGGTGCAGTAGGGCGCCGCTTGGTCTATTCCGACCCGTTGTATTACGGCTTGACTAACACCACGGACAATTTCCTCACCTTTCCCGACGACATCACCATGATCGCCGCGCCTGAATCGGCGCAGTTTGTCATGTACGTGGCGACGACGAAGAAGGTGTATATGCTCACCGGCGCGACAGTCGATACCGCGACACGTACGACGGTGGCCAACGTCGGTGCGATCCCTGGCTCCATGGCGATGATTCCGCCCGAAGAAGCGGCATTGGAGAACGTCGACACGCCGATACCGTTCTGGGTGGGCGGCGACGGTATCCCCTACGTCGGTACCACGGTAGGTGTTCAACCATTGAGCGCCCGATTCGTATATCCTATCTACGATAAAGCAGGCGCTGCGTTCCTGCAGGATGAGGGGCGCAGTCGTTATGTCGTATCTGGTCAAGGTGGCCGCACATCTGGATTGGCAGCTTCAGACAGCGCGGTAGCGACAGTATTCAACAACGGCGGCGGCGAATAAGGATGCTTCCTGAAAAAGTGCCCGAAAGTCAGATTACAGAGCGTCTCGCTGTTTGCCATGCTTGCGAGTTTCATGGCGTGGTACCAGTGATAAAAACAGAGATATGCAAGGCGTGCGGTTGCCCGCTCATCAACAAAACGAAGTTCCTGAAATCAACGTGCCCACGCGGCAAATGGTGATCACCATGCATATGCTCTCTCATCTCAAAGCCGAATTCGCCCGCGCCATGCGCAATTTCCGCTACGAGCGTGCGCCCGAGGGCCTGTACTTCACAGCGCAGAAAGCGCTCTTTGGCGGCGTTTTCTCCACCAGTGAAGACGACGGTCTGACCTGGGCGCCGTCAAAGAACACAGTGGCGCTCGAAGGTCTGGATGCGATCTTCACGTGCTTCTTTAACAACGGTTCGCCTCCGACAGCGTTCTATCTGGCGCCGTTCACGAATAACACGAACCCGTCTTCGGCGCTGACCGCGGCGACGTTCGCCGCATCGCAGTCCGAGTACACAGGCTACACCCAGACGACCCGCGTGCCATGGGTTCAGAATGGTGCGTCGTCTGGCCAGACGGTGAGCAATAGCAACGCACCGGGGGTATTCACAATCGGTGCGTCCGCTGTGACGATCACGGGCGCAGGTTTCATCGCATCAGCCTCGGCGAAAGGGGCAACGACCGGCGTTCTTATCGCCGCGGCGTTGTTCGGCGCACCGAATTCCCTGAATCCGGGTAGTACGCTGCAGGTGCAATACAGTCTGGCTGGCACGCCTGCGTGACGGCTTACGCCGGCGTATGGAGCGTCGTATCTGACGGACCCGTATCGCCGGCGGCAATGGCTGCTGCACGGAAGCTTGTTGGCAGTATGTTCGATATCGGCGGTATCCCGACGCGTTCGCTGCGTCTCGCTGATGGCACGACGATCGCCGCAATAATTGTCAACGGCATCCCCAAGGTAGTGATCAAGCAGCCGCAGGCAGTATTTAACGTGGTGAGCTTCCCAACGGCTCTATGGGTGCCCCGCGGTTTCGTGGTTTACCCGGCATGGCACAGCGAACCTTTCGGCGTGGGTCTACCGGTCATCCCGGACGGTAGCGCAGGGCCATACGACCCAACCAACCTCGCGCCTGGCTTGGCAAAAGCACGATGGACGGCAGGTGGTCCCTGTGGCGAGGTGCTTCTCAGCCCGGATTTAAATGCCGGATATCAGGCTAATAAGTTCGCTCTCCAGACCCCGCTGCTGTCGGATAAAACTAAAGGTCCGACATTCTCCTGGAGCGGTACCGGCGCCTACGATGCACGTACCCCGGACGGTAAGTGGTCGGCTTACCGCATGGAATTCGTATATTTCACGCAGCACTTTAGTGATGAGTCACCCGCTAATTGCCAGGCGTTGTTCGAAGCGGTGAACACATACCGTACTGGATTGAGTCTGCCACCAGTTAATCTCATGCCGCGTGGTTGGTACCACCCCGCACAGATCATGACGTCGATCATGCAAGCGGCCGGTGCGTCGACCCCAACGAACCCAAATTACCCGGCGACGTACGCTACACCCGCCGACCGTCTGACCAAAGAAGGCTACGGTGCACAGTGGTTGGGTCAAACATTCAGCAGTTTTAACCGTGATGACACGCCGCTGGCTTTTGAGTTCCTGCAGAATGGTGGCTCGGCTGCCAGCGTATTGTCTGCGTGGCTCGCTGATCCGACCATGACAACGCAGCTCCAGACGAATGAAGGCGCGGCGGTTATCAGCGACACTGGGTTTCGGGGTGGCTATTGGGCGTTCAATCTCATCGAGCGCACTCACTGGATCGAAGCTGGTAACCAGAGCTGGCAGAGCGCCGACACCGACTTACCACCCCTTTCATGGATGGGCTTCGCCAGCCTCAATCTGGCGTGGGAAACCTACCGCGCTACACTCAACCCCGACCCTACAACGCAACCCACTACACCGTTCCTATCAGCCGGCAACTTTATTGATAGCCATGGCGATTGCTGGCTTAAATACCCGCGTTCCGATACGCCGGGACTCGCGGATTACGAGCCGGCCATGAGCCGGCACATTTTTATGCGCGGTCGAGCGATCGCGTTGGCGCCGAATGGTGGCCTGGTGTGGGGTGCTACGTTGATCGCCAATGGCGCAAATGATCGGTTGGTGGCGCTCATTCACCACCCAGCCGATCAGCCGTCGGATGCAATGGCGAACGGTTCAACCCGGTATCTTCGCGTTTGGTGGTGCGATATCCCGACGCGCCCGAACCTGCGCGCTGCGCCGCAAGAGACAATTACCGGTACGGATTCGACAGATACATGGGGGTGGAAAGGCGGTGATTTACTGGACCTGGGCGTGATGCCCGACCCATCGAGCGGTTCACCGGCTAGTGGTTCGCCCAATGCGTTGAAGATGGCCAGTCAGTGGCGTTTCTCACCAGATGGCAGCAAGGCAATATGCTTACGCGATTACGCCGCATTCGCTGACTACGCGTCGATCTATGATACAGGTGGCGCGTCATTCGTCGTGCGGGCTTACTATGGCGCACGTCCACGCGCCGTAGAGCTGACGTTCGCGCTTAGCCCCACGGCTGTGACGACGACCGTTACGTTCCACGACTACACGGCTGGGTGGTCCACACCGTCACGGCCTATCGCCAAACCGCTGGATTGTACTGACAGCACGGGAACGGTGCAGCTTTGGGAATACACCACGGTGCCGGTAGCCGTCGATTACGACGCTAACGGTAATGTGCTGTACGCTTACTCGGGCTTTCTGGACGACGTGTTCGCGTCCGGCGATATGCGCTATGTGTATCTTGGGACAGGTTCCGCGAGCGTCGCTTACCCCACTGATCTATCATACCGCGCGCTGCTTGGCGCACAGGTCAAGACGGCATCGCAGAACGTTTTCCCCTGGACGTTCCAGATCGCTGACGTCGTAAACGGCGTCTATGCCAGTGAAGGGGGTATGCCGGCGTTAGCTTTCAACTCGGCCACTAGTGAACTGACATTCACTACGCCTCCATGTTTTCCCTTCACTACCGCGCTGGTCCACGATGTACGATTCTTTAGGACAGGAGCGTTGATTAGTGACACGTGGTACCCTGCGCCCGACGGTTTAGTGTTCACGTATCTCACCCCCTGTATCTACTTGCGATCGGGCTTCAGCGGTATTTTTATCGATCTCCCGCAGGCCATGTCGCGCACACTACAGCTGTTCGCAGCGACGCGTTTCGGCAAAAACATGACCAGCTATCAGCTGGCACCAGTGCCCATTGCGGCGGTGTATGTAGATGTTCCACCTAGCAGTCCCGACTGTAATTGCAATCTCGATATCAGCGCAGCGCTACGTTTCATGACGACGACCGAACTCTCCCCCCGCGGCGGCGGCATATCTTCTGACGTACAATTACCCGACGCCGATTGGCTGATCTACGCAAAGGTAGTATGAGATGACGATAGCTCTTTCCAACGCGCTCGCCACGACACAAACCGCGCTGCTGGCCAGTCAGCTGACTGGTGGGTTTATCCGTCTATTTGCCGGCACGCGTCCAACGACACCCGATCAAGCCGAAGTTGGTACCCTGCTTGGCATTGTGACCAACGACGGTGTGGCCGGTTCCGGCCTTCATTTCACTAGCGCCGGTGCTATTTTGCAAAAATCCACGGAGCCTTGGGTATTTTATGGCGTGGCTACCGGTACCGCTGCGTGGTTCCGAATCGTCCAACCAGGTGATACCGGCGCCGCGGATATGAGTGCTTTGCGCATCGACGGAGATATTGGCACAGTCGCCGGCGTCCCTGGCGATATGAACTGGACTGACACCGGGGTACTCACAGGTGTGCCGTATACGCTCGATCAATTCTTTTATCTCATCCAACCGGTAGGGCACTGACATGTCACTAAAATCAACGGGTTTGGCCACGTACCTGGCCGTTACTGGCAGCATGAAAGCAGGGCTGGACAGCGGTTTTCTCTATCTCTTCAGCGGTCCGGTACCGGTAAGCGCTGATGACGCGATCGACGGCAGCAGCGTCATGCTCGCCAAGATCAGTGTCAACGGCGACGGTGTAACGGGCCTGACGTTCTCGGCAACGGCGACAGGTGGTGTACTCACAAAAACGTCGTCAGAAGCATGGAGTAGCACGATTGCCGCAACCGGAACGACTACGTTCTACCGTTTTTGCGAAGCGAGCGATGCGGGAAGCGCCAGCAGCACTACGGCAAAACGTGTACAGGGTACGGTGGGTACGACGGTCGCCAGCGACGGCGTACTGACTAGCACGAGTCTCACAGCGGGCAACACGCAAACGATCAGTCTGTTCCAGATTTACTGATCGTATGCTTCTGAAGACCACCAATGATGTTTTTGTGCCGGCAGTGCCGGCGCAGGACTATCGCCCGTACTCGAAGACGTGCCCGGGTGGTAGCCCTGTGCCGCCGCAGGGTGCGAGTAAAACTGTGTGCGGTACATTAAGTGTGTATGTGTTTGTCGCCTTCGACACAGCAGCGAAGCCCATTAACGTAGCTGAGACGATCATCCAGTTGCCCGGTCTCCCACCTACCGTGTCGTGGTCCTCGTCCTGGGACACCGATCTGTCTACATCACTGCCGTTGCTCGTTTCTTCGATGCCTTACTGCGCGACGATCCAGGTCTACGAATGATCGACGTCCACATCATTTTGCGGACAGATACGCCACTGGCGTGGCGTCAGCAGTGCCTCGAAAGCGCCAGCAAAGCGGCCGTCATGGCCGGGTACCCCGTGTTTATCCACCCGGTCGACGCGGTGGCCGGCCATATCGGCCAGGCGCGGGCCAATGGCTACGCACAGGGATCGCAGTCCTTCGTTACCTATGTAGACGATGACGACTACCTCCTGCCGAATGCTTTTGCGGTGCTGAATGATGCACTGGCATCAACCCCCGATGCTATCTTCCCCGCTGAGCTCGCTCTACAGAACGGGCAGTTTTGCGATGGGCCTCAACGTCATCACCTGGCTGTGTATCGACGTGATCAGTTAATCGACCACACTGCCTGGGTGGTATGCGGCGACTTGGCGCAAATGACCGCGGCATCAAAAGGAACCTGTATCGACGTGCCAGAACGTGTCTATGTGCACCGTTTGTATCAGAGCCCAGGCCGCGCGCTGCGTCGCGAGCACCACGAAGAATTGAGGCGCGCCCGTGGCTAACATCCTTCTCGACGCTGCCAATTGGCGAGACCAAACGAGTCTGGCGATGCCGCCGGCGTGGTGGACTGGCACCACCTACGATTACATCGGTAACTCAGGCACCGGCCTCTACTATATCGGCGCGTCGATGGAATACCGCGGGACGGTGAACGCGGGCGACGTCATCAGCTTTTCGATCCTATCGACCAGCGCTGACCCGACGGAGTTCGATGTTACGGTCGACGGAACGCAGGTCTATTCACAGACCCTGGTTGCTGGAACGACTTATACGTGGAGCAGCACAGCGTTCGTCGGCGGCGAAACCGTCCTGGTTAATCTGGGCGCTGGTCAGTTTCTCTATTCGCAAGATGCGGTCCTGACACCTACCGACATCTCCGCCGACTTCTGGCAAGACTTCGTAGGCACGGTGGAGCTATGAGCGATTGCTACTTCGACGGTTCCGGTTGTCTCATCTGCCCTGAGCAGGAGGCAGCGCCAGCGGTACCTGCGCGCGTCGATCACCAGGTGGTGATCGGCTGGAATGCTGGCGCCAACAGCATTGCGGTGCAGGACGGAAATCTGCATGTGGTGGTCACGAATCAAGCTTTAGTCGCCGCAGTAGTGGTAGGACTCAAGAGCGACCGCGACCGTCAGACCGTACCCGATTTGATTGAACACGGTTGGTACTTCCAGTCGCTGGCCGGGGTCGGCGTTGCACAGGTGATTGAGCGCGGCGTGACAAAAACGATGGTCGCCGCCTATGACTTTTCAGATGCGTTCGAGCTTCGGCGTGTGAATGGTCTGGTGACTTACCTCAAGAACGATGCGGCGGTCTACACGTCTACTGTGCCCAGTCTTGGCTCGAAAGTGGTGAACAGCTGTCTCTACGCCAGTGGTGACAATGTATGAGCATCGTTTTTGAAGCCTATACTGACAATGACGGACAGGTAACCGCCAAGCTCCCCGCATCGGCATCCTTCACTGATCTGGCGAACTTCGTTCATGCCCAGCTGGGCCTGATCGGTTCTCTAGAAGGAAGTCAGAGCAACGACGGGGTTTTCAACGAGCTGCTGCCGCCGCTAAGCGGCGAGTTCTTCGATGCCGCTGGCGGCTTGGTGCGCGCTGGCCTTCCGCTTTCCGTGAACTGGTCGAGCAACGAGCTCGCGCCAGAACTGGCGATATTCAATACCAATCTGCCCTACCCTTCCACCTATTTCGTTGGCGCGCAGACTGGCGATGCGCAGGTCCACGGTGCGCTGATTCTTTCATCACTGCTGTCGAACGCTACGTCATTACTGCGCGCCAGTCTGTCACCGACGGTGTATTTCAGCGACGGGTACGTAGGCAACGATCGTGTGGCATTGCTGATCCAACAACCATCGATACAGTCATCCATGACACCGGGTATTACGGTGGCGCTGGCAGATAGTTTTGGCGGGGCCGATACCGCGATAGCTGCTTTCATCCACGCCATCATCGACATGTTCACCATGTCGGACACCTACACCACGCTGACGCATGCACTGCAGGCGCTACGCGATGGCATGTCGCTGCGCGACCTGGCCGTGCTCATTCATACGGCAGGGCTGCTGGATGCGTTCATCGCCAGCGCAGTGCTCAGCGACCGGGCGCAAGTCACGGTGTTCCTGAAAGACGCCGCCGCCTTCGACGATACCGCCAACGCCAAGAGTCAGATTCTCGCGGCGATCAGCGATGCGCTGTATGTCCACGTCACACTGACCACCGGGCAGGATACTTACACGGCTTGGGTTATGACGCCCGAGACCAAGGCGATGCGCAGCTACGGTAACTGGCCGTTTAATAGTTACGCGCAGATCGGCGACGTCGTGCTGGCTGCCGGCCCGCAGGGTGTTTTCCGCTTGGGTGGTACGGCAGATATCAGCACGGCGATCATCGCGCGCGTACGGTCAGGGCTGCTCAACTTCGGCACCAGCAAACTCAAACGCATCGACCGCGCGTACCTGGGCTACACGTCCAGTGGTACGCTGTGCCTGCGCGTGTGTGCACTGTCGGAAACGGGTACCAAAGTGGAATACACTTACAAGATGGCGCCGCAACCGGCTGGTGGCCCAGTGGAAGGTCGTGTCCAGGTCGGGCGTGGCCCGCGCTCCGTGTACTGGTCCTTTGAACTATGTAACGATGCGACCGGTAGCGATTTCGAACTTCACGATATTTCGGTCCTGCCGATGGTACTGACTGGGAGGATCATCTAATGTCCGACTCACAACCGGCGCTACTGTATCCCGATGCGATCGGCTCCGGCCCTATCGTTTACGACGCCTACGATAAGTGGTCATCGATTGCCTTGCAGGCGTTCGCCACGGCGCAACAGCTCGCCTCGCAACTGGCTAATATCCCGCTCAGCCCGGTCGCGTTTAACGCCAGTTTCGATCCGCAGTTGGCGCTCAGCGCGTTTCCCGTCATGCCCGCGCCACTCGTGCCGCCGGGTCTGGGGTTCAACGAACCATCGCTGCCATCGCCACCCACCGTTTTTACCATTCCGATGCTGCCGCCAGCACCGTACGTGTCCGATCTATTGGCCACGATGGAAGGTGTCATCAACGCGCTGCTGGCCGGTGGTAACCTGATCCCGGCCGCGGTCGCCGATCAGTTGCGCAACCGTGCTTATACCGAAGCGTTCACCGAAGAGCAGCGTGCGGTCGATCAGGCGTATGACGAGTTCGCCGCACGCGGGTTCTCCGAACCGAGCGGTCAGCTCAATCAACGCGTGACTGAAGCACGGTCTGACGCACGCCAAAAACGGCAGATGGTCAACCGCGATGTGTTCATCCAGGAGCAGACGGTCGCGATCGAGAACCTGCGTTTCGCCGTGACATCGGGCATCCAGCTCGAAGGTACCAAGGTCCAGGTCTACGTTTCCCAGGTCCAGGTCGACGTGGAATACGCCAAACTGGAAGTGGAACAGCAGCGCATTGCACTGGACGGATGGCGTGCATTGGTCGAGCGTTTCGACGCGCAGCTCAAAGGCGAGATCGCCCGGGTCGATTCCGCAGTCGAAGTGTTCAAGGCGCAGGTACAGATTTATACCGCACAGGCGCAAGTCGCCACGATGGCTGGCGAGTACGACAACCGCCGGTTCCAGCTGAACCTGACGCAGGAGCAGGCCATCGTCGACACTGAGATGAAACGGCAGGATCAGCAGTTCGAGCAGATGAAGTACCTGACCACGATCATGATGGAGATCAAGAAAGCCCTGGCGCAGGTTTCGGCGCAGTTGGCTTCGGCCGCGATGAGCGCCGTGAACGTGGGCGCGTCCTTGTCCAGCAGCACCAGCGAGAGTGTGGGTTACAGCTTGAGTGTCGGGTTCTCCGGCAGCATGGACAGCAGTGACTCGTGAAACACAGTATGATAGCGACCATCGGCAGAGCGCCGGGAGCGATGTATGGCCCTTAATCCGAGTCTCATGAGTCTGCCGGGCGTAGCTAATGGGCTGCGCCGCGCGCAGTTGGCGCAGATTAGTGACCCTACCAGTATCGCTGCGCGCGATAACCCCAACAACGACGGCTCGATCCTGTCGCGTACGTACCCCGGGCTCTTCGGTCAGGATGCGCAACCGTCGCTCAACGCGCAGTTCAACGCGCAGCAGCAGCAGGCCACACAGGCGACGATCCAGCGTCAAGGCAATATCCTGACCCTGCGGCGTCAGCAGCTGGCACTCGCCGAAGACCCGCAGACGCAGCTGCAGCTACAGCAGCAGCGCAACGTCCTTAATCAGCGCCTGCTGAATTCGAAACTCAGTGGGTACGGGCAGAACATCTACGGCAACGTCAACCCATCGGCTGCGACGAATCCTCTGGGCGCGACACCGAGCACCGTGAATACCGGTCTGGGCACTGGCCCTGATGACGACGACGAGGAAGATAAATATGGCAGCTACTGATCCGGGTTTGCGTCGCGGTCAGGCGCTGGAAGACTTCAAGAAAAAGCGCGCCTCGATCCGCCGCGCGTATCCTGGCCCGTCAGGACAGGGCGCCGTACCGACGCTTGGTGGCGGTTCGTTGCCACCGCAGATGGGCGGTCCATCCGCCGTGGCCGGCTCACCGGCCGGTATTTTCCCACCGAAGGTAGGCTGACATGGCCGCTGCTGTAGACCCGACTATCGATTACAACGCCAAGAGTTTCATCCGGCGCACGGGTCCGTCGCCGGTTTATGATCCGACGTATGGCACGTCGATGACCAACCCATACCAGGCTGCTCCGGTCGATCCTACCTATGGGACGTCAGTACAGAATCCATACGGTCGGGCGACTGCGCCGCTGCCTCCGGTCACCGGTGGTAACGCAGCAGGCATGACGATCATGAACACGAACTACGGCCACCCTGACCAGGGCGGCAGTGGATCGGGCGGTGGCGGCCCAACGATGGACCCGGGCGCTAAGCCCGGTGGTCTGTCGTGGCTGCGCGGTATCGGCGACACCACGAATATGCCCAGCGGTATCGCTGGTATGGGCGCGGGAGCGACGCCGGCCGAAGTGGCGCAAGCAGCTGACTATGGGCAGAAAATGGCAGCTGCCCAACAGCAGGCGGCGGCGACGCCAGGCGCTAGCGGGGCCGCCACCGTACCGACCGTGTCCACGGCGGATAATATCTCGCAGAGCAATCTCGCGGCAGTCAATCAGCTGGGCGCGCCATTGGCACCTGGTGTGTCGCGCTACGCGCTGGGCGGTGGTGCGTCGGTTGATCCGTCCGACGCTACACGTATCTACACGACGCGCGGCGCGAACGGCGAGCCGGTCTTCACGGATAACGCGAACTACGCGGCATCGGTATCGACGGGCGGTTTGCGCCGCGGCGACGTCAATAACGCGGTCTACGACAACAGCCAGCAGTCGGTAAATAACCCGCGCGCCGGTTTTCAGTACGCGACATCTGATCTCGGTTCACAGGGTCTTACTCCCGACAAGCTGTCGAACCTCGATCCGGCATCGGCGCAGCAAGCGCAGGCTTATGCGACCGCGGGCGCGAATACCAACACGGACCAAGGCGTGTCCAATCTGATGGACGCGAACCTGCTGCGCTCGCGCAACGTCGGCGGTTCGCCGTCGTTCGGTAACGCACAGCAGCCCGGCGCGAACGTCTTCGGCGGTACCGGCGTAGGTGGTGCAGGCGCAGGCGGTATGCCGTCGGGCATCGGGAACCTGCCAGTGCAGACGCAGACGCAGGTGTTCTCGGCGCTGCAGCGGGCGCAAGCCGCGGCCGATCGCAACAAAACACAGGCAGGCGAACTTGCCGTGCAGCAGGGTCGAGCCGCCGTGGAAAAAGGTCAGAGCGATCAGAAGATGGCGGATGACGCTGTCAACCAGTTCGGCAACCAGGAAAAGACTGACCCCAACCAGGCTGCGATCGATTTGTCGAACCGTCTCGAAACCGACCCGGACAAACTCAAGGCGCAGCTGGCGACGCCAGCCGGTCGTGAGTTGGCCGCGACACTACTGTCCAAGGTCGCGCAGCCGGGTGCCTCGGCGTCACTGAATCCGTGGGAAGTCGGTGCGCGAACCGCTGTCCCGCAAACACGTTGGCAGGACCTCGCGCTCGATCCGAAGACCGGTGCGTTCAACGGTTTTAAGGAACCGGGGAGCGGCGACACCGTCGATAATCCCGAGTATCCTGTGCAACGCGGTCTTGGCCGCCGCTTGGTCGCCGCATTCACTCCAGGGGACTCGGTGCTGCGCAGCGCGAACTATGGCCCGGGCATCAATAACCTGTCGCCTCAACAGCTGCAGATTCTGAAGAACAGCGGTCAATGAGGTAAGTAATGCCTATCAGCCTGTCGGACTACTTCGCCCAACGGCAACCTAATCCGACGGCTGTAGCGCCGCCCCCGGCGCCTACTGACGCGGATAATAACGCCGCGATGGACGCTGCCAATGACTTGGCAGCACGTACGGCGTATACACGGGCCAGCCCATTCCTCGGTGGTATCGCCGCTGGCTACGACCAACTCGGCCAGGGGCTGACGGCTACTCACGGCTTGATTCAGGCTGCACTTTCTAGCACCCCCGACGACACGGCCAACGCCGTGGCGACACTGCGCCGTTCGCAGGCCATTGGTCAACAGGCGGCGCAGTATACGCCGCAGGGCGCGGGCTCACTGTCCGATGCCTGGCAGTCCGGTAACCTCGGCACCTACGCACAGTACAAACTCGGCAACATGATCCCCGGCACCGCAGCGGCGGTCGCGGCCGGTGCAGTCACCGGCGGTATCGGTGGTCTGGCTGAAGGCGCGGCCGGTCGTTTGATTGGTGGCGTCGCTACGGATGCCGCTGAAGGTGCAGCATTACCTACCGCTGCCGATGCAGCAGCGGCGGCCGCCGGCGAAGCCGCTCCCGCTGCAAGCGATGCTACTGTCGCTGCGACCAAAGCGGCGGTCGAACCATCCGTCACACCCGGTACGATAGAGACGCCGATCCCCACCGAGCAGTCCAATGTCATCGGTAAACACCTGGGCGAGTTCGTCGGTGCGGGTGGTGCGGGCGCGGTGCAGTCTGCTCCGGGCGTCGTCGATGATGTGGTCAATGACCCGGGCGATGGCTCGACGCTGGCCGAGCGCGCGCAGAAAGGTCTGGCCACGTCGGCGCTCACTGGCGCGATCTCTGCTGCTCCTAGCCTCGCGCTTCTCGCGCGGTACGGACTGAGTGGCGCGGCGACCGAAGCAATCGCCGGTCAAGCACCGGGTATGCTGGCGCGTATTGCCAAGAACGCGGGCGAACAGGCTGCGATCGGCGGGGCATCCAATGCCGCGAACGTCGCGGTCGATCGCGCTGCACACGCATGGATGACTGGCTCGCCAGCCGCCACACCGGCACTCCCGGACTACATCAACGCCGTCGCTGATGGTGTACTGGGTGGTGCAGTATTTGGTGCGCCGGCCGGTTTCAAAGGCGAGCACAGCGTCTCCGACGCGATGCAGGAGAACACCTCCACGCTCGCCAGCGAGATCAAATCGCGGTTCTCGAAGTTCGGCAACGGTTCGGCTGAAGGACTCAAGCCCGGTACGCCGATCAATGACGACGGTACGCCGCGCGCCACAGCCGGTGCGCAGTTCGACGACGCCCTGGCCACGGTGCAGGATGATCCGGCCACACACTACGATGATCTGGTCAAGTCAACCGCACCGTATAACGTCAAAGATGACGGCACCACGGCGACGTTGAATGGCCCGGCGTCGGGCCTCGTCAATCCCGAATATATGACGTCGCGTGCACCGCAGTACGACGTGCTGTTCGATTCGCCCACCGAGAAGACGGTGGCGTCGATGCTTAACGACGATCAGTTCACCGCGCAGGCCGTGCCCGGCATCAAGGCCGTGGCCAGCGCGATCACTGACGGCTGGTCGAGTCTCTCGGCGAAAGACAAGAACACCGCTTCGTCATTCATCAAGACGACGCTCGATCCGGAGCAGCAATCCAAACTTACTCGCGTCCTGGCCACCGTCGACAAGATGGACCCGGATACGAAGGCACGCGTGGATTTTGCCAAGGCCGGCCCCGATCTGGCCTCCGGCGAAGAAGCGCCGAATGACACCACCGGCCTGACGGAACAGGAGCAACCGCAGGGCCTGGGTTACGTCGATGACGACACCTATAAGAACGCGCAGTTCTTCCAGAAGAAGGGTGGTCCTGCGCGTTCCACACCCGACAATGAGAACGTCCGTTTGACCAAAGGCGATGGCGCACCGGTCGATTTCAACCTGAAGCAGGCCGCGTCCAGCGTCACCCAGACGCCGGAAGGCCGTGCGTTGCTACAGGGCATGGGCGACCGTAAGCTCACTGCGATCTTGGCAGTGCAAGCCGAAGCCCTTGATCGCGGTCACGTCATTGACCCGGCGTCCATCACCGCGGGTAAGCGCGTGTTCCCCGGCGAAGGCGGTACGCTGTCGCCCAATGAAGCCGCGATCGCCCGCGCAGCGATGACTAAACAGGCCAAGGCGCACGCACCTGTCGAAGAGACGCCCGGTCGCGCCGCGCCCACGAACGACGCGCTGGGCATGCCGGCCGACGCCCAGGCGAAAAGTGCTGATGGCGTCAATGAGATGAATGGCGATATCGCCGGTATCGCCGATAAACAGAACAACGCACTCGGCGCCGAGCTCAATCAGAAGCCTACCGATGCCCGGCAGATCGAGAACACGGCGATCCGTGCGGCGGACCGGCTCGGCCTGCAGACACAGAAACCGGACGGTCAGGGCTCGCGCAACGTCACCGAGTTGTACGAAGACGCGCTGCACATGGGCGACAACGGGAACACACGACTCATTAAATCAGCGACACGACAGTTGGCCGAAACTGATCCGACCGTGGCGCAGCGAATGGGTGAAGCGGACGACCGTTATCAGATGTCGCGTCTGGCGGGCGAGCGTGTCACTGGTGACAACGGTGCGCAGATTCCATACCTGAAGGCGTTGGCTGACGGCCGGCCGGTAACGGACGCACAGCACAGTGCGTACGCCAATATCGAAGATCGTACCAACGGGTTTGAGAACGCCAGCGATAAGCAGGCGGTTTACGCCGATGCACTGCAGAAACGTATCGATGCGCAGCCGGGTAAAGAAACGCCAGTAGCGAGCGCAGTGCGCGATCCTGATCTGGCTGGTCCTGTCGCTGAGGGTAATCTGAAGTACGACGATAAGGTGCCGCTGGCTGAGCAGTCCGTGCCGAACGGTAGCTTGCGCGACAGCGTCGAAGCGATCCAGAAGATGCCTGCATGGAAGGCTATCGGCAAAGCACTGGACGACTTGAAGTCGCTGCCGCGCACCGCGGCCAGCCATCTGAAAGAGTCCGCGACGCTGAGCGCACTGGCTAAGGCCTTTGGTACGAGCGAGCCGACGCTGTCGGCGCACACTGGTGATGTGCCCGCGATGATCATGCCTAAAGGTGCAGACGGCAAAGTCATCATCAGCCTGAACAAGAACCTGAAAGGTGCGGCGCGCGTCAGCGCGATGATGCACGAGTTCGGCCACCACATCGTCAACGAGAAATTCGAAGCGGCTACACCCGAACAGAAAGCGGCGATCTTCGCCGGCTATAAGGCGTGGCGCGTAGCGCAGCGCGGAGCGGCCGATAACCTGGAGACGCGCCTGTCCAAGGCGCCGCTCTTCTCAGGGCTGCGTCTTATCGACGATATGCGCGGAGCAAGTGCGAAGACACGCGGTCAGTTGACCGATGCGCAGGCGAAGTACCTGCTCTCGGCGCATGAGTACCTGGCTGACTCCGTGGCGCGTGCGCTGGAACAACACACTGGCGCGCAGACCATCGTGGGCAAGTTCATGCAGAGCGTGGCCAAAGCCACGAAGCTCGCGTATGATCTGGTGCGTGGAGTCGATCCCCGACTGACGGATTCCCCCGCAGCCGTACGGGATTGGGTCCACAGCCTCTACGAGGCACCTGCCAAACCCGACGCCGACCACGCTCCCCCAGCCTCGGCGTCGGGGGCGGCCCCACGCTCCGGCAGCTCCACGCCCGACGATCTGAGCGCGGCGCTCAACCCTCGCGATCGTGGCATCTTGTACAGCATCCTGCAGCGTCGCGACATGATGCAGCAGCTGCTAGTGGGTGCGGATCACGACACGGCCGAAGCGTTGGGTAACTCCGCGACGCAGATGCAGACCGCGATCAACGAAGGCTTTAAGAAATGGGTCGCTGGCGATCTCAACCTGACTGATAAATCACTGCTCGGTCCGTTGACGCGGCTGCGCGACGCCGTCATGACCGCGACCGGTATCGCCACGAAGAACGAACTGGCCGAGCGCATTTTCCAGGACGCCCAGGTCGGACGCACTGACGCGGCCACCAGCGTCGTGCGTACCGTGGAGTCCGAACGGCAACAGGCACTGCGCGACGCCGGCGCCACCACACAGGCCGCGATCCGTCATGCGCTGTTTACGACGGCGGAGTTCGCGCACCTGAAGGTGGCGCCGGCCGCCGGTAAGTTCTTGGCCTCAATGGACGAGCGGCTACGCGCGACGAACATCCCGGCGGCGCACGTGCTCGCCTCTCTCGTGCACCGCCAAACGGGCGAACGCGGCGAAGGTCAGCCGATGCTGCAGGCGCGCGCGCAGAAACGCGCGCAGCTGTGGGAGCGCGCGACCAACATCATCAACTCGATCCCGGAGAAAGATCAGCCGGCCGTGCTCGACGCACTGCGCTCACAGACGACGCTCGCCGATCCGGTCATGGAGCAGCACCGGCAGAACGTGCTCGGGTACTTCAAGGACATCAAGTCGTACATGGATTCGAAGGGTGTCGTCATGGGTCACATCGAAGACTATTTCCCGGTTTCGATGGACCAGAAGGAAGTGCAGAACCGCGCGACCGAGTTCAACGCGATGTTGTCGGACCCGAAGCTCGAAGACGGTATGCGCGATTACTTCAAGTCGAAGGGCTGGGATACGAGCGACATGTCGCACATGGACATGATCAACAAGATGCGTGAGATGGCCGCGAGCCATCCGGACTACACATTGGGTGGGCGTTCGTTCGCCGATACGGGCGCGGCGCCCGGTGGCAGCGAATTCAAGACGCGCGTCAGCGAGTTCATTTACAAGCAGAACGATCCAGAGCTCAACAAACAGTTCGCCAGTTTCCAGACCAAGGACCTGGAACAGCTAATGATCCCCTACGCCTCGCATGCGACGAACGTGGCGGAGTTCACCAACGCGCTGGGTAAGACCAGTGACATGAAGACCTCGACGTTCGATCAGCTCCTTACCCAGGCGCGCGAACAAGGTGCGACCGACGCACACATCCAGACGATGAAGGACTATGTGGACGCCGCCATGGGCAGCTATGGCACTGGACCGAATCCGTACTTCGCCAAGGCGATCGGTACGTTCGACAAAATGTTCGGCACCAAACTGGGTGACATCAACTCGGCGCAGTGGCAGAAAGCATCACAGGCGATCATCGCCTACCAGAACTTGCGCGTGCTGGGGCTCGGGCTGTTTGGCAACATGATCGACCCGCTGGGCGTGTGGACGCGCAGCTCTTCGATGAAGAATACGTGGGAAGGGTATAAGGGCGCGTATAAAGCCATGATGTCGAAGAACCCGACGTACTTGTCGGACATGGCGCATTCATTGGGCACCGTCGAGTCGCGTGCCGCGTCCGAGGCGCTGGCGTATAACTACGGTGCATCGAACGAAGATAACGTCAAGTCGTGGTCGTACCGGATCAACCGCGCGCTGTTCAAGGTCAACGGCATGGAATCGATGACACATTTCGCGCGGCTGGCCGCGACCGAAGGGGCGAACAAGTTCTTGCTACAGCACGCGCAGACGCCTGGGCCGCACTCGGCACGTTACCTCGCCGAGCTCGGTATTAAGCCCGAGGACATCAAGGAAGACCCGACGCACCCAGGCTACGTCCAGCGTAATGCCGCGGTCGATAAAGCGCTCTATCAGTTCGTCGACGAATCCGTCCTGCGCCCAGTGCCGACCCAGAAACCGGGCTGGCACAGTGATCCGCACTTCGCGATCGCCTCGCAGTACAAAGGTTACCTATATGCGTTCTATGCCACGATCACCGAGCGCATGATCCACGAGGTGAAGAACGGGAACTTGCAGGGCGTCGCGCCAGTCGCGGGGTATTTGGCGGTGTCGATGGCCGCGGAGTTGGCGCGCGAGCTGGTGCAGTTCGGCGGCGCGGGTAATCCGAATCGGCAGAACTGGACCGCGGAGGACTATCTGAAACTGGCCGCGTCGCGGTCGGGGCTGGCTGGCCCGAAGCTGGACACCGGTTTGGGATCGTTGGAAGATGTGGCCAGGGGTAACGTGCCGTTGTCAGCCGTCGCCGGCCCGTCGATCTCGCAGGCCCAGCAGCTGGGGCGCACCGTTATCGGCGAGCAGCCGGTCAAGAATACGCTGATCGAGTCGCTGCCGGGGCAGAGTTTGTATCACGGGTACTTCGAGGATAAGGATCATGGCGGACGATAAAGACTGGATCGCTGGTGCGGTCAAGAAACCGGGTGCCTTGCATGCCGAACTGGGCGTTAAGAAAGGCGACAAAATACCTGTCAAGACACTGAGACGCGCCTCCAAAAAGGGTGGTAAGCTCGCCCAGCGGGCGAACTTCGCGCTCGCGATGCACGGCCTACGCCGGCATGACAGTTAACTATCTGAGGTAAAACCAGATGAACAGTGAAATCGAAAGTGCGATGAAAGCGCTGGCCAAGAAGATTGGCGACGATACGCGGCCCATCGACGCGCTGCAGTTCACGCAGGCGCTATTAAACCTAGCACACGCAAAAGTGATGCTAGCCGACTGCGATAAGCGATAAAGAGTGCCCAAAGAGGCGCGCCCCCAAGTCCATCAGCCACGCACCAGGAGTCAGCATGACACCCAAGGAACAAGAAGTCCGGGATAAAGACCCCACACACGTCAGTCGCGACGAAGTTCATCGTCGGATCGACCGCGTTGACCACAGCACCCGCGAAGGCGAGAACGTCAGTATTTGCGTCATCACCCTGGACACCGGGTTCAGTGTATCGGCCGAAGTCGATATGCCACCGCACGACCTTTCCCGTACGCGTGCGTTCTATAAAGCCATGGACGTGCTCCAGACCGCGATGAACTTCCATCGCCACGAACAACTGCGCTGGATGAAGGCCCAGGAACAGGAGCTTGATTTCCTGATGGCCACCGGCAAACAGGACGGAGAGTGATATGACGAACAACGAGTTTAAAGCCTGGTTCGAAGGCTTCAGCGAAAGCATCGAGCGCACACCGACCGCGAAGCAGTGGGAGAAGATCACGGCGAAGGTCAAGCTGATCGATGGCGCGGTATCCTACCCGTACGTCGTGTATCGCGATCGGTATGTCGATCGTTATCCAGTATGGCCGTACGGCAACGTCATGACTACGAACGCCAGTATGACAAAAGGACTGAGCGCCGGTGCCGCTACTTCGGCGATGGGCGCAGATGCGCAGTTGAACAACACACAAAACATGGGCGAGTTCCTACGTAATATGGGCCGGGCAGAAGCTGCCGAATCGTAATGACCATGTCGCGCGGGTTCGCCTTCCGCCACCATTTTTCCACCGAGGTACTACCAATGAGCAACGATGTCGCACCGAAACAGCAAGCCGGTGAGCCGATCGAACTGTACCGCGCGCGAATGAAGGCGTGGGAAAACACACAAAACGCCGAAGCGCTCAGGGTCGAGATCGCCGAAGACGAAACCGATCTATCGAAGCTCGAAAACCAGTCCTAAACCTTCACCGCATGACAACAAGGGTGGCTGTAGAAATACACCCACCCTTGATCGTTTCTGGAGAGATGAAATGGCTTTTACAAAAGGTCCTTCGCAGAACCCGCAAACGCCTGCACAGGCGGCGCGGACACCGGCATCGGCTGCCAAAACCACTTCGACCAAGACAGTCCCGCCGCAGCCGATGCTGCAACCGGGCGAAACCAACGCCGAGCATCTGGAGCGCGTACGTCAGTGGGCCGCTGACAACAACATCAAATCGCCGGTACAGCAGGCACAGGAGATTGATGCCGCGGCGTTGAAGCAGGATAAAGAGCGGAGTAAGACCAAGTGAGCATCGTCTGGGCTGTCATCCTGATCCTGGGACTGATCGCGATCTTCGCAGCAAATAACAAGCCGAAGGGCAGCGAAGAGTGGCGTAGTTCGACGTTCTGGTTCCTGCTGGCGTTCTGGGCTTATCTGGTGCTCGCGCCGTGGGCCGGACACGTGTTAGCAACTACATAATTCGGCGACCCTCATTAAAGAGGCAAAAAGAAAGGGCTCCGTAAGGAGCCCTTTTTAATTAACCGCCTTTCGTATCGCTGTCGAGACAGTCTCGCCAAAGAGTCAGCTCAGGCGTGGGTTCGATAACCCCGCAGCGTGGAGGCTCACAGTGGAAACGAGCAATGATCTCTGCTTCTGAGGCGTTATCGATGATGACCATCAGACTTTCGCCTTCTCGGCTTTCGCCTTGGCGATCAGATTGGCTACCCATTTCGGCTCCGGGATGATATAGCCGAGCACGAAGCACACCGCACCGACTATGACGGTTGTGATCACGAGCCGGAGCTCGGGGTCGGGGCTGGCGTGGTGCTACCAGCAGCGGGAGTGGTAGCTGCCTGCAGACTGGTGATCAGGTTGGTGGCATTCTGGTTGATCGTGGCCGTGTTGGCCTCCAGTGCCTGACTGATGCTGGTCAGTGCAGTAACGGCCGCAGCCGCATCGACGTTACCACCAGCAGCGATCGCGGCAGCCAGAGCATTGATCTCGTTCTGGATGTCGGCGTTTTCCGCCACTTGCGCGGCAGTGTTGGCAGTGATGTCGCTTTGCAGGGTGGTAACGATGTCGTCTAATGCGCTCATTTTACTCTCCAGGCGGGCTAGGGAAGCACGGATAAGGTACAGCTCTTCGAGGATGCGGAACTGCGGGTTCATAATGCACCACTCATTTCTTGGGTTTGTCGCGGTTACCGAAACGCCGGCAGTCCAACAGGAATTCCTCCTCGTTGAAAGGGCTGTATAAGCGTAGCACTTGCGCGGCCGCATCGGTAGCCATCTCAGCCGCGTCGCTCTTACCCTGCGCACGTAGTGCCAGGATCGAGGCGATCAGTGCACGGTAATAGTCTGGAGGTACAGGTTTAGTGACGGACATGGTGCTGGCCCTCCGCTGCTGCGAGCGTCGTGCGAAGCGCCAGGAGCGCCTCTTCGACGACCCGGATATCCTCGGCGCCGGCCGCTACGTCATAGCGCCGTTCGTGGGCGATGCCGTGCTCACGGAACAGACGCTCTTCGAGCGTACCGACGTAGACCATGAATCGCATGATGGCCAGTGAAAGCTCGGCTGATTCGACGCTGTGATGCGCGGCGAACAGGTGATCCAGGCCAGGACCGAGTTTACTGTCGGCCAGGTCCTCCACCATGGCATAGGTGGTGTTGAGCAAGCAGTATTCGTCTTGCGAAAGTTTCTCGCCAAGCTCCTTGTCCAGGGCTTCGACAGCTTTTTCTTGATCGGTCACGGGTTTCTCCAGTGGTAAAAAAGGCGCCCTGGAAGGCGCCTTAGTGTTTGATCACGCCCCCGGAGAATCAACTCAGGAACAGGGTAGGAACGCTCAAACTGGCGAGGTTATGGGTCACTCACGCCTGGACCCCGATATCAGCTACTCACAGCAGGAACGGGGTCAAGGTACAACGATTAGAACGCGTGGGCAACACCTCGTCCACGAAAAGCGAAATACAGCACCAAACCCATCTTGGCGAACTTGGAGCCCTGAATCAGCAGCATCCCCAGCATGCGTAACAAATCGATCATCGCACTCGCTCCAGTAACTGTGCCGCCAGCTCAGCTGAGTATCGTAGTCGGGGTATAAATACCTCCGGTAGTACGAGACTGCACCATTCTTGTGGCGTCCACAGGATGAATCCCCGTGCTTTGTCTGATGGCACGCCGACCACCACACAAACGTTTTGGCCTGCGGCGTAGCGTCGGTTGAGCCACAGCTCCTGGCGTGCGGAGATGAAGTTCTTCCGGTGCTGCATGTCGTAGCCGTCACGACCGTGGGTCTTGGCCATCTTGAACTCGGCCCACAGGTCTTTGTTGTAATCCAGGTACCGATCGGGCGTACCTGGCGCCGTGATGCACACCGGTGTCATGGATTGAACATGCACCGACGCCGGCAGTTTATCGATCACTGCCTTGGTGAATTTATGCTCGTTCAAAATGGGAACGGGTCGTCACCCGTGACCATGTACTGCAGCATATTGTTCTTAGCCTTATCACGGTCCCTGAT
>Ga0302232_10000128_pt1 | contig 62889 bp, 54 predicted proteins | sample II_Palsa_N2_3_FD_193575 | JGI IMG/M metagenome (GOLD analysis project Ga0302232, IMG submission 193575) | Peat permafrost microbial communities from Stordalen Mire near Abisko, Sweden - II_Palsa_N2_3 | ecosystem: Environmental > Terrestrial > Soil > Palsa > Peat permafrost | place: Sweden...
AACAGCTCGCGGCCGATCAGCATGCGGCGGATTTCGCTGGTGCCCGCGCCGATCTCGTACAACTTGGCGTCGCGCCACAAACGCCCCACCGGGTAGTCATTGATGTAGCCGTTGCCGCCCAGGATCTGGATCGCTTCACCCGCCATCCACGTGGCTTTCTCCGCCGTGTATAAAATCACCCCGGCGCAGTCCTTGCGCATCTGCCGCAGGTGCCCCGCGCCCAACGCGTCGAGCTGCTGGCCCACCGCATACAGATACGCCCGGCACGCCTGCAAGGTGGTGTACATATCGGCCACTTTGCCCTGGATCAACTGGAATTCGCCGATCGCCTGGCCGAATTGCCGGCGCTCGTGGATATACGGCACCACCGCATCCATACACGCCACCATAATGCCGACCGGGCCGCCCGCCAGCACCGCGCGTTCGTAGTCCAGACCGCTCATCAGCACTTTGACCCCGCCGTTTAACTGGCCCAGGATGTTTTCTTCGGGCACTTCGACGTTGTTGAACACCAGTTCGCCGGTATGCGAGCCACGCATCCCCAGTTTGTCCAGCTTTTGCGCCACCGAGAAGCCCGCCATGCCCTTTTCCACCAGGAAGGCGGTCATGCCGCGCGCGCCGGCTTCGAGGTCGGTCTTGGCGTAGACCACCAGGGTGTCGCAGTCCGGGCCGTTGGTAATCCACATCTTGGTGCCGTTCAGCACGTAGCGGTCGCCTTTCTTGTCGGCGCGCAGTTTCATGCTGACCACATCCGAGCCGGCATTGGGCTCGCTCATCGCCAGTGCGCCGATATGCTCGCCCGAGACCAGCTTGGGCAGGTATTTGCTTTTTTGCGCCGCGCTGCCGTTGCGGTGGATCTGGTTCACGCACAGATTCGAGTGGGCGCCGTAGGACAGGCCGACCGAGGCCGAGGCGCGGGAGATTTCTTCCATCGCGATCATATGCGCCAAATAACCCATATTGGCGCCGCCATACTCTTCCCCGACGGTCATGCCGAGCACGCCCAGGTCGCCGAACTTCTTCCACAAATCCATGGGAAATTGGTCGCTGCGGTCGATTTCCCCGGCCCGTGGGGCGATTTCCTTCTGCGCAAAATGCGAAACCGTTTCGCGCAGCATCTCGACATCCTCGCCGAGCGGGAATTTCAGGCCTGGAATTTCTATCATCGCGTCTCCTGGGGGTGCTTGGGATTATGCGCCGTGCGGGGGCTTAGCCAAGTCGCAAATTATGAGTGGCGCTCACTTATTGGTTCCTGAGCGAATTTTCCCACTCAAATTCAATCAGGACCGTGCTCATGGACGCCTTATGCGGCACGATTTTGCTTCTACTTTACGTAAACGTCAAACATTTTTGTGAGTTAAACTCAATAGTCAGCTCGCGGCGCCCGTGCTACGCTTGCCCATCACCCCCACCCCCTAATAAAAGCGCGCCCACCGCGCCTTCCGAGACGGCCCCATGTCGACGCCCCCTGCCGAAAAAGCCAGCTTGCGCCGCCAGCCCAATAGCGCAAAATCTCAACAACGGGTACGCGATATTTTGCGCGTCGGACGTGAAGTCCTCGCGGAAAAAGGCTACGAACGCGCCACCACCACCGAAATCGCCCAACGCCTGGCGATTTCCGAGGCCACCGTCTTCAGCTATTTCGCCAGCAAACGCGAACTCTGCGTGTTGATTATCAGCGACTGGTACGATGAGATCATCGCCGAGGTCGAAGCCAAACTGCCGCGTCACGCCAGCGTCAGAGAACAGTTCGAATTTATCGTGATCAACCATTTGCGCTTGTTTTTGCTCAACGGCACGGGTTTATGCGCACTGGTGCTGTCCGAAGGACGTAGTCACAGTCAGGAATTCGGCGATACACTGATTAAATTGCAGCGCCGCTACACCTCGCCCCTGATGGAGGTCCTCGCGCGCGGCCAGGAAACCGGCCTGATCCGGGCCGAGCTGCCACTGCGGCTGCTGCGCTCGATGGTCTTCGGGCCGATGGAACATGTGCTATGGGATGCGGTATTGGCCGAACACCCGTACGATATCGAAACCACGGCGCGCCAATTGAGCGAACTATTGTGGTCGGCGCTGACGCCGCCCCATGTTGATGTTGCCGCGCTGCTACAGTTTCGCTATGAGGTAGATCAGGCCAGCCGCAAATTCAAAGCGTCCGGTGCACCGCAGCCGGACGGCGGTGCAAGTGAGATTGAACTCACCCTGCGTAGCTAGGTCCGAAAGAGGGAGAGGTTGTTGTGACGCCTCGCCCGACATCAGTCCGTAAAGCTGGCGTAGGGGCCACGCCTGCCGGCAGGTGTCTGCCGGCGGCACGCCAATCAAATCGACTCCCAAGGAGCTTGTTTGCCTTCCAACCCAACACCCGCCATCGTCCCTGAACGCCGCATCGAAGACTACGCCATGATCGGCGATTGCCATAGCGCCGCCTTAAGTTGCAACAATGGCTCGATCGACTGGCTGTGCTGGCCGCGCTTCGACTCAGCAGCCTGCTTTGCGGCATTGCTGGGCAGTCCCGACAACGGCCGCTGGCTGATCGCCCCGGTCAGCGACAATCCCCGCGTAAGCCGTAAATACCGCTCCGGCACCCTGATCCTTGAAACCCAATTCGAAACCGACAGCGGCACCGTGGTGGTCACCGATTTTATGGCCTTGCGCAGCGATGCGCCGCGTTTGATCCGCACCGTCACCGGCCTCGCCGGTTGCGTCCAGATGCATCTGGAGCTGGTGCTGCGCTTCGACTACGGCATCTCCGTGCCCTGGGCCACGCAGTTGCCCGACGGCGAAGGCCAAGGCATGAGTTTTATTGTCGGACCGAACCGGGTCATGCTGCGCTCCCCCATTCCGATACACGGCGAGCATCGCAAAACCGTGACCACCTTTGCGGTCGAAGCCGGGCAAAGCCTGAGTTTCGAATTAAGCTATAGCGAATCGCACCTGCCGATGCCGGCCCAGGTCGACGCAGTCACCACGCTGGAACAACTCGAACCGCGCTGGCGGGCCTGGTCGTCGCGTTGCCATGACGCGGGCAAGTGGACCGAACCGGTACAACGCTCGCTGATCGTGCTCAAGGCTTTGATTTACGAGCCGACCGGCGGCATCGTGGCCGCCCCCACGACTTCGCTGCCCGAATGTCTGGGGGGATCGCGCAACTGGGACTATCGCTTCTGCTGGCTGCGCGATGCCACCTTGACCCTGACCGCGCTGATGCTGGCGGGATTTTACGTCGAAGCCCGCGCCTGGCGGGCTTGGCTGGTGCGCGCCATCGCCGGCGACGCATCGCAACTGCAGATCATGTATGGCATCAGCGGCGAACGCCAACTCGACGAGCGCGAAATCGACGCTTTACCCGGTTTCGCCCAGTCGAAGCCGGTCCGAATCGGCAACCAGGCGTCCAGTCAGTTGCAGATCGATGTCTACGGCGAATTGATGGATGCGCTATATCAATGCCGCAAAATGGCCCTGCCCAACGACCAGTCCGAAGATTTCGGCAGCGACGACTCGATCTGGCATTTGCAATGCGCCATGCTGGCTCACCTCGAAGCCGTGTGGCAGCAACCCGATGAAGGTATCTGGGAAGTGCGCGGCGGTCGCCAGCATTTCACCTATTCGAAAGTCATGGCCTGGGTCGCCTTCGACCGGGCGGTCAAATCGGTCGAGCATTTCGGCGTCGAAGGACCGGTCGAACATTGGCGCGAGGTGCGCGATACGATACACCAGCAGGTGTGCGAACGCGGTTTTAATCTGCAACGCAACAGCTTTGTGCAAAGCTATGGTTCCGATTCGCTGGATGCGAGCCTGCTGCATATCCCCCTGGTCGGTTTCCTGCCGCCGGACGACCCGCGCGTGATCGCCACCCTTGCGGCGATTGAACGCGAGTTAGTGGTCGACGGTTTTGTCATGCGTTATCTGAGCCACGAGGTCAAGGATGGCCTGCCGGGCGGCGAAGGGGCGTTTCTCGCCTGCAGCTTCTGGCTGGTGGACAACCTGGCCTTGCAAGGCCGTTTGACCGAGGCGAACCACATGTTCGAGCGACTGCTGGCGGTGGCCAACGATGTGGGCTTGCTGGCAGAGGAGTTCGACCCGGTGGCGGGGCAACAACTGGGCAATTTCCCTCAGGCATTTTCCCATGTGGCTTTGATTCACTCGGCGTTCAATTTGCTGAGCTCGCATCAGTCGGCCCCGATGCCGACCGAATTACGCGTCGAATAGCACCGCGGGCCGCTTCTCGTCTCGGAAGGCGCTCCGGCCGGCTGGCCATAGGCGTCAGTCTGCGCTATCGAGCCACGGAATTTCGACGTCGGTGATAAACGCCACCACCGCCAGCGGACCGTCTTCGAAACGGCCGATCTTGCCGTCGGCCCGCTGCCAGGTGACGCGAAACATCGGGCTGGCCTGATCGGCAATGACCCAGATCGAGCGCACCTCGTCGGGATCGGTCTCAGCCACCGGGCCGTCGAGCGAAAGGCGTGCACACTGCGGCCAGACGCCGTCGATAGGCTCACCAAACTTATCTGAGCCCAATACCTCGAAAAACGCCTCGATGCCTATCGTGGCGGCCGCTTCCACATTCATTTTTCCGACGCTTTGCAGCAAGGCGGTGGCCCGCGCAAAATCTGCATGACGGATTGCCAGAGCGCCGCGCGTCAGCGCCTGTTCGAGCTTGGGATTAGTTTTGTTGCGGCTCACGTGGAATCCTAAAGTGAATTAAGGCGTCTATTGTACCGATGTCGCCATCCGGGCGTTAGTTAGAAGTGACAACTAGAATCGCGCCGCCCGATTCAGCTCGACCCTCGCTACCCCTTGAGCGCAAAATTCCGGCGTAAACCCAGGCAAGTCCCGGTCTTGATATGATCCATGCTCGACCCGCCCCGCGTCCATTGCCATTCCACGGCCGCGCCGGTATGCGGCCAAGCCGGGAGCCGCCGTTGCTTGAAACAAACTATCGCGCGGCCAGGGTGCCGCCCGACTCAACGTTTTCCATCGACTATTATGAATCCTACTTCAGCCGCCGTCGCCCCGATTAGCAACATCCACAGCTATCACGCCCATATTTATTTTAACGACGCGGCGCAACGTGAGCGCGCCGCCACACTGCGCGACCAGGTCGCCGAACGTTTTACGGTGCAGCTTGGGCGCTGGCGCGAAACGCCGGTGGGGCCCCATACCAGCCCGATGTACCAAATTGCCTTCGATATCGCCTTGTTCCCCGCGCTGGTGCCCTGGCTGATGCTTAACCGTCAGGACTTGGCCGTGTTGGTTCACCCCAACACCGATAACCCGCGCCGCGACCATGCCACTCATGCCTTGTGGATGGGCCAGGTGCTGCCGCTGCACACCGCTATGCTATCCGAATCGATTACCGACGACCCGCTGCGGCCGATCGAGCCCAATACCACACCGGGCATTGCGGCATAACACCGGGCGGCACAAGCTCGCCGTCCGGTGCCGGGTGCGAACTTGCGCGGGCGGTATCGCCCGTGCGCTTTATAATGCGACTCTCGGCACCACTGCGCAAAGCCGCCGGTCTCACTGGTTAGACCAGCGGCATGAACGGGTGTTCAGCGGAAAGTGGTGCGCAATCCTCACACGAAGAGATAGGCATGGACGGTTATAGACGTAGCGAGCAGGAAGAAATTTTTGAGCAATTGTGCCAAAACGTGGATGCCGACGAAGCGCACGAACAAGAGGCCATCGAGTTCTTCGAGGAACATATGGACCACGAGGCCTTTGACGCCGCGCAATGGCTCGATGTCGCGCTTTATTATTCACTGGCCGTGGCCCGCGGGGTGATCGATCTGGTTCCTGCTGAAGACCGGGCGCGCAGCACTATTGCGCAAGTGATCACCGACAACCTCGACATTTCCTACAGCGACGACGAATGCCGGAAATTCGCCGAAGTGCTGCAATTGTGCCTGGCCAACGGCGTGCCGGTCGATCTCGAAGTGGTGATGGACGGCTGCCAACGCGCCCTCGACGACATGGAAGAGTGGGCCCGCGACGACGACAAAGCGCCTTTGATCAGGCTGCGCGAAGAACTGCTTAGAATGAGGGACGACTCAGCCTCCGAAGGCGACTGAAAATTCGCGCCCGCCCCGACACCGCGCCGGCCCCTGGACTATAGTGGCGCAATTCATCACACGGATGTCTCCGCCTCATGCTCAATTGGTCACAGCTACGCGTTCTAGCGCTGTTTTCGTTAGGTTACTTCGTTTCCTACGTATTTCGCGGCGTCAATCTGGGCTTCTCGCCCTACTTGATCCATGACCTGGGCCTGTCCGCCGCCAGTCTTGGGGTGCTGACCAGCTTATATTTCCTGGGCTTTGCCGCCACCCAGATCCCTGCCGGCGTGATGCTCGATCATTTCGGCGCGCGCCGCACGGTGGCAGTCCTGCTGCTGGTGACGGCGGCGGGATCGGTGATCTACGGCCAGGCCCACGCGCTGGCCGCTCTGATGGCCGGCCGTTTCCTCATCGGCGTCGGCGTGGCAGCCTGTCTCGGCGGGGCCTTCAAGGCCCTGGCGCAGGTCTTTGCGTTGCAGCGCCTGCCAATGATGAACGGCATCGTGATGGCGGTCGGCGGCTTGGGCGGCGTGGCCGTCGGCTCGCCGCTAAGCTGGCTGCTGTCGTTCACCGACTGGCGCAGCATCTGCGGCGGCCTGGCCGCCTTAAGCGCACTCACCGCTGCCGCGCTGTGGCTGGGCGCCCCCCGGGACACCAATACCCGTCATCAAGGCACGTTGCTGGCGCAATTCAAAGGCACTTGGCACATTCTGTGTAATCCGGGCTTCTGGAAAGTCGCCTCATTTTCGGTGATTTCCCAAGGCACCTTCTATGCGATGCAATCGTTATGGCTGGGTGCTTACCTGCGCGACGTCACCCGCATGTCAACGCCTCGCGCCGCCGCCATGGTCTCGGTGGTCGGCGTGGCGATGATGGCCGGCTGCCTGTTCTTCGGTTTTGTCGCACGCAGCCTGGAACGTTTCGGCCTCAACCTGTACCGCGTGTGCGGCATCGGCATGCTGGCTTTTTTGCTGACCCAGATCCTGCTGGTGCTGCAAGTACCGCTGCCCGATAGCGTCCTATGGGCCGCGTATGGTGTGTTCGGCGGCACCGGGATTCTGACCTACGCCATCATGGCGGAACACTTCCCGGCACAGATGATAGGCCGCGTCAACACCACCCTGACCCTGGTGATTTTTGTGTTGATCTTTGTGTTTCAGATTGCAGTCGGTGCGGTATTAAGCCATTGGCCGCGCGTGGACGGGCATTATCCGGTGGTCGCGCATTTAAGCGCCTGGGGGGCGCTGATCGCGTTGCAGCTTGCAGGTGCGGTATGGTATTTCTTGCCGGCAGGGCAGAAGCGGGTGGTATTTCATTGAATTGCTTGTGCTTCGGGTGCTTCGGGTGCTTCAGACAATACGACGCACGCCAAGCAAGGCGCGGCGGCAATTTGAAAACCTCCTGTCGGCTTTATTTCAACGTCGCGACGCAAATTCCAGCCCGGCGGCTTGGCCCATTTCTTGAATTGGCGCGGGGTCCGGCGTCTGCGGCACAAGCTCGGGCGCCGTCACCGAAAAACCGAAAGTATTGATCCCGCCGGCACTACTGACAAAAACCCGGCCACGATGCATTTCGGCCACCGCTTTGACGATGGCCAGACCCAGTCCGTGATTCTCGCGACTATTGGTACGGGATGCTTCAACGCGGTAGAAACGATCGAACAAATGGTCCAGCCGAGCCGGGGCGATCGGGTCGCCGGCATTGGCAACCGCGACCAATACCTGGTTCGCTTCGCGGCTAATGGTGAGGCTGATTTCCGCGCCGGGGGCCGCGTGTTGGATTGCGTTCATCAGCAGATTGACCAGCGCCCGCCCAAATAGCGATTTATTCACCGGTGCTGAGGCATCGCCGCGCAGAAGAGCGCGTACTTGCGCCTCTTCCAGGGGAATTTCCAGGAATTCCAAGGTGCGCGCAGCCTCCGCCGCCAGCGAGACTTCGATTAGTCCGGTAGCCCGTTCGCCTTGGTCGGCACGGGCCAGGAACAGCATGTCGTTGATGATGGCGCGCATCCGCTCGAATTCTTCGAGGTTCGATTGCAGGGTGCGCCGCAAATCGTCGACCGAGCGGTTGCGTGTCAACGCCACTTCGGTCTGCCCGATCAGGATCGTGACCGGCGTGCGCAGCTCATGGGCCACATCGGCATTGAACGATTCGAGCCGCCCATAAGCCCCGTCGAGCCGCTCCAGCGCGCTATTGAAGGAGCTGGCCAGATCGTTTAATTCAACCGGCAGCGAGCGTGTATTCAGACGCTGCGAGCGATTGTTCGGGCTGACTTCCGAAGCGTCTTTGGTCAGCAGCGCCAACGGCGCCAAGCCCAGCCTGGCCACCCAATAACTGAGCAGCAACACCACCAGGCTACCCAGGGCCGACGACGCGGCCAAGGCCCAGCCGAATACCCGCAGAGTCCGTTCGTTGGGCGAACAATCCGCCGCGACCTGTAGTTGCATCGGCGGCCGGGCGCCGTTCGCCGGAATTGCCAAGGTGATCGTCAGCATATCGCTTGAGTTCTGTGCCGGGTGCAAGCGCACATAACCGCCGGGCCAGCTCGATACCACCTGTCCATCCAGGGGGCTGCCATATTCGAAATGGGAGTCGTCACTGACCACGGAAAACAAGGTGGTATGGTCGCTGGGTGTCAGGTCGGTGAGTTTTTCCCGGGCGAATTTCCATTTTTCGGGAGTGGTCACGTGATAAACGATCAGGCGCGCGATCTCCGCGCGGTCGTCGAGCGACTCCCGCAAGTGGTGTTCGAGTTGCAAACGCAACACCAGGAACAAGCCGCTGCCGACCAAGGTGAACACGCACAGCGCCACCACCGCGAACATCGCGGCCAAACGCCGGGAGATCGAGCGGCGCGTCATGGCAGTCGTACTCCCTCAATTACCTCGTTCCGTATCTCCTCATGTATCTCATTACGCACCTCCTCATTACGCATCTCGTTGCGCACTTCATCGCGCACCTCAAGCACATAACCCATACCGCGCACCGTATGCAGCAGCTTGGTCGGAAACGGACCGTCCAATTTGGCGCGCAGGCGCTTGATCGCGGTTTCGACCACATTGGTATGGCTATCGAAATTCACGTCCCAGACCAATTCGGTAATGGCGGTTTTCGATAAGATATCGCCCTGCCGCCGCGCCAACACGCTGAGTAGTTGGAATTCCTTGGCGGTCAGTTCCAGACGGATACCGTCGCGGTTCGCCCGGCGGCCGATCAGGTCGACATACAGGTCGCCCACCGAAATCAGGGTCGATTCCTGTCCGCGCGTACGGCGCGCCAGCGCATGTAAACGCTCGACCAGTTCAAGAAAGGAAAAGGGTTTGGTCAGATAATCGTCGGCACCTTCACGCAAACCGCGCACCCGGTCATTGACATGGTCGCGGGCGGTCAACATCAGCACCGGCGTCGATTTTTGCGCGCGCAGGGTTTTCAGCACGCTGAAACCATCGCGCTTGGGCAGCATCACGTCGAGCACAATCACGTCGTAGTCGAACTCAAGCGCCAGATGCGCGCCCTCCTCGCCGTCCAACGCGACATCCACCACCCAGCCCTGCTCGGTCAAGCCGCAGCGCAGGTAGTCGACTACTTTGTGTTCATCTTCAACGATCAGTATTTTCATAGTGGCACTTGTGCCTCCCTATTATACGACCCGTCCAGCTTCTGCCGCGCCGATAAACCCGAACCGGCGCGGTCAACCCGGGCCAGACACCGTAACGCCGCTAGCCGGCGCCGGTGCAGCCGTACCGACTGCCCAGCCGCCGCCCAGGGCTTTGACCAGCGAGACCGACAAGGTCAACTGCTGGCCGTGAATCTGTACATCCTGGCGTTCACTGGTCAATAGCGATTGTTGTGCGTTGATCACGTCCAGATACGCTACCAAGCCGCCCGAGTAGCGATCATTCGCCAGCGACAGCAGATGTTGCGCATCGGTCACGGCAGCATGCGACTGCTGCGCCGCGCCATCCAGCACCGACAGGCCGCTGATGCCGTCCTGCACCTGTTGAAACGCGGTCAGCACGGCTTGGCGATAATTGGCCAACGCAGCTTGATAACCTGCACTCGCAAAATCAATGTTCGCCTCACGCCGCCCGCCGTCAAACACCACCTGCCCGGCCATCGCACCGATGGTCCATAACAGGCTGGGCGCACTCAGCAAATTGGCGAACTGAGTACTGTCCCAGCCAAGACTGGGATTGAGCGTCAAGCTCGGAAACAAAGCCGCCTTGGCTACCCCGATTTGCGCATTGGCCGCCGCCATCGCCCGTTCGGCCGAAGCAATATCGGGCCGGCGTTGCAGCAGATCGCTCGGCACCCCAAGCGGCACCGTCGGAACCTTGCTCGCGATCACCCGCGGCGCGATGGAAAATTGCGGCGCGGGCACCCCAACCAGCGCAGCGATGGCATGTTCGAACTGGGCGCGCTGATTGAGCAATAGCTGAGCCTGGACTCGCGTCGAATCCAGTTCGGATTGTTGTTGCAAAACGTCAAGCCCGGACACGGCACCTAAATCATGTTGCGCCGTCACGTAATCCAGCGCTTTGTGTTGCAAGGCAACCGACTGATTTAATACGTCGATCTCGGCATCCAGCTCGCGCAAGGAAAAATAAGCGGTGGCGAGATCCGTGGTCAGTACCAGTCGCGCATTGGCCAGATCGTCACGCGACTGTTCCGCCGAGGCTTTTGCCCCCTCGACTTCACGCCGGATCCGGCCGAACAGATCAGTGTCGTAAGAAATGGACGGGCCAAACTGCACGTTGTTTTGTACCGTGCTTTGATTCGGTGTGTCGTAGTTGGTCAACGGACGGTTTTTCGATACCTTCAGACGCGACACGCCGCCTGACAGATCAACTTCCGGCACTTCCTGCCCAGCAGTATTCGCCAGGGTGGCCCGTGCCTGGGCGTAATGTGCGCTGGCAGCCGCCAGAGTCTGGTTCTGCACCAAGGCTTGCTGTTCCAGGGCGGCCAACGGCGGTTCGTCAAAACCTTGCCACCAGTCGGGCGCCAGCGGCGCATGCGAAGGCTCGGCCACATGCCAATAGGAATCGGTCTGCCAGGCAGGCGGCGTCTCGGCTTGAGGCTGGTGGTAATCCGGTCCGACGGTGCAGGCCGACAATAGCGCCGTACATATCAGCAGCCCCAGCCTCAGGCGAACCGGCAAATTGGGCGGCAGGAGGTCAAGTCGCACTGGCTTCACGACGCCTCCTGGCCTTTCTTCGGCGGGGTGATCGAGACCCGATCCCCATCGGCAATCGAATCGCTGGGATTCACAATGACTTTGTCGGTGGCCTCAATCCCGGTTTCGATTTCAAGCGTCTGCCCCAGGTCCTGGGCAATCACCACCGCATGCAAATGGACCGTGCCATTGGCATCCACCACCGCCAGACGCGGGCCTTCCGCACGGAACAGCAAAGCGTTGCCCGGCACCATCAGCCGTGCATGGGCTACGGCCGGCAGCGACACCTGCACGTAGGCGCCAGGTCGCAGGCGGCCATCCGAATTAGGCAAGGTCACTTCGACTTGCAGCGAACGGGTCGCCACGTCGATGGCGCCGGAAATATGCGTCACCGTGCCATGGAATTGCTGGCCCGGCAGTTCCGCCTGCACCACCACCACCGGCTGGCCCGCCTTGACACCTTGGGCATAAGCTTGCGGCAACTGGACATAGACCCGCAGCGGGTCGACCTGAGCCAAGGCAAACAAGGCGCGGCTGGTGCCGCCGCCGGCATCGATCAGGTCGCCGACATCGACATTACGTTGCGTCACCACCCCGGCAAATGGCGCGAGGATACGCTTGAACGATTCAAGTTGCTGCAAACGGCGCACATTGGCATCGGCCGCGGCCAGGTTGGAAACGTCCTGGGTATAAGTACTTTGGCGTTCGTCGAGTTCTTGCTGCGATACCGCATCGCGTTGGCGCAATTGCTGCCAGCGATCCAGCGAGCTTTTGGCTAAACCCAGGCTGGACTTGGTTTGATCGCGTTGTGCCAGCGCCTGCGCCAGTTCCTGGTCGATTTCCGGGGTGTCGAGATCAGCCAGTAATTGGCCTTGCTTGACCTGGGCACCGATATCGACATACCAGTGCAGCAGATAACCCGTGGCCCGTGCATAAATCGGCGATTCGACAAAACCGCGCAAGGTACCGGGCAGCAAGGTGTTGCCGTTATCTTTGGTGCTGGTGGGCAGCACCACATTCACATACTCGCGCGCGTTATGTTCGGTGACGGCCGCCACCGCGCGGGTTTGCAGCCAATTGGCAAGCACCGTGCGCAGCGCACCCAGGGCCAGCAATATCAGGACGATCGCTACGGCGATTTTTGCCCGTTTCCATTCGCGGCCGCGAGGCGGCAGTGCATGGCCATGACCCGGATCCGGGTCAGGTATCGCCAACGAGGCGTGAGATTTCTTGGTCATGTCAGTCAGCTATCGAATAATTAAGGATCAAACGGGTTCACCGGCGTGGGCATCAGTGCCGCCCGCGTCGCCACCTGCATTACCGTGCCGCCGAGCCAGGCGGCTATGAATACCGGCAAAAACCAGCGGCACAAAAAATAGCGTAGAAACCGTGGCAAACAGCAAGCCGCCAATCACCGCCCGCCCAAGCGGGGCATTCTGTTCCGCGCCTTCGCCCAAACTCAGCGCCATCGGGATCATGCCGATGATCATGGCGAAGGCCGTCATCAACACCGGGCGGATCCGGCTCGCGCCCGCTTCCAGCGCGGCGGTGAGAGGCGGTGCACCGGCCAGCAGGCGCTGGCGCGCGAAGGCCACCATCAAAATACTATTCGCGGTCGCCACGCCCATGGTCATAATCGCCCCGGTCAAGGCCGGCACACTAAGATGGGTGCCGGTGAGGAACAACATCCAGACAATGCCTGCGAGCGCCGCGGGCAAGGCGCTGATAATGATCAGCGGATCGACCCAGGACTGGAAATTCACCACGATCAGCAGATACACCAGCACAATCGCCATCGCGACCCCCACACCCAGTCCGATATACGAACTATGCATGGTCGCCACTTGGCCGCGCACCACAATCTGGCTGCCGCGCGGCAAGGATTTGCGCGCCTGATTCACCAATGTGTCGACTTGACGGGCAACACCGCCGAGGTCGCGCCCCTCGACGCTGACAAACAAGTCGATCACCGGCCGGATGTTGTAATGCGAAACCACAGCAAACTGGTTTTGCGGCAAAACCTGCACCAAGTTGCCGAGCAATTGCGAAGGTCCGTTGGCGGTACCCGATACAGGAGTGCGCAACAGATCGTCGATCGACGCAACATTGTATTGCGGCGTCTCCACGGCCAAGTTGTATTCCACGCCGTTGGCATCGTTAAACCAGAACCCCGGCGCAGTCTGCGAACTGCCGGAGAGCGCAATCAGCAGGTTTTGCGCCACATTGTTGGCGCTCAAGTTCAGTTGCTGCAAGCGGGTGCGGTCCATCTTCAGATAGATCGCCGGCTCGTTAAGCTTCTGCTGGATATGGGTGTCGACCGTGCCGGGGATCAAATGCACCTGTTTCATCAGCTTGCTTGCGGCCAGGAAATTGCCTTGCTGGTCGGCGCCCGAAATCTGCACGTCGATAGCGGCAGGCAAGCCGAAATTGAGAATCTGCGTGATGATGTCGGCCGGCTGGAAGAAAAATTCCACGCCGGGGAAACGTTGCGGCAAGATCGCGCGCAGTTGGTCGATATACTTTTGCGTCGGTTGATGATCGGCCGTGAGCGCAATCTGGATTTCGCCATCCAGGGTGCCGATGGTGCCCGCATTGCTGTATGACAGATTGATACCGCTATACGGCAAACCCAGGTTATCGAGGATGGTGTTCAACTGGTCCGCAGGAATCACTTCGCGCACCACTTGCTCGACTTGATCGGCCAGGCGTGCGGTTTCCTCGATCCGCGTACCGGTGGGCGCACGGATATGCAAACGGATATCGCCCGCATCGACGGTGGGGAAAAAATCCTCGCCCAGCGCAAAAACCAGGCTCATCGATAGCAGGCAGAACGCCAGAAAGATCGTGGCCGCGCGGCGGCGGCGCACCAGCAGCGTGCTCAAGATCACGATATAAGCGGCACGCATACGCTCAAAACCCTGATCGAAGCGGTGATACAGCCGCATGAATAAATTGGGTTTGGCGTCGCTCTGGGAATGATGCACGTGCGACATCAACAACATCGCCAGTGTCGGCACCAAAGTGCGCGACAGGACATAAGAGGCGAGCATGGCGAACACCACGGCCTCGGCCAGCGGCACGAACAGATAACGCGCCACGCCGGTGAGGAAAAACATCGGCACAAATACGATACAGATACACAGTGTCGAAACCAAGGCCGGCACCGCGATTTCACCCGCCCCGTCGAGAATCGCATCATGCAGGTTGGTGCCCATGTGCAAGTGCCGCTCGATGTTTTCGATGGTCACCGTCGCATCATCGACCAAAATACCCACCGCCAGCGCCAGGCCGCCCAGCGTCATGATGTTGATGGTCTGCCCGAGTGCATGTAAAGCCAGCAGCGACGATAGAATCGAGAGCGGGATCGACACGGCAATAATGCAGGTGCTGCGCCAATTACCCAGGAACAGCAAAATCATGGCCGCGGTGAGCGCGGCCGCAATCAAGGCTTCGTGAATCACGCCTTGCACGGCGGCTTTAACGAATACCGACTGATCGAACAAGGCGGTGATCGACAAGTCGGTCGGCAACGAGGCTTGCGCCGTCGGCAGCAAAGCACGCAAATTGCTGACAATCGCCAAAGTCGACGCGTCACCGTTCTTCAGCACCGACAACAGCACCCCGCGCCGGCCATTTTGCCGCACGATATTGGTCTGCGGCGAAAACCCGTCGCGCACGTGAGCCACTTCGCTGAGATAGGTGGTGGCACCGTTCAACGTCCGTACAGGAATCTCATTGAGCCCCGCCACCGTCGGCGGCGAACCATTCATCTCGACGGTATATTCACGCGAGCCGATCTTGGCTGTGCCGGTCGGCAAAATCAAATTCTGCGCATTGACCGCGGCGACCACATCGCTGGGCGTCAACCCCTTGGCCAGCAAGGCACGCGTATCCAGGTCGACCGAAATCAAGCGGCTCTTGCCGCCGTAGGGATAAGGCACCGATGCGCCCGGAATGGTCACCAATTGCGGCCGCAGGAAGTTCAGCGCGACGTCGTTGAGATCGCGCTCGGACAGCGTGGGACTGGACAAGCCCAACTGGATCACCGGAATACTCGACGCCGAGTAGCTGATTACCAGCGGCGGTGTGGCGCCAGGCGGCATCTGCTTCAATTGCGCTTGTTCAACCGCCACAATCTGGGCAATCGCCGTCTGGATGCTCGCCGTCGGCTGCAAAAACACTTTAAGCACGGCAATCCCTGGTAAGGACTGCGACTCGATGTGTTCAATATTATTGACGGTAGTGGTCAAGCTACGTTCATTGACCGAGGTGATGCGATTGGCGATATCCTCGGCGGATAAACCGCTATAGGTCCAGATGATACTGACCACCGGAATATTGATATCGGGCAGGATATCGACCGGTGTGGTCAGGAGTACAAAAGGTGTCGCCAGTAAAATCAAGATGGCCATCACGATAAACGTGTAGGGCCGCTTTAGCGCAACGTTGACGATCCACATTGAAACGCGCTCAGAAAAATACTAAAAGAGGGATAAGCCCGCCGAAACAGGACTCAAGTGCAAAACCGGACACACGACCGCCATGCCGTATCTCGACACCGGCATCGCAACCGGGCATGACACGCGGTAGAGAAATCGCATGAACCTGCCGAAGCAAGCGCGACACCCCGGCGCAACACCCCGTTTGGCAAGCAATGCACCAAGCGCCGAGTGACACACCCAGCATCGTAGACTGTGGGCACCAACGCCTACCTGACGCGAAAATGGCAAAATTGCCATAAATGACTGCGCGGCAGGCCCAGTGAGGATTTCCCGGTCGCGCAGGGAGCAAAAACCAATACGCTGCTAGTCCATTTATTTTTTGCAGCGCAACAAAAATCAGCCCCGGCCCACCAACGGCATCTTGGTGGCCATCACCGTCATCGTCAGAACATTCGCGTCCAGCGGCAGATTGGCGATATACAACACGGCGTCGGTCACGTGGCGCAGGTCCAGCAAAGGCTCGACCGCGACTTCCCCGTTGGCCTGCAAAATGCCCAACGCCATGCGCGCCGCCATGTCGGTGTCGGCATTGCCGATATCGATCTGGCTGCAAGCGATATCGTGGGCGCGCCCATCCAGCGCTGTGGCTTTGGTCAGGCCCAGGACGGCATGTTTGGTTGCCGTGTAGGGCGCGCTGAACGGTCTCGGCGTGTAGGCCGAAACCGAACCGTTGTTGATAATGCGGCCCCCGCGCGGATTTTGCGTTTTCATCAAGCCAAACGCGGCACGGGTGCAGAAAAACACGCCATCGAGGTTGGTGCCGACCACGGCATGCCATTGGTCGGTGGTCAACTCGTCGATCGGCACGGCCGGCGCACTCACGCCGGCGTTATTGAACAGCAGGTCGAGACGGCCGTAGGTGGCCTTGATCCGCGCGAACAGGGCTTTCACGCTGGCCGCATCGCGCACATCGGTGGGCACCGCCAAGGCCTGCTGACCGGCCCGGTCGGCTTGCAATGCCAGCTCGGCCAGCGGCACCACGCTGCGCCCGGCGAGCACCACGGTGTAATCGGCTTGCAATAAAGCCAGCGCGACCGCACGGCCGATACCGCTGCCGGCTCCCGTCACCAAAGCAATTTTACCTGTCATGATGCACTCCCAGACCCAAGTTCCCTACGTTAGTGTCAGCGGCACCTTCACGCAATAGGGATCGCCACTCCAGCCGGCTCAAGTCTATCTTGAATCGGCTACACCCGGCTTAAAGGTTCAGCTTGCGGCGCAACAAAGCCAACCCCAGCACACTGCCCTCTTCCGAAATGGTATGGTCCACATCCGGCAGCAGATAAGCCTCCACCGGGTAACCGGCGGCCTCCAATGCGGCGGCGGCGTGCGACAACTCGCTGGCGTCGATCACCGGGTCGTCCTCGCCATGGATCAAGGCCACCGGGCTTGCGCTATGCGCGGTAATCGGCGACACCAGACGCCCGGAATATGCCACCACTGCCAGCGCACCGTCCGCATTGGTGGCGAGATGATGCAAGGCCATAATCGAGCCTTGCGAAAAGCCAACCAGTGCCAGCCGGCCGGCATCCAGCCCCCAATGCGCCAATTCGGCGTCGAGCAGTGCGCGCAATGCGGTATAAGCCTGGTTGGCCCGTACTTCCCGATTTTGCGGACTCACGTCGCGCAGGCTAAACCATTGCCGCCCGGCAAAACCGCCGTCGAACGGCTCTGTCCCGTCCAGCGAGGCGAACGCCGCGCCCGGCAAAGCATCCGCCCAGGCATCGGCCAACGGCACCAGATCTTGTGCATTGCTGCCCACCCCGTGCAGCATCACCACCAAGGAACTGGCCGGTGCGGAAACCGGCGCCAGACGCCAGCCGTGTTCGAATTTTTGCCATGCCATGCCGATATCCTTTTTACGCGTATTTCAAGTGTATTAACGGCCTGCTCAATGGCAGACAGCACTCTATGATAACGAGTTTCCCTTGGCAGAAGAGGCGGGTTCCGAACCTAAGCGGGCCGCGCCCGATTCCAGGTCAACACCAGGCCCGCACCAAACCTGGGTCTCAGGTCTTGCATCGCCGCTAAGCCGCGAATAAATTGGCCTGGATCTGGCGCAAATGACCCGTCAGCGCTTCATGGGCGGCAGCGGCATCTCTGTCGCGCAATGCGGCCACAATAGCGCGGTGCTGCGCCTGATATTCCGCGCGCCGCTCAGGGGTCAACGAGCGGCGCTTTAAACGCCCCCACTCCCCCTGTTCGCGAACCCGGTTGCTGAGCTCCAGTACCTGCACGAAAAAAGAGTTATGCGTGGCCGTCGCCAGCGCGCGATGCAATTCGCCGTCCCAATGCTCAAACTCCTCGATCGAGACAGCGGCCTCGGAGCGTTCGATACATTCGCTCATGCGGGCAAAATCCGAGGGCGTGGCATTGCGCGTGATCAAGCGCGGCAGCAAGGGCTCAATTAATAAGCGGGCCTCCATCAATTCGGCGGGACTGGTCTGCAAGCTGGGTTGCCCGACCGGCGCTTCGGCGGGAAGCAGCGCACTGGCGGCACCCGGCGAGACAAAGGTGCCGCTGCCCACCGCCTGAGTAATCAGGCCACGCTCTTTCAGATCTTGCAGCACCCGCCGGACGGCACCGCGCGACGTGTTGAAGCGCTCGCTCAAATCGCGCTCGGCGGGCAGCTTGACACCCTCCCGTATCCGCCCCGTCGAGATTTCTTCCCGCAGGTAAACCGCCAACGCCTTGGCTCCCGCGGCCCGGACGGAGCTCTTTAAGCTTAATTCACTCATGTGCCCTCGCTGTTCCATCAGCATCAGCGGAATTATATCCCGAAATAACCAATTGGTTAAAAATAAATGCAATATGGTCTTGAATTGGTTCTTTATCAGATCTAGTATGTTGGATACAAAAACCAATTGGTCACAGGAGTGTTCTTGAAATTCGCCAATCTTAGTCTCAACGGGGCAAAAACGATTGCCCTCGTCGACACCCAAACATCGGTCTTTTGGCCCGTCGCCGAGTTTATCCCGGGCTTTAACGGCGATATGATCCAGTTGATTCAATCCCTGGTTCGATTCAGCGGTGATTTTCGCCCGAAGGGCGCGGGCCGGCCGTTATCCGACGCTGTGGTATTGGCCCCGATCGATCAGCCGCGCCGGAACATTTTTTGCGTAGGCAAAAATTATTCCGAACACGCCGCCGAATTCCAGAAATCAGGTTTCGACCACAGCGCCAAAGACAATGAGCACGCGCCCGAAGCGCCCGTGGTTTTCACCAAACCGGCCTCTACCGTGATTGGGCCAGGCGTTAAAATCCCTTCTCATGCACCGCTGGCAAAGCAATTGGACTACGAGGCCGAACTCGGCGTGGTGATCGGCAAAGGTGGGCGCGGCATCAAACGCGCGGAGGCAATGCAACACGTGTTCGGTTACACCGTGATCAACGACTTCACCGCACGCGACCTGCAAAAATTGCATCGCCAGTGGTTCCTGGGCAAATCGCTGGACGGTTTTTGTCCAATGGGCCCCTATCTGGTGACAGCCGATGAGGCGGATGGTCAAAATCTCGATATCCAATGCTGGGTCAATGGCGAATTGCGCCAAAGCGCCAATACACGGCAGTTGATCTTCGATATCCCGACGCTGATCGAAACCTTGTCTGCGGGGATTGAATTACACCCCGGCGACGTGATCGCGACCGGTACCCCGGCCGGCGTCGGCATCGGCTTCAACCCGCCGAAATTCGTCCAGACCGGCGATGTGATTCGCATCGAGATCCAGCACCTCGGCGTACTTGAGAATGAAGTGGGCGAATGAAGTTTTTTTATCGCACACCTTATCGCACACCTTAACCGGTTAGACTTTTTTACAGGATGACAGGTCGAAAGCTTGCGTGACGGTTGAGCGCGCAAACGGGAAACGGTCATGGAGAAATCAATGAGCGATCACGAAAAAAAACCTGATGCCTGCCCGGATCAAGTTCAAGTTGCCTTCACCCGCATCAGCCGCCGCTCATTCTTGACGCGGATCAGCGCCGCCGGCGCGGCGGTGGGTGTGGGCCAATTGTCCCTCGATACCCAAGCGGCAACGCCTGCACCCGATGAGCTGGCTGCGCCAAGCGATGCCGCATCGGACCAGGCGACGATGCAGGTACGCTTGCGGGTGAACGGGATCGAGCACCAACTGGTGCTCGATCCACGCACCACCTTGCTCGATTGCGTGCGGGAGCATTTGCATTTGACCGGGACTAAAAAAGGTTGCGACCATGGCCAATGCGGGGCGTGCACGGTACATGTCAACGACCGCCGGATCAATTCCTGCCTGAGCCTGGCTGCAACCCACGAGGGTGATGCAATTACCACCATCGAGGGCTTGGGTCAGCCAGGTCGATTGCACCCAATGCAGCAGGCTTTTGTCGAGCATGACGGCTACCAGTGCGGTTATTGCACCGCGGGGCAGATTATGTCGGCCACCGCCTTATTGCATGAACCCTGCGGTGCGGCGGACGGTGATGTCAAAGAAGCCATGAGCGGCAATATTTGCCGCTGCGGCGCCTATGCAAATATTGTGTCTGCGATTCAGCAGGTACGTCGCAAAGCCTGAAGCGGAGAGCATCATGAAACAATTCCAATTAAGGCGCGCCATCGATATTCCCGATGCGATCATGGCCGGCATCGCGCCCGCAACCGAGCGGCCCGGCACACAAGTGCGCTTTTTGGCAGGCGGCACGACCTTGCTGGACCTGATGAAGCTAAATGTCGAGCAGCCGCAACAGGTGATCGACATCAGCCGTTTGCCGCTCGACAAGATTGAACCCCAATCCGGCGGCGGCGTCAAAATCGGCGCCACGGTGCGCAACGCCGATCTCGCGCATCATCCGCTGATTCAGGCCGACTACGCCGTCCTGTCGCAAGCGCTGTTATCGGGAGCCTCGGCCCAGTTGCGCAATATGGCAACCACCGGCGGCAATCTCATGCAACGCACCCGCTGCGTCTACTTCCGCGATACCGCAATGGCATGCAATAAACGTGAGCCCGGCAGCGGTTGCGCAGCGCTCGACGGGATGAATCGAAACCTGGCCTTACTCGGCACCAGCGAGCATTGCATTGCCACCAACCCATCGGACATGAACGTCGCGCTGATGGCGCTCGAAGCGATGGTCCACATTCAAGGGGTGAATGGGCTTCGCAGTGTCGCCATCGATGATTTTTTCCTGCTGCCCGGCGCCACGCCCGAGCGTGAAAATCTGGTGCAGCCGGGCGACCTGATTACCCACGTCACCTTGCCGCCCCGCATCCGCGGAAACAAATCGGTGTATTTGAAGTTGCGCGATCGCGCATCCTACGAATTTGCGCTGGCCTCGGCGGCAGTCGTGATGACGGTGACGGCGGGGCGTATCGAATCGATCCGCGTTGCCCTGGGTGGCGTCGGCACCAAACCCTGGCGTGCTCGCGAAGCGGAAGCGGTGTTACTAGGGCAAGCACCCGGGCCGGCCCTGTTTCGCCGCGCCGCCGAAGCGGCCATGCAGAACGCGCGGCCACAAAGTCAGAACGGCTTCAAGGTCGAATTGGCGACGCGTTGTGTGGCACATGCATTGGGACAAGCGGCGCAAGTTTGAACCAGGTGACGCCAACCGTCTGATATGCCAACGCAGCGGCGCAGCGATCCGGAAACATCCAGGAACCCACAATAATGAATCCACTTATTCAAACCGCGCCCCCGGCCATTGGCGGCAGCTTCGTCCGTATCGACGGCGCACTCAAGGTCAGCGGCGGCGCCAGTTATACCTCGGATAAAAATTTCCCCGGCATGCTGTACGCCGTTCCGGTCGGCGCGACTATCGCCAGCGGGCGCATCACGCGCCTGGACACAACGGTAGCCGCCGGCATGCCGGGAGTTCGGGCGATCTTCACGCGGGACAACATCGGGCCTTTTTTTCGCGTCGGCGCGGGCTCCAATGCCATCATCGACGAACATCGCCCGCCATTCGATGACGATCTGATTCGCTACTACGGACAGTATGTCGCACTGGTGGTGGCCGATACCTTCGAACAGGCAACAGCAGCGGCCGACGCCGTCGCCCTGACCTACGCCGCACAAACCCCGGATGTCAGCATGCAATTGACGGCCGGGCAGCCGCCCAGCATCGATACACAACGCGGCAATGCCGCGGCCGCATTTACCGCTGCGACGGACCCGTTCAAACTCGACGCGACATACACCACACCGGTTGAAACCCACAACCCGATCGAATTGCATGCAACGGTGGCGGTCTACGACGGCACGGTCTTTACCTTGTACGAGACTTCACAAGCCGTGGTAAACCACAAAGCGGTGCTGGTACAAATGCTGGGGGTGCCGCCCGAACACGTGCGTGTGATCACCGAATATCTGGGCTCGGGCTTCGGCGGCAAACTTTGGCCATGGACCCACTCGCTCTTGGCCGCAGCCGCCGCACGCAATCTAAAACGGCCGATCAAGCTGGTGATCAGCCGCAAGATGATGTTCCAGAACGTCGGCCATCGCAGCAATACTCAGCAGCGCATTCGTTTGTCGGCCGACGCCGATGGGCGTTTCAGTTCGCTGCAACATGATTACCTGAATCATGTCTCGCGCACCGATGTGAGAAAAGAAAATTGCGGCGAAGTCAGCGGTTATCTTTATAGTTCGCCCAACGTTCACGTGGCGTGGTCGTACGCCCGCAAAGACATCGCACCCAACACTTCGATGCGAGGACCGGGCGCGACACCGGGCTTGTTCGCGCTGGAATCGGCCGTCGACGAGTTGGCGCTCAAACTGAAGATGGACCCCGTCGCTTTACGTTTGCTTAATGAACCGGCCCTCGATGAAAGTTTGAATCTGCCCTTCTCCTCGCGTCATTTACCCGAGTGTTTGCAGCAAGGCGCACAAAGATTCGGCTGGGCGCAACGCAACCCCGAAGTCGGCTCGATGCGCCGCGACGGTCTGGTGCTGGGCTGGGGTATGGCTGCCTGCGCCTGGAATGCACGCCGCACGGCGGCCCAAGCATCGGTGCAGATGTATGCGGACGGCACGGCACGGGTGGCGAGCGCAACCCAGGATATCGGCACCGGCACCTACACGGTGCTGGCCCAAATGGTATCTAGCGCCACCGGTTTGCCTCTGAGCAAGATCAAAGTCGCATTGGGCGACACGGCATTGCCGCCCGGACCCTTTTCCGGCGGCTCAGTCGCAACCGGCTCCATGGTGCCGGCCGTGCTCGACGCCGCCCATGACGCGCTGCAGCAAATTCTGGCCATCGCCGCCCATACCGACCGTTCGCCCTTCGCCGGACAAGCGATAGAGAATCTGGCCTTCGGCGACGGCATGATTTATCGCAAGGGTATGCCGGCCGCGACCGGCGTACCCTTCGGCAAAGTGCTGCAGGCGGCTCAAGTCGGTGTTGTCACCGGCACCGCCCAGGTCGCCGCCAGCGGCAGCGAGCCCGGCGGCGCCAAAGTGTCGATGCATTCGTTTGGCGCCCACTTCGTCGAAGTGACCTGGCAACCGGAAATAGCCCGGCTGCGCGTCAGCCGCGTGGTCACGGTGATCGACGGCGGCAAAATCATCAACCCGCGTACCGGGCGCAATCAGATCGAAGGCGCGATCATCATGGGCATCGGCATGGCCTTGTTCGAAGAAACGCATTACGACGCGCGCAACGGCGCGCCGCTCAACAGCAACCTGGCCGACTACATGATGACTACCCATGCCGATGCGCCCACACAAATCGACGTGTCGTTTCTCGATTACCCGGACTTGGCGCTCAACGCGCTGGGCGCACGTGGCATCGGTGAGATCGGCATCGCCGGCCTGGCCCCCGCGGTGACTGCGGCGGTTTATCATGCGACCGGGATTCGGGTACGGGACCTGCCGGTCAAGATCGAAGATCTGCTGGCGTCGCAAGTGACGGCCTAAGGCCTTTGGCGGCAAGGCATTGCGCACGGAAGTCGACGCGTGCCCGCCGCTTCAATCAAAAGATAGGCAATCCCGCATAGGTCACCTACAATTATCCGTATATCGCAGCTGAAAAAAACGATGCGTTCAAATGCGGTTTTGATCGTCTAAAAATGATCAAAAATTCGCGGCTGATTCAACCCTGGAATTTTCAATCTGCTTATGTCCGTTACCGGATTAAATCATTACAACCTGCGTGCCAGCCGCCAGATACTCGATGCACTGCGCGATTTTTATGTCAGCATCGTCGGCTTGCGCGTCGGCTACCGGCCACCATTCAATAGTTTTGGTTATTGGCTGTATGCCGGAGATCATGCCGTGCTTCATCTTTCCGAAGCCGGGCCGGACGAACGGCGTTTGCTCAACGTAACCGGCACTTTCGACCATGTCGCCTTCTCCTGTACCCATGTCGAGGAATTCGAATCTCGTCTGCGTGGCTTCGATGTCGGCTACACCAGCGACCTTGTCCCACACACCGGTCAACAGCAATTATTTTTTCATGACCCGGCGGGCAATGGGGTGGAGTTGAATTTTGCCGGCCATACGGCCTGACCGAGATACCGGATTTTCCCATCCCACCGCCTCGGTCTACAGGGGCTGCGATGCACCCCACACTTTTTAAAGTTAGAATCAGCAAACATTTTTACTCGCTCACATCATAACGCCGCGCACTAGCCACCCGATTTTGTGAAGGAACTCTAATGCTGGACTTTTCTACGCTGGGCATGTTTGTCGCTGTGGTACTGGGTTTATTTCTGATCCCCGGCCCGGCCATTTTGCTGGTATTGACCCGCACGGTGCAAGGCGGGCGTAAAACCGGAATTCTCACCGGCCTGGGCATCGCCACCGGCGATTTAATTCATACGCTCTGTGCCGCGGTGGGGCTTTCGGCTCTGTTGATGACGTCCTCGCTGGCGTTTACCGTGGTGAAGCTGGTGGGGGCTGCTTATTTGGTTTATCTCGGCGTACGCGCCTTGATCGCCAAGAACCCGCCCGCGGGATCGGTTACGGCTCGGCCTGCCTTGGCCCCCGTTACACCGGCCAAAGCATTTCTGCAAGCCATCCTCACCGAAGTGCTGAATCCCAAGACCGCGCTATTCTTTTTGTCGTTCCTGCCGCAATTCGTCCATCCGGAGAAAGGCTCCACACTCGCCCAATTCGCGCTATTGGGTCTGGTGTTTGTGGCTTTGAGCGTCAGTTACACCAGTCTCATTGCGCTGACGATCCGCCCACTTGGCCGATTGGTCAAGCGGCTGACCTGGTTGAGCCGGTGGCAAGGCAAAATTATCGGCGTGATCTTTATTTCGCTGGGCGTGAAAGTCGCCATGCAACGGCATTGAGCTTCAATACTCGGGATAAGTCCGCCGGGCTTATCCCGAGTATGCATCTCCAAACATCGTCACCTCGGCTCGCTTATTCGTTTTCCTGTTTATCCGCTTACCGTCCGCCGAACATCGCCTAAATCCGCTTGCCGTATTCGGAAGTTGCCCCGCCTCTCGCGCCGGGACACGGTACCGGTCAAAAAAAATCCAACTGTCTGGAATAAGCCGCCGCATTCGCGTGTATACCTCTTCGAAGGCCCATGCCTTGAACAGGACGACACCATGCGTTTTACTTTCCCCTTCGTTTCACGCCATCGCTTATTGACCGTTTGCCTGGCCGGTGCGGCGGGTGTTTTTAGTGTTACCGGCTGGGCTGCCGGGGCCGATGAAAAGCCGTTTCTAGCCGAAAATGACAGCGCCATGAACACCATGATGAACGGTATGGCGATCCAGCCATCCGGCGACGTCGATCATGACTTTGTCGGCATGATGGTGCCTCATCATCAAGGCGCGATCGACATGGCCCAAGCCGAACTGCGCTACGGCCACAACGAGCAATTACGCCGTATCGCGCAGGAAATCATCGTCGAGCAACAGCAGGAAATTGCGGCCATGCGCTTGGCCCTGGGCCAGCCGCTGCCGCCGTCCGTCGCATCTCCAGACCAACTCGCCCCGGCGAGCGCCGCTGCCGCACCTTCCATGTCCCACCACAGCATGCAAATGCAAAAGGAAACCCCATGACACCTGCCTCCTTTCTGGCCACGGCATTAACCCTCACGGCCCTCGCCACGCAAGCGGCTTGGGCTGGGCAAGCGCCGGGCCTGGCCGGCGACGCGGATATTGCAATCAGTCATCGCGACCGCGTCTATGCCGCCGAACAATTTTCCAATACGGTGTCGGTCATCGACCCGGCCAGCAACACCTTGCTTGGCGTAATCCGCCTGGGCGAGCCGTCTCCCACCAATTTCAGCCCGCTATACCGCGGTCAGGTGCTGGTACACGGCATGGGCTACGCGCCGGATCATCGCACCATCGCGGTCGTGTCCATCGGCTCGAATTCGGTCACCTTTATCGATACCGCCAGCAATACCGTCAAACACACCACCTATGTCGGCCGCGCCCCGCATGAAGCGTTTTTCACGCCCGATGGCAAAGAAGTCTGGGTCACAGTGCGCGGCGAAAACTATATTTCGGTACTCGACGGCACCAGCTTCGAAGAAAAGACCCGCATCATCGTGCCGGCCGGCCCAGGCATGCAGATTTTCTCGCCGGACGGCAAATATGGGTATGTGTGCTCGTCGTTCAACCCGGAAGTCGATGTGATTTCCGTCGCCGACCATAAAATCGTAGGCACGGTCAAACAGGCCAGCCCATTCTGCCCCAATATCGCCGCAACACCGGACGGCCGGCAAGTCTGGTTCACGCTCAAAGACGTGGGCAAGACGCAGGTGTTTGACGCGCAAGCGCCCTTCACTTTGTTAAAGACCCTGGATACCGGGCCGATCACCAACCACGTCAATATCGTGCATAACGCCCACGGGACCTTCGCTTATGTCACGGTGGGCGGTTTGAATCAGGTCAAAGTATTTCGCACCGACGACTTCTCGCAAGTAGCCACCATTCCGGTCGGTAATCTGCCGCACGGAATCTGGCCGTCCGGCGATGGCACGCGGGTCTATGTCGGCTTGGAAAATGCCGACGCCATGACGGCCATCGACACCCTGAGCAACACCGTGATCGCTACGATTCCCATCGGCCAGGCACCGCAAGCCGTTACCTATGTGCCCAACGCCGTACCCGAAGGCGACGGTCTGCAAAATCTGCAGCCACTGGGAATCGCCGGGCAGACGGCACACTTGTCACTGGTCGCCGTATCGGGTAACTCAGCAGGCAGCGCGCCGACCAGTGTTTCGCTGTTCGACCAGGGCTTGACTCAGGTACTGCAAGCGTCGGCTACCGGCCTTGAACCTAAACATCCGTATGTGCTGGCTCTCGCGGATAAGCCGGACGGCAGCGGCAAGCTCGAATCGTTGGCCTTGTTTATGACCAATCCGGCGGGTTCGGCCATCGTCAATGCATTGGGTCAGATCAGGCAGGTCGTGCAAGGTACGGGGGATAGCCCGCGCCGCTACCTGGTGATCGCGCCGCAAGTAGATGGCAAACCAGGCGCTCCGGTGCAAATTCAAGCGCTGTAAGGCAACAAGGGGGCCGAGCCGGAATAGCGGTTTATTTCGACCTGGCGCCCGAACTTGAGTCATCCCCGGCAAACACCGCCAGATCGGCTGCTTTCATCAGTCCCCGGGTGGTGCTTTGCCCCACCAGTTCATAAAATACGCCGCGATGCGTCCAGCTCAAGACCCGTATGGTACCGACGCGCCGCGCCTGCCATTGAGCTTGTTCGGCACGCCAATTCGGCATGCTCAACAGCACGGCCGCTTGACCGGCATCATTGCGATAGACCGTCTCCGTGGCGCTGAGAAAATACCGCAACGCCACATGCCCCCTACCCGTCACATGAAACCCGACCGCCGTCAGATCGGGAGCGTAGGCCTTGGACGCAGCCAGGCAGGCAGTATCGCCCGCAGCGCAGGACGGTTCACTGGCTTGTTCCACGGCAGCGGCGTCTTCAAACGCCATCACTCCGCTGGACAGCAGCAAATCGTTCGGCCGGGTGACCAGGGCCATGCCGCCCAGAATCAAGCCGCCCGTCACCAGAGCCAACGCCAGGAAGCCCGCTTGCCGCCGCTTCGACGTCATCCGGCCAATGCCGTCGAAGCGGCCGGATATTTTGGTTTTTGCTTCCGTCAACTTGGGAAACTCCCGCTGCATTTGGGCATTCAAGCGATGATAAAACGCAACGCGACGCGCCTCCTCGGGCGCCGCGCCCAGGTAATGGCTGACCCGGCCCGCCTGGCGGGGGTCAAGCGCGCCGTCGACATAAGCTTGGATATCCAGCTCGGACAGGGCCGCGCCGGGGTAAGAATCGGAATCGCGCATGGAAAGGCCGCTCATAAAGGTCAGGATATGAGTGCTAACACCTTAAACCGGGGTTTATTCCATCCTTGGGGATCGCTCCAAAATCGGCTCGAGCCAGTCCTGGCGGGGATATCCGACGATGCCACGAAAATATTCAGGGCGGGGATGGAATAAAACTGTCGACGCCTTGTTCGCCCTGGTATGGTTCGACCGGCTTACCGTGTAGCATCTCTATCCTGCGGTCGGCCTCAATTTTCCCGGAAACTCCGATGGACAGTCAAAATGCATTGTTGGAACATTTGCCACGGCTGCGGCGTTATGCGCGCGCGCTGGTCAATAACCGGGAGCTGGCCGACGACCTGGTGCAAGATACGGTCGAGCGCGCCTTAAGCCGCCTTTCCTTGTTTAATGCCGGCACCGATATGCGCGCCTGGCTGTTTACCATCATGCACAACGTGTTCGCCAATCAGGTGCGCAAGCCGTCATTTAAGGCGGTGCACCTCTCCGTCGACGACGAGAGCGCCCCGCTGCAAGATTTCTCAGTGCCGGGCAATCAAATTTCCAGCCTGGAAGTGCGCGACCTCGATTACGCATTACAACGGCTGCCGCTGGATCAAAGACAGGTGGTGTTATTGGTCGGGCTTGAAGAAATGAGTTATACCGAAGTCGCACTCGCGCTGGGCATTCCCCTGGGTACTGTCATGTCTCGCTTGTCTCGCGGACGTGAAAGACTCAGGGCCTTGATGAGTGGCGCGGTGACGAGCGGTGCAAAATTAGCGGTGATTAAATGAACCAAGCCAATACCCCCATCAGCGATCAGGAACTGCACGCTTACGTCGACGGCACCTTAGCGGACGAGCGGCGTACGGTAATCGACCAATTACTGGAACAGGACGAAGCGTTGGCAGCCCGGATCGGCGACTATTTTTCGCTTAACACGATGTTGCACGAGCGTTATGACCGGGTACTCGATGAACCGATCCCCGAACGGCTCAAACCGAAAATCCGCAAATCATGGCGTGAAGCCGCCAATTGGTCCCAGTTTGCCGGGATGGCGGCCATGTTGGTGTTCGGCGTCGGCGTCGGGTTGAGCTACAACGCGCTGAGACCGTCGAATGGTCAGGTTGCGGAATCGGGTTCAAGCTCGGGCGGCCATTATATGGCCACCCGTTACAACGACGGGATCACCAATTTCGCCCAACAGGCAGCCATCGCTCATGTGGTGTACGCCCCCGATATCCAACACCCGGTGGAAATCGGCGAGGATCACGAGCAGGATCTGGTCAAATGGCTCTCCAGCCGGATCGGTATGGATGTCAGACCGCCGTCCCTGGCCAATAGCGGATTCCAGTTGATTGGCGGTCGCCTGCTACCCGGCAATGACGGCCCGATCGCACAATTTATGTATAACGACGTGCATGGTCAGCGTGTCACCTTGTGTATCTCGCGCCGGACCACCCAAACCAAAACAACCGCGTTCCGTTTGTATCAGGATGGCCCGGTCAACGTCTTTTATTGGGTTGACGGCGATATCGGTTATGCGGTCTCGGGCGGCATCGATCATCAAGTGCTGTTGAGCCTGGCCCATGACGTGTATTCCCAATTGACCAGCGCGGCATCGCCCAACACGGCGTCGCAAGTGCAATAGGTTCTATTTGCGCTATTGCCGTTCATTTTCCCCTGCTTGAGTGGCATGCCTTCGCTTTAGGCTGAAGGCATGCCACCTCGACTGACCTGCATCAATCGCGACTTTAGCTTGTGAAGCCACCGGTACGTGGCCAGTGCCGTCACATCCACGCTTGCCCGATTGGCCGGCTTGATAGCGCCCTGGTTGAGTCGGCTACAAGCATAAATACCAATATTTTTTAAATAAATAGGACTACGAACAAAATAATTTGGAATAAAGATATTGCGGCGCTGTTCACCTTTATACAAACCACACAATTTATCGGGAGTTAATCATGAACCACCTTTTCTCTTTGAATCGCACCCTTAAACTTGCAGCCATTGCAGCGGCATTCAGCGGCGCGCTTATCTCCGCGCCGTCGTTTGCGGCAGATGCCACGGCCCCCAATACCGCTGCCGAGCAATCCGCGACGGTGACCCAGGCCGTCGTTCAACCGGAGGCACAAGTACACCAGAAGACTCGTGCAGAGGTCTATCAGGAATTGGTCGATGCCGAGAAGAGCGGTGAACTGGCCCGTGAAAATGCTACCTATGCAGGTGGTTGAGCAAAAAGATGGCCGTACGCCGTACTGCAACATGAACGCGTGCAGTTGCAGTGCGGCCTGATCTTTTTCACCGGCTGGTGCGTCTCACGGAGACGTCATACACCGCTATCGCCCACCGCCCTATACCAATCGATCACGGGTCGCCCGGTGCGAGTCTTATTCTGGGCAAAAGCGAATCACAATCGTGACGGGCTGCATATACTGGACAGAGAAAATCAGCTATAGAGCTGATCTATTTTTGACCAAGGAATTATGCAATTCATTACCAAGACCCAATGTTTTAGAGGTAGTTGGCGCGATACGGCACAAGCGCTATATAAATTGCCATTGACGTTCTGCGTCACCTTCATGCTGCTGCTGATTGTGAGCTATACCGTCGACAGATCGCCCATGGCGTCATTTTCAAGAAAAATCGCTTATCATGGATTTTTATGTCTCACGACGCTTTTAACGCTGGTCGTCTCTGCAAATCTTGCAATACGCGTCAGCCGTTATACGCTGCTTGGAGAAACACGGGGCACCGCCAAGGGTAGCTTGCAGCGCTACTTATTGTTGCCTCTGATCACCTGTTGTGGCGTTGGTATCCTGGTGCCGTTTGCCCTTTTTCTGGGTTTTATGCTGATATATTTATTACACTCGTTCGGCATCGCCAATGACGCAAGCACCGCACTTTTTGTCGGCGGCGCCAGCATCGCGTTTTTTTTCGGCGGTGTAGGTTACGTGTGGGTACGTCTGAGTCTTTTATATCCGCATATTGCGGCGGGTGGAAAATTGGATTGGCGTGATGCATGGTACGACTCGCAAGATCATTTTTGGGAAATGCTGGCGATGTTTATCTGCACGACCTTACCCATCACCATCGTTTCAACGGTATTAGAAATCTATCTGCCCCATGTGTTTGCAAAACTTGGCTCCGCCGGCTTGCTTCACGACATATGGATGTTTTTTGCGATAGTCCTGCATCTCGTGAATCTCGCACTATGTGCCGCCTGTTCGACCTGGATTTATCGAAGGTTCGCCAAAGAACTGCAATTACCTGGAAGCAGACCTAAATCCCCGCGGTTACGCGGTCCCGCCAATTTGCACGAACGGGTCAAACAAGCGGCCTCATAAAGACCAATCGGCACGCGGCACCCCCCCTCGTCCTGCAACGAATCGGCGTTTGAACTTCCGGGCCGCTGCAACACCGGTCCATCGGAGCCTGTTGTCCACATATCTGCCGTAGCGTGCACTACGTCACAGCTCACTGCGTTTCCCAATAGGGCGGCTCGCCAACTATGGCACTATAAAAATCGATAAAAGCCCGCACCTTGGACGAAACGGTTTTTTTCGGTGGATATAACAGCCAGATCGACGCCTGCTGACGGTTTGCATGAACCTGCCATTGCGGCAGCACGTGGACCAAGGTTGCGTCCCGTAGCGCGCTGCCGAGGATCCAATTGGGCAACAAGGCAATGCCGCAACCGGCCAAGGCCAATGACAGGATCGCCTCCGAGTCGTCGGAGCGCAAGCGTCCTTGCAGCTCCACCACAGCTTGCTCCACGATGGCCCCACTCCCTGCCAAGCGATTAAAAAACCATTTGTTGTCGGGTACCAAAGAGAAACGCAGCGATTCGTGTCCGACCAGGTCCGCAGGCATAACCGGCATGCCTCGCCGCCGCAGATAATCGGGGCTGGCGCAGACGATCCGCCGTTGCAGCGCCAGCCGCTTACCCGTCAACAGAGAGTCAGGTAACGCGCCGATGCGTATCGCCACGTCGATTTCCGCATCGATGATGTTCAGCGTCTCGTCAGTGATGACGGCATCGACATCAATCTCCGGATACCGGCGCATAAACTCGGGGAGATGCGGCACGATATGACGGCGCCCAAAAGCGGACGGCATGGTCACCCGCAAAATCCCCTGCGGCGTGCTATTGAGCGAAGACGCCGCTTGCCGCGCCAAGTCCAATGCTTGCAATGCCTTCAACGCATGTTCGCGAAAGACTCTGCCGCCCTCGGTCAGCACCAGGCCGCGCGTCGAGCGGTTGAATAGCGCAATCCCCAAATCTTTTTCCAACTCGCTGATATGGCGCGACACAGTGGATGTCTTGACCGCCATGTCCCGCGCAGTCTTGCTGAAACTTTGCAATTCCGCCGCGTGGACGAAAGCGCGCACTGCCGAAAAATAGTCCATAGCGGTCAAACCACACAGTCTGGAAGTCGTGACGGTATCACGCCCGGCAGGTTTTCTGCTGCAACCACGCCAAGCAGGGCGCGGCATGCCCTGACTCAAGTTCGGGCGCGCATGCTTTCGCGCACTGCCTGCGCACATCGCCGGTCGCTCCGCGCAGTAAGCCCTTTTGCGCAAAACTGATTTCGAAGCCGGGCACTTCTGCGCCGTCAAGGCGCCCCCTATAGTGGGTCCAAGGCCCACCGTTCAGCCTTCCCGGGTCGTCCATCCACTCATCAGGAGCGTGCCATGTTAAACAAAACCTCCGCCGCAATGCTGGCGCAAACATCGCCGGCCACCGACGAAGCCCAATATTTCGAATACACCTCATCGGCCAACCCTCTCGGCGCGAAACTGATCTCGCGCGTGCCGTTTCGCAATTTTTCGCCGGCGCTTTATGCTGTCGGCGAAAGCCGCGTGATTCCACTCGATCTTTCGGCGGAGCTGGCCTGCCCCAGCCCAGCCACCGGTCCGGGCTTATGTGCCAATTTTGTGCGGATCAACGCCGCTGAGCAACTGACGCTGGAACCCAACGCAACCTCCCAGGTGTTCTACGCTATCAGCGGTTCGGGACAGGTAAGCCATGGCGCTTCGGCTTTTCCATTTGCCCAGGGCGATTTTTTTACCCTGCCGGGCGGCACTGCAACCACGCTGTCGGCCGCTACAGCCGCGACACTCTATTATGTGAATGATGCGCCGCTGCTGACTTACCTCGGCGTCAGCGGCGTACGGCCACGCTTTGCGCCCACCCTTTACCCGTCGGCGCAGGCGCAGGCCGAACTGGTCAAGGTTGCCGAAGACGCCAACGCCGGCCGCCGCAACCGCATCAGCGTCTTGCTCGGCAATGTCAATTTTCCGCAGACCCGCACCGTGACCCACACCATGTGGGCCATGTTCGGCATGGTGACCTCGAATTCGCAGCAGAAACCGCATCGCCACCAATCCATCGCGCTCGACTTTATCGTCAGTTGTGCGCCCGGATGTTATTCGCTGGTCGGCGCCGAGGTCGACGCCAACGGCAACATCGTCAATCCGACCCGGGTCGACTGGGAAGCCGGAATGGCATTTGTGACGCCGCCCGGATATTGGCACGCGCATTTCAACCAATCGAATCAGGATGCCTACTTGATTCCGATACAAGATGCGGGTTTGCAGACCTACTTGCGGGCACTGGATATAAGGTTTTCTCACTAAGCGAGCGGATGACCCCGCACCCAAGAAAGCGGCGGCACTCGTGGCCGCCGCTCTCAGGCTCAGGTGCAAGCGTAGTCGCGCCGATCGGAGCGCGTCACCTAAGTCGTACCGAGCAGGCCGGCCAATTCATACTGAAGCAGTTCGCCGAGATGGCGCAGGAACTGTTCGTGCATGTTGCCGGTCTGATTCAGCGTCGTTAAAACTCGCTGGGTTCGCGCGGCCAAGATAATCAGGTCGACAGATATATCATTGATCGCGCTGCGGTAAGCATCGGCAGGCTCCGCCAGGTAACGGCCACCGCTCGAATCGGGATTGGATGCCCGGCACGCTAAAAGAGGGCCGCCTGCAACGTAGGGACTTGATACTAGACGAAGCAGCGCCAACTTTTTATCGTGATACATGGATGATGCCTCCGGCACCTGTCGCCCGGATCTCCTGCCCGAGACCGGATAGAGCTGGGACAGGCCGTTACATTGTGATGGCCTGGTGGCACACATTGAGTTGGAATACCGGCGGCCATCGTCGGTTTTTTGGCTAGCAATAAAATTAGCAGAGATGTCTGACGGGTACTGTTAAGCATTGTCAAGCGGCCCGGCAGAGCGATGGCTCGGCCGGAGCTTACGGCAGCCCGGGAGGCACGCTTTAATGCCTCAAACATCGGCGGCACAAGCGGGTTGATTTAGATCGAACCCTCCTAGTGTCCTGAATTGGAAGTTCGCATAATATGAAATCGCCCAAATGGCCGCCATGCGGCGTCACTCGTCGTTGCGTGCGCCCCGGAGGAAGCGTCCTTTAGGACGCATTCCGTAGGAAGTCCCTTTTGGGGAACGACCATTTGGACGATTTCATTTATCAAGGAACTTCCAACTCAGGACACTAGCGAACTGATTGATTTTTCCGCCGCATCCAGCCAGACTTTGAACCGGTTCCGCGCCGGCCTAAGCCAGCGCCCCCGGAAATACCTTCCAACCTTGCATTTCACGGATTTTTACGCCTCTATGATCATCGTTCATCACCTCAACAATTCCCGCTCTCAACGTGTCCTTTGGCTGCTTGAGGAATTGGGATTGCCCTATGAAGTGAAACGTTACGAGCGCGACCCGGCCACCATGAGCGCGCCGCCCGAGTTGAAAGCGGTGCATCCGCTAGGCAAATCGCCGGTGATTACCGACGGCGATATAACCGTTGCCGAATCGGGTGCAATTATCGAATACCTGCTGGAAACCTACGGCGCCGGGCGTTTGCAGCCTGCCGCAGGCACCCCCGAGAAACGTCAGTTCAATTACTTCATGCATTACGCTGAAGGTTCTTTGATGCCATTCTTGTTGATGCGCCTGGTGTTCAAGCGCCTGCCGAAGCAACCGATGCCGGTTTTTGTGAGGCCGGTCGCCACCTCAATCGCCGAAGGCGTGCAAGAAAAATACATCGATCCGCAGATTAAAGATCACTTGGACTTCCTCGAAAGCACCCTGAATCAATCCACCTGGTTCGCCGGGGAAGAATTCAGCGCAGCCGATATCCAAATCAGCTTCCCGCTCGAAGCCGCGGCAGCACGTGCAGGGCTTGATGCGAGCAGGCCAAAGTTGATGGCGTTTCTGGAACAGATACATGCTCGCCCTGCTTTTTTACGAGCCTTGGAAACAGGCGGCCCTTACGACTTATTAAAATAATAGGGTCAAATCAATCGCAAATACCCGGCAAAGCCTTGTCGGGTGGCGCTTTCAGCGCTGAAACAAGCAACGTTGATAAATTTTTCGACACAATGTATAGGTCTTTCGACTGATGTCCTATTCCATCAATTGTTTAATGAACGTATTTGCGAAATAGGGCGTTAGCAAAAACAAACCACGCTAAACCGCAACTGCGTCGCCCTGCACCAGCCGTGCCACCACGGCCCGATAGATGGGCTGGGGATCGCGCGCGGCTTCGCAATAGCAGGTGTAGCTCAGCTTGATCACATGATCGTTATTCGACGCGACCGCAGCGCTCAGCAACACCGCCCAGTCGGGCAGCGTCTCGGCGGTGGGGACGGGAAATCCGACGGGATCAAGCGGCGGCGCTCCGGTCGAAACATAGGCCGCGCACCATGCCACCCACAATTCGTACAGCAGTTGCGGTGCCTGCTGCGCCGGCAACATAGCGAAGATGCGGCGTGCCGCGTGTATCACGGTCACCATATGCAGCACGGTAAAATCGGCAGTCTGCCAATAAGCGGCAATGGCGGTGTGCGCCATTGCGTCGAGTGTTGCGGATAGTCCAGGCATGGCGGGCGGCGCCGTGAGCGCGGCCGCAAAACGCGAATCCGCCGCGACCGCGCGCAAGCGCCCGGTAATGGAATTGCCGGCAAAAGCAGTGCCGCAGAAAACCTGCGCCAAGCGAGCCAACGCAGCGTCGACCGAACTTGCCGCCACGGGCTCTATCAGTGCCACGGGAATCGCCAGGTTACCCACCACCAGCGCCGCAAGGCCAGCCGCAATTTCACCTGCATGCGCGGCTTCCAGACCATAGCTCAAGCGGATCCAGGCATGAAATGCGCCGCTACCCGGCGCGGCCGGGATCTGCTGCAACACGGCCGCCAGCACTTGCGCGGCATCCGCTTCGGCCAGCCAACCTTCAAAGCAAAGTTTCACCGCATCGAAAGCTTCACGACGCCCTTGCTGAGCAGGCCATGCCGCACGTGCCACCGGCTCGGCGTGCTGCGGCAAAAGAAGTGCGTATTCCCGCTCCCAATAATCGAAAAAGGCCTGCAAACGACTGGAGGGCGCACCCATTTTCGCCAACGCGACAAGCGCCATCGGACAATGATTGGTAGTGCCTTTGGCGTCCAGTGAAAAGCGAGCATTGGCATCAAGCAAAATATCGAGTGTGGAGGCTGACATGGCGCTTCAATCGAGAGACAAGACAAATCAGTATAAGAGGCAAAAACCCGCGCCCAGGTTTTACCCTCAGATAAACCAGGGCTTATGCCCGGGACAACTCGGCGCACCATGAGATTGACTTGCGCTGCTTCAATCCCGCCTCGCTACCGTATTCATTTGTATTAATTCGGACCCACCAACAAATAATAATACGGTATATACTGATTGATAATTAAACTACCGAGCACCTTGATGACAGCTTTTCTCAACGATAAACCAGCGGCAGTCAAAACCAAACGGCCCGCCGTACGTGCATCGGCCATCTTGGCGGCGCCGGTAGAAAAAGGGCAAATCATTACCCCGCCGGTCGCAATTTTGCCGTCCGTTGCGGTCAAAACAGCTAGCCCGGCTAAGGCAAAAACAGCCGCACCGGCCAAGAAAGCCGTCGCACCGGTTAAAAAATCCGCCGCTCCCGCGAAAAAAGCCGCCGCTCCCGTTAAAACGGTAACGGCGCCGGTCAAAGCCAAACCCGCACCGGTTACGGCACCCACGAAGTCGAAACCGGCAGTCCGCACCGCCAAACATGTAGCCGGCGAAAAAGTTGCGGCGCCGGAAAAAGCTGCCAAAACCAAGGATGCAAAGAAGAAAAACAAAGTGGTGCGCGATAGCTTCACCATGCCCGAAGGCGATTACGCCAAGCTTGCGGCACTCAAGGCGCGTTGCTTGACCGCCGGCGTGCATGTCAAGAAAAGTGAATTGTTGCGAGCCGGACTGCAAGTGCTTGAAACCCTACCGGCCAAAAAACTGCTGGCCATTATCGCCGGCGTGGAAAACGTTAAAACCGGTCGACCGGCAAATATCTAAGCCCGCCGCCTGAATCGCCACGGCCAAAGCCTGCAATAATTAAAACAGCGTGTGCCTCCCGGGCACACGCTGTTTTATTTTCAACGCCATCTTCCGCGGCTGCACACACTCGGCCTATCTGCTCGTCTGGCGCCTGAGCGTCCCGTGCCGTAAATTGTTTGACGAATGAAATTCCGCACAGGGCACTAATCCAGCGGCATGGTATAAAGCCCATCCCATTTGACCTTGTCCGGCATAAGGTCTACACAACGCCGCTAAAATGACGCACCGGCCAGATCCAACCTCTGCCCGATACGCGGCCAACCATCGTTTCTCGAACCTCAAATATGCAGTCAACGTCCAACAAGGCGCTCACGCCGCTGATCATCATGTGTTTGTTGATCACCTATCTGGTCTGGGGCACCACCTATTTCGCCATCACCGTCGCACTGCGCGAGATGCCGCCTCTATTTATGATGGGCACACGTTTTATCGCCGCGGGCTTGGTGCTATGCGGTCTGATGGTCATGCGGCGAGCGCCCTGGCCTACCCTGCGGCAATGGCGCAACTGCACGTTACTGGGCGCCTTGCTTCTGCTCGGCGGCATGGGTTGTACCGCCATCGCGGAGCAATCGATTTCGTCAGGGGCGACCACGGTGATGATCGCCACCATGCCGATTTTTGCGCTGCTGTGGCAAATTCCATCGGGACTACGACCCCGGATCGAGGAGTTGACGGCGATCTGCTTGGGTACGGTCGGTGTCCTGATACTCGCGTCGGGTAGCGAATTCACCGCCAATTGGCACGGCACGCTGGCCCTGGCGTTTGCGATCTGCAGTTGGTCGCTGGGAACGCAGTTGTCGCGTCATATGGATCTGCCCCAAGGTGCCACCGCTTTTGCCCTGGAGATGTTGATGGGCGGCGTGCTGCTGGTCGCGGCCTCGGCCGCGATAGGTGAATCGCCCAGGCAGATGCCGACCGGCGCACCGCTGGCAGCATGGCTGTATTTGGTGGTGTTCGGTTCGTTGGTGGCGTTTTCGGCTTATATGTACCTGGCCGGCCAGGTTTCCACTGTGCTGGCCAGCAGTTATGTCTACGCCAACCCGCCGATCGCCTTGACCATCGGCGCCCTGCTCGGTGGCGAACATATCGCCTGGCAAACCCTGTTTGCGGTGGTCTTGATCATTGCCGCACTAGGTGTGCTGAGTTGGGGCAGTTCACGACAACGGCGCCTGGCCGCGCCGTAATTAGGCATACTATGGGTGAGCTTGCGGCTCAGGGCCTGCAGGCTGTCCCTTGTCCAGGAGTTTGCATGGAAGCAGAACAGAATCGCAATGAAGAGACCCAGGCGATGGATCGCGTGGTCACCGCCATTCAGCGGGTGAAAACAGCATTTTCCGCCTTGCAGACACAATTCCCGCCCACCGGCGAAGGACGCCCGTCGAAATTTGCCCTGCAAACCTTCGACGCCGCGCTGCAAGAACTCGAAGACGCGCAAGCTGCATTCGACACGCTACTGGGCGATCTGCTGGACGGACAACGTTAGCCCTTGCCAAGCGGCGCAGGGCGAAACCACCGAGCTGGCCGGCAACGTCGCCCGCGCATTCAGGCACACGCGGCAGCCATCCATTCGGCAGCACGCTCGCCGATCATGATGGTCGGCGCGTTGGTATTGGCTCCGACCAAAGTCGGCATCACCGACGCATCGACCACACGCAGCCGGTCTATGCCCCGCACCCGCAATTGCAGGTCAACCACCGCCGCGGTATCGCTGCCCATGCGGCAGGTGCCGACCGGATGGTAAATCGTATCTGCGTGCTGCCGGATGGCTTCGCGCAAGGCGTCGTCGCTCATGCCGCTGTGGGTGTATAGCTCGCGGCCGCCCTGCCCGGCCAAAGCCGGCGCATCGAGGATCTCGCGGGTGATTTTGGCACCGCGCAACAAACTCTCAAGGTCGTCGGGATGCTTCAGGAAACCGGGATCGATCAGCGGCGCGGTGCGGGCGTCGGGGCCCGCCAGGGTAACGCTGCCGCGGCTGGCGGGCCGCAGCAGGCAGACGTGCAGCGAATAGCCATGGCCCAGGTGCATCTTGCGATTGTGGTCGTCGACGAGGGCGACGCAGAAATGCAGTTGCAAATCGGGGCGCGCCAGATCCGGCGTGCTTTTTAGAAACCCGCCCGCTTCCGCCACGTTACTGCTGAACAAGCCGTCGCGGCGGCGCAGGTACGACCACGCCTGTCCCAGCATATGCGCGCCGCCGCGCAGCGAATAACCCACCGGCACGGTGGACGCAACCTTCTTGTTGACGATGAAATCGAGGTGGTCCTGAAGATTCGCCCCCACGCCCGGTGCATCATGCACCACCGCCACACCTTGCGCTTGCAAGTGCGCCGCGGGCCCAACGCCGGAGCACATCAGCAACTGCGGCGTGCCGAATGCTCCGGCAGCCATCACCACTTCGCGCCGGGCCCGTATCACCTGGCGCCGCCCGCCACGCTCGATCTCGACACCCACCGCCTGCCGCCCCTCGAACACCACACGTCGGGCATGGGTTTCGGTCAGCGCCACCAGATTCGGCCGGGGCCGCCCATAAACATAAGCCTGCGCCGCGCTGCAACGTTTGCCGTCGCGCTGGGTGACTTGATAAAAACCGACACCTTCTTGGTAGACTCCGTTGAAATCGGCATTGCGCGCGTGACCGGCCTGTTCGGCTGCGGCCAGGAAATGGTGCGAAAACGGGTTGACGGTGCGCAAGTCGGCCACCCCCAAAGGGCCATCGGCGCCATGCAGGGCGTCGGCGCCGCGGGTATTTCCCTCAGCTCGGATAAAATAGGGCAGGACATCTTGCCAACCCCAACCGGTACAACCCAGAGCGGCCCATTCGTCGTAGTCGAGCGGATGCCCGCGGGTATAGATCTGCGCATTGATCGCGCTGCTGCCGCCCATGCCGCGCCCGCGTGGCTGATAACCGCGGCGGCCGGCCAGCCCGGCTTGAGGCACCGTCGCGTAGGCCCAGTTGAGCCCGAGCTTGAACGGAACCACGGCGGCAAAACCCAGCGGCAGGTTGACCAGCACATTCCGCTCGGTGGCGCGGCCGGTTTCGAGCAAAGCCACCGTGGCTTGCGGACAGCGTTCGGCCAAACGCCCGGCCAGCGCACAGCCGCCCGAGCCGGCCCCGGCAATCACGTAATCAAATTCCATACGGGTCTCCTTAAATATTATTAACTCCATGATTTCCATCACTTTATATTTTTAACTCCAGAGCAATTAGCACCGTAGCAGAAACCTGCCGGGCACCATCAGGGAAAGCATTCATTCGGATAGTCAATCCGACCCTTAAGCACTGCGATTGAGCGATAGCCTGTTTCAATTGGATTTGAGCCGGCGACTGTCCTTTAATACAAAACTCAAGACGGCAGATCAGTCTGGCCTGCCGCTTGCGCGGGGGACCCCATGGCTCAACCTGACTTTGAAGCAATCGTGCGTGAAATCGCCAGAGAAACGAACGCGTCGCAGGAGGTTGTATCCAAGCTCTATGCCGACACCTGGGCCGAAGTGAATCAAACCGCACGGGTCCATGATTTCGTGCCGCTGTTCGTCGCAAAACGCGTCAAAGCCAAGATTCTCGACCATTAGGATCGCAGACGTCCTCGGCGCCAAAAAACTTGCTTGAGAGTTTGGCCGCGGCGCCAAGACGGTACCCGCACTGCCTGTGCGTGCGCGTGGCTGTGCGCCATGCTATGCGCACCACTCCCCCCAACACCTGGTCAAACACCGATCAACGGCCCGACTTATCAAGGTGTCGAAGTAGCGACATGGATTTTTTTGTCTTTAACTGGCATTATTGCCCCCTCCCAACGCTCCGTCCCCACCATGACATACGACATCTACGCTATCGGCAATGCGCTGGTTGACTCAGAATATGAAGTAAGCGATACCCAGCTCCAGGCCATGGGCGTGGAAAAACGCCGCATGACCCTGATCGACGTCGAGCGCCGCACCGAACTCCTGAGCCATTTGACGCACGTCACACCGCGCCGCAGCGGCGGCGGGTCGGCCGGCAATACGGTGGTGGCACTGGCGCAACTGGGCGGCCGGGCATTTTATTCATGCCGCGTAGCGGACGACGAACTCGGGGCGTTCTACGCTCAGGACCTGGCCGCCAACCGGGTCGAGACCAATCTCACTCGCACCCAAGGCACGCCTGGCGTGACCGGCAGTTGCATGGTGTTGATCACACCCGACGCCGAACGCAGCATGAGCACCTTTTTGGGCGCCACGGCCGAACTGGATGTCGCGGCTCTGCACGAACCGGCTATCGCGCAGGCAAAAATCTATTACATGGAAGGTTATCTGGCCGCGTCGCCGACCGGGCTCCAGGCTGCACTGCAAGGCCGAAAAATTGCCGAGGCGAACGGCGTCGGCTTGGCCACCACCTTGAGCGACGTCAGCATGATTCAATTTTGCCGGGAAGGACTGACCGCCATCATCGGTCAGCGGCTCGACTATTTGTTCTGCAACGAAGAAGAAGCCCAAGCCTGGTGCGGTACGCAAGATCTGCAAGCGGTTTACGGCCAGATCAGTCAACTGGCTGGCACGGTATGCCTGACGCGTGGTTCGCTGGGTTGCGTGGTGCTGGAAGGCGGACAACAAACCACCGTGCCCGCCATCAGTGTCAAGGCACTCGACACCAACGGCGCCGGCGATATGTTTGCTGGTGCCTTCCTGTATGCGGTAACCCACGGCCATAGTCATCTTGAGGCTGCAACGCTGGCCAATCAGGCCGCGGCCGAAGTAGTCGCGCAACATGGCAACCGTTTGTCGCAAGACAAGATGAACGCGCTCAAAGCCCGCTTCGAACAAAAACTCGCAAGCTGATTTGTGCGCGCCGGGTGGCCTATATTTAGGCCACCCAAATATCTCCCGCTCCCTGATCTTCCTCCTCACGGAACGATCGTTCCGTTCACCTCACGCGCGTTGCGCGACCTCTCGCCGCGCCTTCCTTTCAAAGCTTTTTCATTTCTTTCAAAACGTTACCCAAGCTTCATAAATATTACCCAGGTCGCTGGTTATGATGGGACACGGTCTAGCCAAGGTGAACTGACAGCTTGGCAGGCAACCCCTATCCAGCCGGAGGTATCGCATGTTCGTCAGACCTGCGTACAGCGCTGCGTCAAACCACAAACAGGCGCCGCGGCGGATCCGCTGTCATCTCGGTCCAGGCTTCGCCATCTTGCTCGCTGCATCCTTGTGTGCGCTGCTCGGCGCCTGCGGCGATGACACGCAGGTAGCCACTTCGACCTCAACGCAGAACGCACAAAATGGTGCTGCAGCGCAGGCCTTCTCGCCGCCGGCCCTCACGACGATTAAAACCCCTGCAGCCGCCCCATCAGAAGTCGGCGCGGCTGCTTCCGACAGTCTCGCAACACCCGTCATTCACACCGTAGATTAAGTTCGCTTCACCTCCCGCACCGGTGCAACTTGTGCTTGAGCACCCGTGGCCCTCTTATCTCAAAAAAGATCAAAACTCACCATGACCTCAAAAAATCGCCGTGATTTTCTACGTACAGCCGCCCAGGCCGCAGGATCGGCCACTGCCTTGAGCATGCTTCCCTTAGGCATCCGTAACGCACTTGCGCTGCCCGCCAACAATGCCACAGGCAGCATCCAGGATGTTGAGCACATCATCGTCCTGATGCAGGAAAATCGCTCGTTCGATCATTACTTCGGCACGCTCAAGGGCGTACGCGGGTTCGGCGATACCCGCACCATCAATCTGCCCAACGGTAAACCGGTATGGCATCAGCCGCTGGCTGTCGGCGACGTCGGCGAGGTGTTGCCGTTTCGACCCAGCGCGGCCAACCTGGGCTTGCAGTTCCTGCAAGATCTGCCGCATGACTGGAGCACGACTCACGCCGCCTGGAACGGCGGACGTTATGACCAGTGGGTACCGGCCAAAGGCACCACCACCATGGCCTATCTCACCCGCGAGGACATTCCGTTCCACTACCAGCTCGCCGACGCATTCACCATCTGCGACGCTTACCATTGCTCGATCATGGCCGCGACCGATCCGAACCGCTACTACATGTGGACCGGCTGGGTGGGCAACGACGGCAGCGGCGGCGGCCCGGTGATCGACAATTCCGAACTCGGCTACGGCTGGTCGACTTATCCGGAAGTACTGCAAAACGCGGGGATTTCGTGGAAGGTCTATCAAGATATAGGAACCGGACTCAACGCCGCCGGTTCCTGGGGCTGGACCCAAAACCCCTACATCGGCAATTACGGCGACAACTCGCTGCTTTACTTTAATCAGTACCGCAATGCGCAACCCGGCAACCCGCTGTATGACAACGCCCGTGTCGGCACCAATGTCTCGGCCGGCGGCACCTATTTCGACCAGCTCAAGCAAGACGTGCAGAACAACACGCTGCCGCAGGTATCGTGGATCGTGGCCCCGGAAGCTTACTCGGAGCATCCCAATTGGCCGTCGAACTATGGTGCCTGGTATGTCGATCAGGTGTTGCAGATTCTGACCTCGAACCCCGAGGTGTGGAGCAAAACCGTGCTGCTGATCAACTACGACGAAAACGACGGCTTCTTCGATCATATGGCGCCGCCCTTTGCGCCGGCATCAAGCGCCAACGGTTTATCGACCGTCGCCACCACCAATGAAATCTATCCGGGGAACACGCAATATGCGGCCGGTCCCTATGGTCTCGGACCGCGAGTGCCGATGATCGTGGTTTCACCCTGGTCGAAAGGCGGTTGGGTCTGTTCCGAGCTGTTCGATCACACCTCGGTGATCCGCTTTATCGAAAAGCGTTTCGGCACGCAACATAACCTGGGGGAATCGAATATCACGCCATGGCGCCGCGCCATATGCGGCGATCTGATGTCCGCCTTCAACTTCACCCATCCGAACGCCGCCTTGCCTCAACTGCCCAGTACCAGCGCTTACGTGCCGCCGGACCAACTGCGTCACCCGGACTATGTGCCGGTGCCGCCGACGGTGCAAGCCGTGCCCCGGCAAGAACCCGGCGTGCGGCCTGCCCGGGCGCTACCGTATGAACTATTTGTGCGGGCCCGTGCAGAAACGTCGCAAGGCAAGCTGTCGATGCGTTTTGCCAACACCGGCCAGGCCGGCGCGGTATTCCTGGTGTACGCGGCAAATAGCGCCGATGCACCGCGTACCTACACCGTCGAAGGGGGCAAGCGGCTGGAGGACAAGTTATTGCTGAACCCGGACGGCAGTTACGATTTCACCGTGTACGGCCCGAATGGTTTCCTGCGACGCTTCGCCGACAAGCCCGCGGCGGCGAGCCAGCGCGGCGAGCAGGAACCAACCCTGCCGGATGTGGTGGAAGGCTACGATGTCGCCAACGGCAATCTCGAACTGCGCTTGGACAACCCGGGCAGCGCGCACTGCCAGTTTATCGTTACCAATGCCTACGACCCTAGCCTGAATATCAGGCAGACAGTCAAGGGCGGCGACAGCGAAAAAATCTACCTCGATTTACGCGATGCATATGGCTGGTATGACCTGTCGGTATCCGTGGATACCGACCCGGCCTTTGCGCGACGGCTGGCCGGTCACGTCGAAACCGGCCTCCCCAGCATGAGCGACCCGGCTCTGGGTGGCTGAATCGAACGCACTCCCGCGGCGGGCAGGCGCAACAGGCGCGGGAGGCTCCAAGCAGTCAATACAGCTAACAACAGACGGCCATTGCCTAACTCGCAATGGCCGTTTTGCGTGGGCTCGTCGCAGCGCCTCGGCTCAAGCTCATCATGCCGCAGATAACGGCGAGGACGGCCTCTAGAGCCAGGCCGATGCAGACGCCATAAAGCCACTTATGCTGTAAGGTGAAGTATGCGGTGAGCGGGGCCGCCGGGTGATTTAGTCTGACCCTGAATCAAGTGGCCTCAAGCGCTGGCTTGCCGCAGCAGAATGAGCGTTTGGTACCGCAGCCGCTAAAAAAACCGCCAAATAATATGCTGGAGACAAGCCATGATGCGAGAGCCGTCCTCAAATGGCGAACTGCAATTACAGTTCGACGCCCAACGCGCCGCGTTCCTGCATCAACCCTTTCCCGCCTGGCCCGAACGCGCTCGGCATTTGCGCACCTTACGCGCCCTGCTTAACGACAATCTCGATGCGATGGCCGCGGCGATCAGTGCCGACTTCGGCAATCGTCCTCAACAGGAAACCCTGCTGGGCGAAGTATTCGGCAGTCTGAACGGGATTCGCGATGCCTTGGCGCATGGCCGGCGCTGGATGCGCCCGCAGCGGCGCTCGGTCGGCTTATGGCTGCGCCCGGCCAGTGCTCAGGTATTGCCGCAACCGTTGGGCGTCGTCGGCATTGTGGTGCCCTGGAATTATCCCCTGTTCCTCGCCATGGGTCCGCTGATCGGCGCGTTGGCGGCAGGCAACCGGGTCATGTTGAAGATGTCCGAGTACGCCCCGGGTTTTGCCTTGTTGTTCCAGCAATTGATCGCCCGGCATTTTGAGCAGGATCACGTCGCGATAATTACCGGCGGCCCGGAAACCGCCCAGGCGTTTTGTGCCCTGCCGTTCGATCATCTGCTGTTTACCGGCTCGACCCAGGTCGGGCGCCAAGTGATGCGCGCGGCCAGCGCAAACCTGACCCCCGTCACGCTGGAACTGGGCGGCAAGTCACCCGCGCTGATCGCGCCCGGCGCGCGCTTCGAAGCGGCCGTCGAGTCTATTTTGGCGGGCAAACTGTTCAATGCCGGACAAACCTGCGTGGCACCCGACTATGTCCTGGTGGAACGCGGCCGTGAAACCGAATTTATCGCTACAGCCCGGCGCGTCACCGCCCGCCTGTATCCCGACATCGGCAACAACCCCGACTACACCACGCAAGTCAATGCGCGGCATTTCGCTCGCGTCAGCGCCCTGGTCAGCGAAGCCGAGGCAGCAGGTGCACAGCTTCACCCATTGACCGACACCGCGGCCAATCCGGCCAGCCGCTGCTTTCCACCCATCTGCCTGACCGGCGCGCCGGCCACCGCCGCTGTGATGCAGGACGAAATTTTCGGCCCGGTCCTGCCCCTCGTGCCGTACGACAGCCTTGAGCAGGCGTTGGCGTATATCAACCTGCGCCCGCGCCCGCTTGCGCTCTACCTGTTCGAAACGCGCAGCGCGGTCATCGACATGGTCATGCAACGCACCCTGGCCGGCGGCGTCACGGTCAACGACACGCTGCTGCACCTCACCAGCGACGATCTGCCGTTTGGCGGAATTGGGGCCAGTGGCATGGGGGCGTATCACGGCCGCGACGGTTTTAACACTTTCTCAATGATGAAACCGATTTTCCGGCAAGCTCGCTGGAACGGCCGCAAGCTGCTGTCTCCCCCCTATGGCAAGACCTTCGAGCGCCTGATCCGTCTGATGTTAGGGCGCTAACCCTCAGTCCATCAAGGATCGCCCCGCCTGGCGGTTCTTGCTTACCCTTCCCTTGGCCGTCCCCGCACTCGGGTTGACCCCCGATCGATACCGGGCTATTACAGCCGGATGCCGCACTGAGGCGTACTCCCGAGATCGCATCATATTATCGATATCGGGTTTCGCCCCTTTTTGGTATTCTGTATCACAGCCTTATCCAATAAGAGTTCAGCGCGACTGCTCCGATTCACCGGCAACGGCGCTGCCGACCTATTGCAAAGACGCCATCAGTGTGAGCTTGGGACGACTATGGATGACGCGAGCCTTGCACGACTCGACCTGGGACGTATTTCGGCACTCGCCGCTTACGGCTCCCGGACCAACGTTGATAAAGCTGCTTTCGACGATCTCGCGTCCTTGGCCGCGACCGTGTGCGGCACCCGCTCAGCCCTGATTTCGCTGATCCAGCACGATCAACTCGAGTTCCTCGCCAGCTTCGGCTGGTCCGGCCCGGAGGGCATCCCCAGCGCGCTGTCGTTCCGTAGTTTCAGCCCCGACAGCCGTGACTTGGTCGAGATTCCCGATACCTGGCAAGACAGCCGCTTATCGACCCACCCGCTGGTTACCCACGCGCCCCATATCCGTTATTACGCGGCAGTGCCGCTGATCGATCCGATCAGCGGCATGCATATCGGCGGTTTGTGTGTCATCGATTACGTCGCCAAGACGCTCACGGCGGAACAAAAAGAAGCGCTGCTGCAACTCGGCAAGGTGGTCATCAGCTTGCTGCAATCGACCAAGGCGCTACATACCGCGGAAACCTTCGCCAACCTGATTGAGCATTCGCCCCGCGAAGTGATCGTGGTCGAGATGGAACAATTGCGGATCATGTATGCCAATGCCTCCGCATGCCAGCATTTGCGTTATTCGAAAGAGGAACTGCGGCACCTTACTCTGGCCGACCTCAATCCGCGCTACCTGGATTTTGTCGCCTCGTTAAAAGCATCGGGCAAACCTTACCTCAATGCCAAAAGCCAAGCCGAAAACATCCGCGTAGTCCAGCATCGCCGGCGCGACGGGTCGTGTTATCCGGTCGACTCTTTCTTGCAAACAGCCGACGGCGGCAGTGGATCGGTGTGGCTGCTTTCCGCCGAAGACACCTCAACGCGGATCCACCTTGAAGATTCGCTGCTTCGTTCGCGCCGCTTCTTCGAAGTGGTGGCACTCACCAATCAGGCCATCATCCAGTCGAATAGCGAAACCGAATTATTCAACAAAGTATGTTCGATTGCCGTCGAAACCGGCCGCTCCGCCATGGCATGGGTCGGTTGGTTGGATCAGAGAGAAATCCGGCCCTTGGTCACGGTCGGACTATCGTTATCCGAAGTATCCGGGGTGCATTATCAACTTGACGACGAGGCAGCCCGGCGGAGTAGCAGTGCGGTCCAATCGGTTTTGCAAGGGCGTCCTGTGGTGGTCAACGACTTCGCCACGCAATCCGCCTTGGGCTCCTGGCGCGATGCCTATCGCAACGTCGGCTTGGGCTGCGCGGCCTCTTTTCCGTTGCGGGTGCAAAACCAAATCGTCGGCACTTATACCGTCGCTTTTGCCCAGCGTAACTTCTATGACGACGAACTGGTCTCGCTCTTTAGTAAAGTAGCCGACAATATCTCGCTGTTTCTCGACCGGCAAAACTGGGAACAAGAACGAGCCACGGCACAACGCACCATTGAGCAAGGCGAAGAACGCTATCGCACGCTGGTCGATTTGCTGCCCGACAGCGTGCAGGTCTACCAAGACGGCAAACTGCGCTTTATCAATCTCGCCGGAGCCCGGATGTACGGCGCTCAGTCGCCGCACGATCTGATCGGCTGCGACTTCTTTTCCTTATTCGATCCGGTGGTAGGAGAGATGCTGCGTGGCCGACTGGCCGCGTTGCGGGAAATCTCGCGCAACGACCCGATTGTGTTCCAGACCAAGCGCCTCGACGGCTCCTTGTTCCACGTTGAAGTCAGTTCATCGCGCTTCCCGTCGTTCGGTCACGGCGCCATTCTGTCGGTAGCGCGCGATGTGACCCAGCGCATGTTGCGTGAAGAGTTGATTAGCGAAGAAGCGCGCATCCTCGAGATGTCCGCGTTGGGCGAGCCCTTACCGCATATTCTGGACCGGCTCACCGCCCTGCTCGCGCGTCAGGCGCCGCGCGTAATGCCGTCGGTGATGCTGCTGGATCAGGAGAATCAGACACTGCACATCGGCAGCATGCCGAATTTTCCGCGGCGCTACCGCGAGCTGATAGACGGCGCCAAAATCGGCCCCCAAGCCGGGTCGTGCGGGACCGCGGTCTACGCCAAAACAGAAATCGTCTCAGCCGATATCGAGCACGACGAACGTTGGCAAGGTTACGCCGAAGTGGCCCTGGAAGAAGGGATCAGGGCTTGCTGGTCAACGCCGATTGTCGCATCCAACGGCGATGTGGTCGGTACCTTCGCCTGCTACTACCGCGAGCCGACCGAGCCGACCGCCGCCGAGCGCGACCTGCTCTGCGTCACCCAAGGGGTGGCCGCCATCGTGATCGAACGCGACCGTACCGACAGACGGCTGGTGGCCACGCGTAATCAATTATTGGCTTCCCAGTTGCTGGCCAAGATGGGCGATTGGCATTTCGACCATCAGACCGACGAATTCATCCTCTCCGAACGGGCGGCCGCCATCCTGGGTTTCGCCATCGACCAGCGCGTGGTGTCGCGCCAGGCCTACATGAAGATGGTGCATCCCAACGATAGACAGAAATGGAGCCGGGCGCGCACCGAAGCCGCGCTCAATCGTACCACCTTCCATCTACACTACCGGGTGATCCGGCCCGATGGGAAAACCATCTACGTGGAAAGCCGCGGCTCGGTGGTAGTCGATGAAAACCAGCAACCGGTACGTTTTAACGGCGTGATTCAGGATGTGAGCGACCGCTTTCTGGCGGAACAAGCATTGCGCCTGCGTCAACATGCCGTCGACGCCACGCTGGACGGCATTTTGATGGTCGACGCAATCAGCCACGACTACCCGATTGTATATGCCAATCCAGGCTTCGAGAGAACCACGGGCTACAGTGCGGATGAAGTGATAGGACATAATTGCCGCTTCTTGCAAGGGCCCGAAACCGACGAGACGGCGCTGGTTGAAATCCGCGCGGCATTGCGCGAGCAACGGCCGACACAAATCATCCTGAAGAACTACCGCAAGGACGGCAGCACCTTCTGGAACAGCTTGAGAATTGCCCCGGTACACGATGAGGATGGCGGCTTGACCCATTATGTCGGGATCCAGACCGATATCTCCGATCGAATTCGCTACGAAGAAGAACTGGCTCAGCGCGCCAATTACGACATCTTGACCGGCTTGCCCAATCGCGCTTTGTTTATCGATCGGGTGCAACAAGCGCTGCTCGCCGCCCACGCCGCGGATTTTTCCGTGGCGGTGGCTTTCGTCGATCTCGATCACTTCAAGGTATTCAACGACAGTATCGGCCATGATGCCGGGGACCAGGTTCTGAAAGTGGTATCCGCGCGTTTGCAGGAATATCTGTTCGAGGATGAAACCCTGGCACGCTTCGGTGGCGACGAATTTGTGATCCTGTTTCCGCGGGTCGACGATATCGGCACCATAGAAACCCGCCTCAAAACCGCGATGAATGACCTCAAGCGCCCGGCGCTGGTCGCGGAACAGGAAGTCTCGATCGGTGCCAGCATCGGCTTGGCCGCCTATCCGGCCGATGCCGATACGGCGGAGAAACTGATCAGCCACGCCGACTTTGCCATGTATCGCGCCAAGGCCGAAGGCCGTGCCGAGCTGCGCCGCTTCGATGCGCGCCGCGACGTAGGTAATGCCCGCCTGCTCAAAACCCAGCAGGAACTGCGTCACGCGCTGGATCACGACGAATTTGTGCTTTACTACCAGCCCCGCGTCGATGCCGATACACACGCTATCGTCGGCTTCGAAGCCTTGCTGCGATGGCGCCATCCACAGCGCGGTCTGGTCCCGCCACTCGAATTTATTTCGATCGCGGAAGAAACCGGCCTGATCGTCGAGATCGGCGAATGGGTCATCAAAACCGCCTGCGCCCAAAACCGCGCATGGCTCCAGTCCGGACGTTTCAACTGCCCGGTCTCGGTCAACGTTTCGGTGGCGCAATTCAAAAAAAGCGATTTCCTGCAGATCGTGCAACAAGCCCTGGAAACCAGCGGATTAAAGCCCGCCATGCTGGAACTTGAAATCACCGAATCGCTGGTGATGGAAGACCCGGAGGCATTTGTCGAAGTGCTGAAGAGGTTAAAAAACCTGGGCGTCAAAATATCCATCGACGACTTCGGCACAGGGTATTCCAGTTTAAGCTACCTCAAACGGTTCCCCATCGATCACCTGAAGATCGATCGCTCCTTCGTCCGCGACCTGGTCACCGATCCGGCCGATGCCTCGATTTGCAGAACCATCATTGCCATGGCCCATTCGCTGGAAATCAGCGTGGTGGCCGAAGGGGTCGAAACGCTCGAACAAGCGATTTACCTCAGCGCGCATGGCTGCGAGGAACTACAGGGGTTTTTGTTTTACCGGCCGATGCCGCCGGAATTTTTCGATGACCTTCAAGTTGAGCACGCTGGTGTAATGCCGCATTGAGCAAGACAAATCAGTGCTGCTCGGCTCGATCACCCGCGGCTCGCCATCCCGAGCTATTTTCGGTTACTGCATCGGTCTCACCGTGTGACGTGGCATGACTTCAGCCTGTGGAGCCCGGCAACCGCGACGCAGCATAATCCCACTGCGCCTGCTGCTTAAGCCGCCCTTTCAAAATTTTTCCGGTCGCGGCCGCCGGCAACGCCGCCAGGATGACAATCTCGGACGGACATTTATACGGTGCCAGCAAATCCGCCAGATACGTGCGCAACTCGGCCGCATCGACCGCATAGCCGGCCGCGAGCTCGACAAATGCCAGCACCTCCTCGTTACCGTCGGCAACCTGCCGCCCGACCACGGCGGACTGGGTCACTGCAGGGTGCGAATTCAGCGCCGCCTCGACCTCGACCGGATAAACGTTGAAGCCGGAATGGATGATCAATTCCTTGGTGCGGCCGACAATAAACAGCGCGCCATCCGGCTCTTGCCGGGCCAAGTCGCCGGTATTCAGCCAACCGCCCGGCATCAAGGTGCGCGCGGTCAGTTCGGGATCGGCGTAATAACCCGGGGTCACATTGGGCCCGCACACCCATAACTCGCCGACTTCGCCTGGCGGCACATCATGCGCCTCGCGATCGACAATACGGATTGCCACGCCCGGAATGATCTGCCCGACGGAGGTATCGGCACGCGGCGCATCGAGCCGCGTCTGACTGATGGTGGGCGAGCTTTCCGTCATGCCGTAGCCGTTGTGCAGCGGCTGGCCGAACAACTGCTCCACTGCGCTCTTGAGCGTCGGGTCCAGCGGCGAGCCGCCCGCGTAGATAAAACGTGGGCGCTGCGGGCACAAGGTGCCGCCTTGCTTCAGCCATTCGAGCAAACGCGCATACATAGCGGGCACACCCTGCAATACCGTGATGCCGTCATGCTGTAAGGCATACACCAGGGCCTGTGGCGTATACCTGGGCGCCAGATGCAAACACGCACCGGCGTACAGTGTGCCCAGCATGATCGAAGCCAAGCCATACACATGCGAAATAGGCAACACGCCGTAGACCCGGTCGTCGGGTGTCAACCCACGCAAAGCACTGGACACCGCGGCAATAAACAATAAATTACGATGCGTCAGCATCACGCCCTTGGGCGCGCCGGTGGTGCCCGTGGTGTAGACCAGCGCCGCCACCGGAATGGCGTTCGACGCGGCACATGGTTGCGGCTCGCCATCAAGCGCGTCATCCGGATTAAGCTCACTCAGCATCAATTCGCCGAGATAATCCAAGGTGCGGGGCTCAGCCGCGGCATGCAGAGCATGGTTCTCAGCGTCGGTCGAATTGGCGTTCAGGTAAATCACCCGGCGCGCAGCGCAATGCCGGCGAATCACCTCGATCTCATGCCCGGACAATCTGGCGTTGACATTGACCATCCACACATCCGCCGCGGCCGCGGCGAAGATCAGCGCCACTTGGGCCATGCTGTTTTCACCCACCAGCATCACACGGTCGCCGGGGCCTAGCCCGATCGCAGCCAGCCACGCCGCCGCACTCTCGACGGCGGTATGCAACTCGCGATAACACCACCACCGCGAACCTTCTTTGAGTGCCGGCGCTTCCGGCGTGCGTTCAGCCCAGCCGCGCACAATCTCGTTGAGCCGCGCCGGGAGTCCGGCAAGCAGCGTGTCGATAACGATCTCCATCGTCATCCTCCTTGCGCGCGCCGAATCATATTGCGCGCAATCACCAATTGCTGGATCTGCGAGGTGCCCTCGTAGATACGGAACAACCGGACATCGCGGTAAAACCGCTCAATCGCATAATCGGAAACATAACCGGCCCCGCCATGGATCTGCACACAGCGGTCAGCAACCCGGCCGCACATCTCCGAGGAAAATAATTTGCAGCACGACGCTTCGGTCGACACGTCCTCGCCATTGTCGCGCCGCTGCGCCGCATCGAGCACCATACAGCGCGCCGCGTAAATCTCGGTCTTGCTGTCGGCCAGCATCGCCTGCACCAATTGAAATTCGGCAATCGGCTGGTCGAATTGCCGCCGTTCCATGGCATACCGCAGGGCATCGTCCAGCATCCGCTCGGCGGCACCCACACAGACCGCGGCAATATGCAAACGGCCTTTGTCGAGCACTTTCATCGCCGTCTTGAAACCCACCCCTTCGCGCCCACCGATCAAATTGGCCACCGGCACCCGGCAGTTGTCGAAAATCACGTCACAGGTATGGGCGCCACGCTGGCCCATTTTGCGATCGATCTTGCCTAGCGACAGACCCGGCGTATCACGCTCAACGATCAGCGCCGAAATCGCACCGGAACCTTTTTTCTCGCGGTCGGTGCGCGCCATCACGGTAAAGATATGCGCTTCGGGTGCGTTGGTAATGTAGCGTTTGCTACCGTTGAGAATATAGTCGTCGCCATCGCGTACCGCGGTGGTTTGCAGCGACGCTGCATCCGACCCGGCTTCGGGTTCGGTCAAGGCAAACGCCCCAATCATTTCACCCGACGCCAGCCGGGGCAGGTAATGCTGCTTCTGCGCCTCGGTGCCGTCGATCACTATGCCCTGCGAACCAATGCCGTTATTGGTCCCGATCAAGGAACGAAATGCCGGCGAGGTGCGGGCCAGTTCAAATGCCACCCGGACCTCTTCTTCCATGGTCAAGGCCAAGCCGCCGTAAGCCTCGGGAATCGACAGACCGAACAGACCCAGTTCGCGAATCTCGGCGATTAAAGCGGCGGGGATGGTATCGGTTTCGGCAACTTCGTTTTCGTGGGGGATCAGGCGTTCGCGGACGAAGCGGGAGATGCTGGCAAGCAGGAGGGTTAGGGTTTCTTGATCGCGAATCATGGGAATCTCGTGGGCCAACTCAAAGGATGGTGACCAACAAGTGTAACCTCCTACTCAACATCGCTAGTCAAATAAAGCATAGGATCAATCGCCCACTTCGCCGGATCTTCATGGCTGGCGATCTTGTCGTTGACGCCGCCGCGTGACAAATGGATCAGCGCGGGGGTGATGTGCAAGTTCGACTTGGTGGAGAAAAATACGCGCACGCTGGGTTTCATGATTTCGGTCGGGTGCAATTCGGTTACCACCCCCAATCTGCCGCTTTCAAGTCGGACCAAGGTACCCACGGGGTAAATGCCGATCGTGCTGATAAAAGCCCGCATCAGGGTTTGGTCAAAATCGAATTTGCTCCACTCCCACATTTTCTTCAATGCTTCGGCGGGCGGCATGCCGACGTGGTAGCAACGATCCGAGGTAATCGCGTCATAGACGTCGACAATCGCCGCCATCCGCGACACCATCGAGATCTGGTCGCCTGGCAGGCGTTCGGGGTAACCGGTACCGTCCATGCGCTCATGGTGGTGTAATGCGATATCGAGCGGCACATCGCCGATGCCGGGCGTGGCGCGCAAGATGTCGTAGCCGTCGCGGGCGTGGCGTTTCATCACGTCGAATTCGGCATCGGTGAAGCGGCCCGGCTTATTCAAAATGGCATCCGGCACGCGCATTTTTCCGGTGTCGTGCAATAAGGCCCCCAAGCCGGCTTCGCGTGTGACGGCGGCATCGAGCTTGAGCGATTTGCAGAAGGTGACCATTAGTGCGCACACGGCGACCGAGTGCAAAAAGGTGTAGTCGTCGTGAGTTTTGAGGCGTACCAGCGATAACAAGGCACTCTGGTTGCGCCCAATGCTGCGGGTGATGTCTTCGACCAGCGGTTCAACTTCTTTCAAATTCAGTGCTTGACCCAGACGCGCGTCATTCATCACCAAGCGAATCACCTTACTGGCTTGTAGTTTGATCTTGCGTGCCCTGACCATTTCTTCAGCCAGCGAGACACGCACCACCGGAATTTCTTCTGCAACCGCCGCCTTCATTTCCGCTTCGATCTGCTCGCTGACTTGCGCCGCCGTCGGCGCATCGGGCATATCGAGGCCGCGCGACGAATCGATATAGGCTTCGCGGATACCGGCGGCAATGATCTTGTCGATGGTGATCTGGTCGTTAATCAAAAAACGGCTGCGCAAGAAAGGATGCGACATCCAGTCGGCCACTAGATCGTGTAAATACATGCCCGGCAGCAAGGCAGAAACGGCAATTTTTTTGATCATGACAGGTGCTCTGAGATCCGGCGCGCGACGATGGATGGGAGCTATTATTGGATCCATGAGGAGCTGAGCAAGTAACGTGCCCTCAGAGCGAATATACACCTGGGACGGCGGCCTGAGGGCCGAATCGAGCGCGGGTTAAACCTGACTTGTTGCTTAATGTGAGCTTGGTTTAGGTAAGTTCGCCGTATTTATAGTGATGCCATTATCATTTTTAATTGTCAACCGAACTGGAAACCGGACAACGCTTTCCCCAACACGCGCTCGCCATAGGTATGACGCCCGGCGTCGAGACCTGCGGCGCCTGCCGCGACCATGAGCGGCAGCAGGTGTTCGGCGCGCGGGTGACTCGCCAATGCGCCAGGCGCGCTAGACCATTGGGCAAGCCGCCGGGCGCGCACTTCCGGGTCGGCATGGGTGACGCTCTCGACCAGCCAGTCGTCGAACTGCTGAGCCAACGCATTACCCGGCGCATCATCGTGGAAAAATTGGCGCAGGTTGTGATAACTCATACCGCTACCGACAAGCAACACCCCTTCGTCGCGTAGCGGCGCCAGCGCCCGGCCCAGGGCCAGATGAGCGGCAGGGTCCAAACCCTGCACCAAGGATAATTGCACCAATGGAATATCGGCATCGGGATAGATCAGCTTGAACGGTACAAACACGCCATGGTCGAGGCCGCGCTGCGATTCTTCGGCGCTGCCGATGCCGGCCGCTGCGAGTAATTCACGCACCCGCTCAGCCAGGGCCGGAGAACCGGCAACCGGGTAGGTCAATTGATAGGTGTGCTCGGGAAAACCATAGTAATCGAACAACAAAGGTGACTGTGCCGCCGCATTCACCGTGGTCACCGGCATTTCCCAATGCGCGGAAATTACCAGCAAGGCGCGCGGCCGAACCGGCAGCGTAGACGCAATCCCGCGCAGGTAAACAGCCATTTTGTCCCACATGTCATGCGGCATGCCCGCCGGCGTGTCCATAAAAAAACAGGGGCCGCCACCATGAGGGATAAATAGGGTCGGCAGGCGTGGGGTTGTTTGCGGCATGACGGATTCCAGAATTTTTGTATTGGCTGCCGTCTTTATTCACGCGGTGCGGGCAGCCAGCCGATCTCGGTAGAGCAAGTTTTAGCTCGAACTCCAGGTCATCCCGCTCCAGGCACGCGGTGCACTCAAGCAGGATGACCCGAAAACGGAATTAATCCGCCTTGATGCCTTCAACTTGAATCTGCAGCTTGGTCAGCATGCTGAAGCCGTAGCTCTTGCCCCAGTCCAGGCCGAAATCGGCACGATCGAAGCTGGCCTCGACATCCGCACCGCAGACTTCACGCTTGTACATCGGGTGCATGATGCACTTGAAGGTTTTGATCTTCAGCGTTACCGGCTTGGTCACGCCATGCAGGGTCAAGTCGCCGATGACTTCAACCGGGGTATCGCCCTTGAATACGATTTTGCTGCCCTTGTAAGTTGCAGCCGGGAACTTGGCGATGTCAAAAAATTCGTCGCTTTTAATCTTGCCGTCCAGCGCGGGATTGCCGGTATCGACCGATGCCGGGTCGATCGCGATATCCACCGAACCGGTTTTGGCTTCACGATCCAGCGTCACGGTGCCGGTGGTCTTGGTAAGCTTACCGCGCCACACCGACAAGCCGCCGAAGTGGTCGGCTTCGAAGTTCGGGTAGGTATGGGTCGGATCCAGGTTATACGTAACCGGCGCAGCGACGGCCGACAAGGACAGTGAAGTTGCAATAACAGCGGCGGCGGTTAAAGCCAAGGTACGAATTTTCATTAAAAAACTCCTGTGCGATATAAGAAAAATAAGAAAAAAATGAAACTGAAAAACCAATTTATTTTTTTGCAGCCGAAACGATATGGAATTTAAGCTGGACATCATCGGCGACAACCGAGGTGTCTTTCCATTCGCCTTGGCCGATATTGAATTGCAGGCGCTTGATCGGCAGTACTCCGTCGAACACTTGATTCGCGCCGTCTTGCTTGAACGTCACGGGCACCACCACATCGCTGGTCTTGCCCTTGATCGTCAGCTTGCCGCTGACGCTATACGCCCCCGCACCGGCCGGTGCGATGGCGGTTGAAACAAAGGTCGCATTGGGGAAAGTGGCAGCGTCAAACCAATCCTTGCCCCGCACTTCCTTATTGAACGATTCGTCACCCAGGTCGTAGGACGCCACGTCCACGCTGAACTGAGCTTTACCCGCAGCCGGCTTGGCCGGATCGAAATCGACGCTGGCCGTAAACTTCTTGAATTTGCCGTCGACCGGCACATTCATTTGCTTGGATACCGCCGAGATCGTGCTCTTGCCGGTGTCGACCTGAGCCAGCGCAGTACCCGCCAGCCCCAACAGCAGCACGCCGCCTGCGGCCATGCGCAGGGCCGGACGCCAAGCGGATTTCAAAGTAGGGAGGGACATAGTCTTACCTTTTATCGATGTTCAAAACACTGCCTCGGGCAGCACCGGGAATATGTCGCCAAGCTTGGCTTGGCAACTGAAGTTATGACTTAAGAAAGGGAATCATTCTCGCCAGCAAGCCGTCGCGGTCAATCAGAGTGTGTTTGACGACGCCCAGCAGATGCAAGACGAACAAACCCAACAAAGCGTAATTCAGCCAGATATGGGTCAAGCGGAAGATCACTTTAAGTTGCTGGTCCGGTTCGATCAAGGTAGGCAACGGCAAGATGCCGAGGTAGACCACCTGGATGCCCGCCGCGGCGCTATACAAATAACCCGATGCCGGAATCACGATCATCAGCACATACAACAGCAGGTGCACCGCATTCGAGACCAGCCGCTGCAAGGCCGGCATACCGGCCGGCAGTGGCGGCGCCGGATGTGTCAGGCGCCAGATCACGCGCAACCAGGCGAGCGCGAAGACCGTTACACCGATCCACTTATGCCAGGCAAAATAACGCAGCTTGGTCGGCGTCAGCCCTGGAATATCGGTCATCACCCAGCCCAGCCAGAAGCCGCCGATGATCAGCACGGCAATCAGCCAGTGCAGCGCAATCGCCGGGCCGGTGTAGCGGCCGCCGGCCGAAGCTGTTTTTACATTAGTCATGGTTGCCCTCATGTGCGCCCTTATTCAAACTGGCAGGCTCAGGCCTGGCGCCGTTTCCAGCGTGACCCCCTGCAGCAATAACCAGGGTGTAACCATGACCGCACCCACGGTGATAAACAATCGCAACTGAGGTCATGCGTGGCCCTGGAAGTCGTCAAGAACCGTCACTATATTCGCTTGAGTTACTTTTAAAAAGTAGTTACCATTAAGTAACCACCCTTCTATTCGGTAAAAAGCTCCGCCATGCGCCGCGAAAACAGCTCTCCCGCCTGCCCAATGGACTCTCTATTGCGCCTGCTGATGGGACCTTGGACCACCTATATTCTTTGGTTGTTGTACTCAAACGGCGTCTTGCGTTTCGGCCAGCTTAAACGTTTTATGCCGGATGTCTCCGCCAAGGTACTGACTGAACGGCTAAGGATGCTGGAAACCGCCGATCTGGTGCATCGCGACTATCAACCGACCATTCCTCCGCAGGTCAGCTATTCACTCACGGTCAAAGGACAAGATTTGCAAAACGTCCTTGAGGGCCTTAATGTGCTGGCGCGGAAATGGCGTGTTGCGGAGCAAACGGGGCTTGAGCGCGAGGCTGGGCATGATACCGGCGTCGATGCCCAGAGCATTGCAATGGCATTGACCTTGCAGCACGCGAAGTCCGCCGTGCCGCCGTCAAGCATGCAGCTTGACCCTGGCCTGGCCGGGTCAAGCTCCAGCCCGTAAAACTCAAGCCTCTATAAGGTTCAAGCCCATAAAGCGGCAAGCTGCCGCAAGTGCGGCTGCACGACATCCGCCAGCGCTTGCCGCAACGGCGTCGCCGCGCGAATGCCCAAGCGCGTCAAGGACGAGGTATCGAGATGGCAGTTATACGGTCGCGGCACATCGGCCGGACCGGGCATCGAAGGGATAAAGGCGGTCTCAGGCAACTGCGCCAGCGCGGCCAGTTCGCAGCTCAAGGCGTACTTGGTATAGGCATCGCTGCCGGACCAGTGATGAATCCCGCTCAAGTCCGTGCCCTCCAGCCACTGCTCAATTATTTGACGGCATACCGAGGCTACATCCGAGGTCAGCGTCGGATAGCGGATCGCCCAGTTATCGACGGGTATCGGTATGCGATTTGCTCCACGATTTACCCCCCCTGCATCTCCGGGCAACAATACGCTGGTTACCGCCGACTCGGATAAATCGCCGGTGGGACCGAACAATAACGGCAAACGCAGTACCGCGCTGCCGGATCCTGCGTTCAACACCGCCAGTTCGCCCTCGCGCTTGCTTAGACCATAGGCATTGATCGGTTCAGGCACGCTGTGCGGAAAGTAAGGCGCGGCATTGCCGTCGAACACATAGTCGGTCGAAATATAAAGCGTACGGCCGCCATATGCCGCCACCCGGCGGGCGATAAAAGCCGGGGCGGTGAGATTCAAGGCGCGGGCGCGCACTGGATCGTGCTCGCATACGTCAGCGCGTTTTTCGCCGGCGGCGATCACCACCACGGCGGGGCGGAATGCGTCGAGGAATTGCTCGACGGCGACCGCATCCTGGATATCGAGCAAGGTGCAGCCATCGCCTGCGCGACGCAGTGCGGTACCCATTACCTCGGCGCCGGCCAGTTTCAAGTCGCGCAGAATCTCACGGCCCAGCAAACCGGAAGCACCGATCACGGCGAGGGGACCGGGTATCCGATTCAACGAAGGATAAGTTTGGGCAGACACCATGGGCCGATAGCCGATTTGATACTAGACTTTGGAGCGGCGCGCCAACTCGTCGCCGGCATCCGGGGCAAGCCGCCGCGTTAATGGAATTGAAGCCACCGAAAACAATCCCAGGGCCAAAAATGCCGGCCAGAAATCGCTGCTGACAATCGTCGCATGACCTTGCATATAGTGCGACAACTGTAATGCCAAGCCGGCGATGGTCACGCCCAGACCCAGCGATAATTGCTGGATCACGCTGGCCAGACTGGTGGCCCGGCTGATATCCTGGGTCGGAATATCGGCATAAGCAATCGAATTGAGACTGGTGAATTGCAGCGAGGGGAAAAAGCCGCCCAGCAATACCACCGCCAGCATCACCAGGTGCGGCGTGGTCGCGGTAAATGCGCCGCAAGCGGCAATCGCCATACCGGCCAATATCGCATTAAATATCAGCACTTTGCGATAACCCAAATGGCCCAGCACAGATGAAGCGATACTCTTCATAAACAAGCCGCCAAATGCCGAAGCACAGGTAATCGAACCGGATTCAAAGGCCGACATGCCGATCCCTTCTTGCAAAGCGAGCGGCAATAAAAACGGCATCGCCCCCAAGCCGATACGAAACAGCGATCCGCCCAGCACACTGGCCTGGAAGGTCGGAATGCGCAACAGTTCCAGGTCAAGCAGTGGCGCTGTCGCCCGTTGCCGGCTGCGCACGGCATGGCGCCAATATGCGTACAAGGCCAGGATACCCAGCACCAGCATCGATATCGCGGTCAAGGGCGAAACCAGATTGCCGTCGATCAGCGCCAGTCCCAGCATCATCAACGAACCGCCCAAGGCCGATAACACAAAGCCGGGGATATCGAGCGGCCCCGAAACTTCGTCGCGCAGGTTGGCGATATAGCGATTGGCCAGCACGATACCGAGTATGCCGATCGGCAGGTTGATCACAAAAATCCAGCGCCAATGAAAGTACGTGGTAATGAAACCGCCGAGCGGCGGCCCGATCACCGGGCCGAACAAGGCGGGCACCGTCAGATAGCTGATGGCTTTGACAAAATCGCGCTTGGGGATAGTACGGAAAATAATAATGCGGCCCACCGGCACCATCATCGCGCCGCCGATACCTTGCACAAAACGCGCCGCGACAAAGGTGGGCAGGGAATTAGACACGGCGCACAGCAAGGAGCCGAGCATAAAGATGCCGATGGCCGTGCGAAATACCGTACGCGTGCCGTAACGGTCGGCGACCCAGCCGCAGACCGGGATAAACACCCCCAAGCCAACGACGTAGGAAATCAGCGCCAATTTCATGGCGATCGGGCTTTCACCAAGGTCGCGCGCGAGTACCGGCAACGACGTGGCGATCACCGTCGCGTCCATGTTTTCCATGAACATCGCACAGGCAACGATAAGCGGAATCAAGAAGGCGCGTGACACGGTCATGAGTCCCGGGGGGTCGGGGCTATGGTGAATGAATAGCGAGATATTATCGCATCATGTGAGAGTTGCTGCTGTACAGTAAAGGCTATGTGCCGCGTGGCAATTACAAAAAAGGCCACATGGTGCCATCTGGAGAGGCCGGCGCTTGCCATCGCTTGACGAGAAGGTAGTGCCAAAAGCAATATGTGTGTCACATTTGCGGTTCACCAGATTTATAATGAAACACCGAAGTGACACAAACTATAGTCAATGAATCAGCCAGATCATCGCCATGACAAAACCATCGGTTGCATTAGAAGCTCATCGAGAGGATATCCGCCGGATCGTTGCGGCCAATCATGCGGCCAGACCGCGAATTTTTGGCTCTGTCGTCCATGGAGATGACACGGAGGCCAGCGATTTGGATTTGCTGGTCGAGGCCATTCCGGGCACCCCCTTGACTTATTTTGACCTCGGCGGCATTGAGCGCGAATTGACCGCCTTGCTCGGCGTACCGGTCGACGTGTTAACCCCGAATGCGCTACCCCTCTCGTTCCGTGACGAAGTGCTCGCCGAGGCAATCAGTGTATGAGCACCCGACATAAGCCCTTGGGCCTGTCCACGCACCTTAAAAATATGCTGACTGCGGTCAGTGACGCGCAATCCCATGTCGAAGGACTCGACAAAGACACGTTTTTGGCAAACCGCTTAGTGCAGCAAGCTGTGTCCTTGAATCTGATTGTGATCGGCGAACTAGCGGGACAAATCTACAAGGACTATCCGGAGTTCACCGCCACCCATGCCGATGTGCCGTGGCAAGACATACGGAATATGCGCAACCGCCTGGCACATGGCTACTTTGCCATCGATTTTGAAGTTGTCTGGGATACCGTTCAAAATTCCGTGCCGACGCTGGAACACTTTCTGTCAAGCCGCCCCGAACTGAACGGCGCGGCCTAATCCTAGCCTCGCCGATACCCCGCCCCAGGATGTTCAGCCGGCAACCCCGGCCCCGCGCCGAATAACTTGCCGCGCAAGGTCCCGGCCTCATACTCGGTTTTGTACGAACCGCGGGCTTGCAACTCCGGGATCACCAGTTCGATAAAGTCTTCATAACTTTCCGGGGTCACGGTGCGGCAGAGGTTGAAGCCGTCGATGCCGGTTTCGGCCACCCATGCTTCGAGCTGATCGGCGACCTGGGTGGGGGAG
>Ga0302232_10000141_pt1 | contig 59639 bp, 60 predicted proteins | sample II_Palsa_N2_3_FD_193575 | JGI IMG/M metagenome (GOLD analysis project Ga0302232, IMG submission 193575) | Peat permafrost microbial communities from Stordalen Mire near Abisko, Sweden - II_Palsa_N2_3 | ecosystem: Environmental > Terrestrial > Soil > Palsa > Peat permafrost | place: Sweden...
TCAGGTGCAAATTTGCACCCAGCGTCTCGCATAGCGATCGGAAGAAATGCGGTACCAGTTCGGTCGGCACATCGCCGACACGTTCGCGCGGGAAGCTGCCCTCGAACACGAAGTACGGACGGCCGGAAAGGTCCAGTGCGGCACTGGCCTGCGCTTCGTCCATCGGTAACGTGAAGCCGTAGCGGCCGATGCCCCGCTTGTCGCCCAGCGCCTGTTTCAGCGCCTGGCCCAACGCGAGCGCGCAGTCCTCGATCGTGTGATGCTCGTCGATGTGAGTGTCGCCATCGCAATGAAGCTGTAGCGCAAAGCCACCGTGCTTACCGATCTGCTCCAGCATGTGATCGAAAAACGGAAGTCCCGTATGCACGTCCGGCTCGGCAACCTTGTCCAGATCGACGTAGACGCTGATCCGGGTCTCCTTCGTGTTGCGTTCGACGGTCGCTGTGCGCGGCGCATCGAGCAGCTGATGCGCTACTTCGTTCCAACCTACCCCTTGCGGACCTACGCGAATACCGCGCACACCCATGTTCGCAGCGAATTGCATGTCCGTTTCGCGATCACCGATCATGCAAGATTCCGCGCGGCTCCAGCCATCGTCGGCAAGGTAGTGCCGCATCATGCCCACGCCTGGCTTGCGCGTATCTTTGTGCTCGCTCGGCAGACTGCGATCGATCAGCACTTCGCGAAACACGATGCCCTGAGAGGAGAAAATGCGCATCAACAGTTGCTGCGGCCCATCGAAATTCGCCTCGGGAAAGCTGGCCGTTCCCAAACCGTCCTGGTTCGTCACCATTACCAGGTCGTAGCCAGCGGCAACGGAACGTTGCAATGCGTTTATCACATCAGGCAGCAGAGCGAGCTTTTCGTAGCTGTCGATCTGCTGGTCGGCTGGTTCCTGGATCAGGCAGCCGTCGCGATCGAGGAAAAGGATCTTGCGTCTCAGACGCATGTCGTGACCTCCTTCAGCGCATCGAGCAGTCGCACATTCTCCGCGGGCGTACCGATCGTGATGCGCAGCGCATCGGCGAGGTTCGGATAGCGGCGTACATCGCGCACCACGATACCGGCAGTAAGGAGGTGCCGATAGATCACACCGGCATCGTCGAAGCGAACAGCGAGGAAGTTCGCTTGCGACGGCAGCACTTCACGCACGCATGCCAGACGGTATAACGCATTGAGCATCGCAGTGCGCTGCTCACGCACAATGGACAAGTGTTCGCGTGCACTCGCCTGCCCCGATGCCGATAGCGCGGAAAGTGCGGCTGCCACGCACGGCGACGGCAAAGGATAGGGCGGCAGAATACGGCGCAACAACGCAATGACATCGGCGTTCGCCAACAGACTTCCCACCCGCGCCCCCGCTAGCGCCCAGGCCTTGGACAAGGTGCGCAGCACCGCGAGATTGTCGAAACGATCGATCAAATCGACCACACTGCCGGACTCGGCAAACTCCACATAGGCCTCGTCCACCACCAGCAACGCACGACCGCTCAGCGACTGGGCCAGCTGCTCCATATGGGCGCGCGGCACACACTGCCCAGTGGGATTGTTCGGCGTGCAAACGAAGACGAGCTTCACCGCTGGGGTCAGTGCAGCCAGTATCGCGTTGACGTCCAGCGTGAAATCGGCGGCCAACGGCACTTCGATCACACCGGCATTCTGGATCTTTGCGCACACCGCGTACATGCCGAAGGTGGGTGGCTGGATCAGGATGGCGTCCTCGCCGGCACGACAGAATGCCCGCACCAGGAGATCGATCGCCTCATCGCTGCCACGACCGACCAGCAGTTGTTCGCCGCGTACCCCATAAAGCTTCGCCAACGTATCAATCAGCGCCATCGGCTGTGGGTCGGGATAGCGGTTGCATCCCACTCCCGCGTCGCCCGACGGCGCCCACGCCGATTCATTCGCGTTGAGTAGAACCTGCCCGCCAATGGCCTCCATGCGTGCGGAGGAATATGGCTGCATGGTGCGAATTTCCGGTCGTGCGAGATCAAGCACGCTCATGTCACGCTCCCGCAAGGCATGCGCTCGAGTGCCGCCAGACGCAACGTCACGGCGCGGCGATGCGCTTCCAGTTGCTCGGCTGAAGCCAGCGTTGCGGTACACGGGCCGATCACGCGCAAGCCTTCCGCAGTGACCTCCTGCACGGTGATCTGCTTCTGGTAGCTGGCGACGGACACGCCACTGTAACTGCGCGCGTAGCCATAAGTCGGCAAGACGTGATTACTGCCGCTGCAATAGTCACCCACCGACTCGGGTGTCCATGCGCCGAGAAAAATCGACCCGGCACTGTCGATACCATCCAGTAACGCGCGAGGCTCGACCACCTGCAGAATCAGATGCTCCGGCGCATAACGGTTGCTCACCTGCAACGCCTGCGCGAGCGATTCCACCTGGATCAACCGGCTCTGTGCCAACGCCTGCATGGCGATGGCAGCGCGTGGCAGCTCAGCGCATTGCTGACCGACTTCCCGTGCCACCTTGTCCAGCAAGTCAGCCGAGGGACTCAGCAGGATCACCTGCGAATCGGGTCCGTGCTCGGCCTGCGACAGCAGATCGGCCGCGACGAACGCCGGGTTGGCCTGTGCATCGGCGATCACCAGTACTTCGGATGGCCCGGCTGGCATGTCGATCGCGGCGCCTTGCGGATCGGCGGATACCTGCAACTTGGCCTCGGTGACCCAGGCATTGCCAGGGCCAAACAACTTGTCGCAGCTGGGGACGGATTGCGTACCGTAAGCCATAGCGGCGATCGCCTGCGCGCCGCCGAGCTTGAACACCCGGTGCACACCAGTGAGGCGCGCCGCGTACAGTACCGCTTCGTCACAACGCCCATCGGCGCGTGCCGGTGAGCACAGCACCACCTCGCGGCAACCCGCAAGGCTCGCGGGCACCCCAAGCATCAGTGCGGTGGATGGCAGCGGCGCGCTGCCTGCAGGCACGTACAGGCCTACTCGCGTGATCGGTCGCAGCACCCGTTCCACCCGCACGCCAGGCGCGGTTTCGACAGAAATGGGCTGCGGTGCCGTGGCCCGGTGGAACATTTCGATGCGTTCTGCTGCCTCGCGGATGGCTGCCTTCAACGCCGGATCGAGAGCCGCCTCGGCAGCGGCAAATTCGGCAGCATCGACCTCGATGGCCTGCAGCGTGCAGTGTTCGTATGTCCGGGTGAATTCCAGTAGTGCCGTGTCACCGCGCTCGCGCACCGCGGCGATGATCTGCTTGACCCCGCGACGCACTTCGCCGGCACGTGACTGCGCCGGGCGCATCAATACCTCACTGCGCGCGGCCTCGTCCAATGCGTTCCAGTCCAGTCGTTTCATGCCAACCCGCTCTTCATGCAAGCATCTTTTCTACCGGCAGCACGAACATCTCGCGCGCACCGGCTTTCTTGATTTCTTCGAGCTGCCGCCAGCTCACTTCGCCGGCACACAGCGCCTGCAGCATCAGTTGATCGGGTTGGCCAGCCACTTGAAGCAATGTCGGCTGCGGTCCGCCGGGCAGTAGACGAGTGACCGCCTCCAGTGTGTGGCGCGAGGTCTGCAGCAGAAGCAGGCGCGACTCGCGCACCTGGATGACACCGTCAAGCCGCTTCAGCAGCAGCTCCAGCATGTCGCCACGCTCGTCCACTGGCAGGGTCGACGGACCGGCCAGCACCGCCTCGCTCTCCAGCAGTACTTCAGCTTCGCGCAACTGATTCGCCACCAGGGTGCCACCGCTCTGCACCAGATCGCAGATGGCATCGGCGGTGCCCAGTTTCGGTGCGATCTCGACTGAACCGGTCAGCGTCACGGTACCGGCGCTTACACCATGCGTGCGCAACCATTCGCCCAGCAGACCTGGATACGAGGTGGCGATGCGCTGGCCTTCCAGTTGCTGCGGGCCGTGATAGTCCAGTTCCTGCGGTACCGCGATCGACAGCCGGCAGCGGCCGAAACCCAACGGCCGCAATTCGGCCAGTGGTTCGACCTCGCGCCCGGCCGTGAGCTGAAACTCGTTCAGCACATTGCGACCCACAATGCCCAGGTCGCAAACACCTTGCGCGATCAGCCCTGGGATATCGTCATCGCGCACCAGCAGCAAGTCCACCGGCTCGCCTTCGCCGAAGCAAAATAATTTGTCCCGGCTTTGCCGAAAGCTCAGGCCACAGCGGTTGAGCAGTTCCAATGCCGGTTCAGTCAGCCGGCCGGATTTCTGCATGGCGATACGCAAACGGTCGCGCACCTTCATGCCCGGACCTTTTTTGTCGCCAGCGAAAGACGCCGCGCTGCCCGTGCTGCCGCGGCGAGGTAACCACCGCTGCCCTGATTGAGATAACGCGCCACCCGGCCGATGGTTGTAATGCTGACGGCGGTGCGCTCGTGGATCTCCCGGTAGGAAACCCCTTCGAGCAGATACGGCACTACCCGCCAGCGATCCACCAACACCTCGAGTTCCGCCGGCGTGCACAAATCACGCATGAAGGCGCCCATCTCATCAGCGTTTTTCAATGACAGGAGTGCCTCGTAAAGGCTGAGTTTGGCTGACTCGACGGGTGTCTCTGGGTCCAGCGATCGACGCTTCATAATGTACTAACGCATTAACACAGTGGAACGCATCATACACAACGTCAGGTCCATCGGCAATGCAAGTCGATGGTGACGGTCGCGGTGCGTTGCTCCTTGCGCTCGACTGCCTGCACAGGCAGGACAAGGGCAAAGCGTGCAGAACGTTTCGAAGAGCGGCTTCGACAGAGCGGGCGAAGCGAGTAACACCGTGCCCAGGGGCACCAAAGACGAAGCGCGCTGGGTCCCTGCCTACGCAGGGATGACGAGATATGGGACGGGCTGGGTCTCGTTACATCGACGAATACTTGGTGACGTTTTGCGCTAAAGGATGCGCCTGCCCTACCAACAAAAACCCCCGCTATGGCGGGGGTCTTGTGTGCTCATCGCGAAGCGACTCAGGCCGATTTTTTCTTCGGCGCAGCCTTCTTGACGGCAACCGGCTTGGTCACGGTTGGCTTGGCGCCAACGACAGCCTGCACGACGGTATGCGCACGGGTATTGCCGTAGCTACCGCGGTAAGTCTTGCCGCGACGGGTCTTGCGATCGCCCTTGCCCATGGGAACTCCTTAAATTCGTTGAATGAATGACCTGGCATCATAGCAGTGCCAGCCCTGAAGAGCCAAAGTCAGGGGTGGCCGTGCGCGCCGCAGTCGCGTGACTGGTCGAAACAAGGGCCTGGATCGACCTGCACGGTGACGTGCTGGATGCCGAATTGTTCCAGCAACACCCGGTTGATCGCGAGCAAGGCAGCCGCGCTATCGGTGGACTCGTACAGCTCGGCGTGCAAGGTGGCCATGCGCGAACCCGAAGCAAGTTGCCACACATGCAGATGATGGATGTCGCGGATCGACGGGTCGGCAGTACGTAGCGAAGCTTCGACCTCGGCGCAGTCCATACCGTCGGGAACGCCCTCCAGCAGGATGTGCGCGGACAAGCGCATCAACCGCCAGGAACTGTTGAGGATCAGCAGTGAAACCACCAGCGACAACACCGGATCGGCCCATAGCCAGCCAAACCAGCGAATCGCCAGTGCAGCAATAACCGCGGCCGCCGAGCCGAGCAGATCGCCAAGCACGTGCAGGCTCGCACCGGCCAGATTGACGTCGTCATGCGCGTGTCCGTGCAGCATGCGCAAAACCAGCCCATTCACCAGCAGACCGATGACCGCCACCACCAGCATCACGCCGGAAAGGATTTGCCCCGGGTGCAGCAAGCGGATGACCGCTTCGTAGACAATCCAGCCAACCAGTACAAACTGACTCAGCGCATTGACGAACCCGACCAGGACTTCCATCCGGCCATAACCATAACTGCGTCGCGCATCAGCAGGCCGGCTGGCCATCCAGGCGCCCACGAAAGCCAGCAGCAGAGCCAGCGCATCGACCATCATGTGACCGGCATCCGCCAGCAGCGCCAGCGAGCCAGACCATAGGCCGCCAAACGCTTCGGCCACCATCATCAGCGTGGTCAGCACAAACGCGAACAGCAACTTGTAGTTGCGGCCGTCCGTCGGGGCGGCATGGTCATGCGCGTGCAGTGCATGCGAATGGTTATGGGGATGCGTCGTACTCATCTGAGCATGCTATGGACGACGATTGCCGTTACACAATCACGATGGGATGGTGCGTGCTGCTCGCCGCGCACGTCAGTGCGCACACTGCGGCCCGTGCACGTGGGCACGGCCGAAGCGGCGATCGCTGTACAAGTTGACGAAATGCGCGCTGGCCACCAGCAAACCGCCGCACGTCACCAGCACGCTATGCACGATGATCGAATAGCCTTCGGCAAATGTGACTCCGATGATCAGCAGCGCGAGACCCGGCGCTGCCAGCATTAAGGGCAGCGGCCGCTGATGCCGACGATAACCGCCGACCAGGGCGAACAACGCCAGCGTGCAGGCGAAGAACACGAAGTCCCGCTCGAACCGGTGATCGGCCAGAAATTCCAGTCCCAGGAACGGCAGCAACGCCAGCACGAACGGCAGCAAGGCGCAGTGGATAGCGCACAAGAACGAAGCCGTCGCGCCTACTCGATCGGCGACGTGCCACCAGTGAGATTTGCTTGCCTGTTCGGATTCCATCGAGCCGCTCTGGGCATCGCCAATGGGCGACCCCTGCTTCAGTGGAAGAGATGTTACTTTATAACATAATGGAACGCCAGCCCTGACACGATCTGGCTGTTGAGCCCACCGAGCCATCAGATAAAGCCTAGGTCCGCCAAGCGACCACCTGATGACGCCAGTAACCTGCGGAGAGCTCGTTGAGGCGCTATGAGACGACGCCAGCCGTGTTCAGAACGTCGACAGACTGTCCCGGACGCCAGGACTCAGGCCTTGCGGCAGTCCTTGCAGGTGCCATGCACTTCCAGCGTCTGCGCCTGCGGGCGAAAACCCAGCGCTCTGGCCTGCGCCTCGATCAATTCCGCCACCCGCTCATCGCAGACTTCCTGCGCGTTGGAGCAGGTATCGCAGATCAGGAACGGCACTTGATGCGCCTCCGCCGGGTGATGGCAGGAGACGAAGGCATTGATCGATTCCAGCTTGTGGATAAAGCCATGTTCAAGCAGGAAATCCAGCGCGCGGTAAACCGTCGGCGGCGCGGCGTTACCGTGCTTCTCGCGCAGCTGATCGAGCAGGTCGTATGCCTTGACCGGCTTGTGCGCCGCGGCTACCAGCTCCAGCACCTCTTTGCGCAACGGGGTCAGACGCAAGCCGCGCTCTTCGCTGGCATGCTCCACCGCACGTACAAAACCCTTGGCATCGTGATGATGCGGGTGATGCAGATGCGGATGGTCAGCGACGTCGTGGCTCACAGGTTTCACCTCGTTGTAGATCATACACCGCCGTCCGCATGGCCCGGGACAAGGCTCAGCGTGGTAATGGCGGCGGTCGAACAACGGGCTTGGGGAGCGGTTTCAGAAGTATCACGATCCAGCCGATCGGTCCCAGCACGGCCGCCCAGACAACGCCCTCAACCCAACGCCCGCGCCACCAGCCAAGCAGTGCGCCGACGACGATGAAAAATACGTTCCACCAGAACATGGCGGCCCACGGGAACATATTCAACAGGTTCGCCAGAATGTGCCAGAACGCACCCGGCGCATCGGGATCGACACCCTGTGTGGCTTTGGCGAGCAACTCGTCCATTCAGTCTCGCGGTTTTATTGAATGGCTCAAGCTTGCGCCAACGCGATGGCGGCGTCGATGCGCTTGAGCGCTTCGCCGCGACCGGCCAGATACAGCGTGTGATCGATCGATGGAGACACCTGTGTGCCGGTCAACGCCACACGCAGCGGCTGGGCGATCTTGCCCATGCCCAGTTCGAGCTTCGTCGCGACCTGTTCGATCACTTGATGGATGGCCTCAGGCTTCCATTCGCAGTCGACCAGCAACGCCCTCGCCGCCTCCAGCACGGCCGGGGCACTGTCGTTCTTCAGGTGCTTGGCGACAGCCTTGTCATCCCATTCGGCAATCGGCGCATACCAGACCTTCGCGCGCTCGACCATTTCCCTGAACGTGTGCACGCGATCGCGCAACGCCACGATCACATCTGCCGGATCCGGGCCATTCGACGTATCCACGCCAGCACGCGCCAGATGCCATGCGAACTCCGGCGCCAGCGTCTGTGGATCATCCGTCTTCAGATAGTGCTGATTGAGCCATGCCAGCTTCTCGGTATCGAAGCGCGAGGCGGCCTTGTTCACGTCGCTGATGTCGAACAGCGCAATCATCTCGTCCTGCGAAAATATTTCCTGGTCACCGTGCGACCAGCCCAGACGCACCAGATAGTTGAGCAACGCATGCGGCAGAAAACCGTCATCGCGATATTCCATCACGCTGACCGCACTGGTGCGCTTGGAAAGCTTCTTGCCTTCCTTGTCCAGGATCATCGGCAAGTGCGCGAATTCAGGCACTTTCGCACCCAGCGCGTGATAGATGTTGATCTGTCGTGGCGTGTTGTTGACGTGGTCGTCGCCGCGAATGACCTCGGTGATACCCATGTCGATGTCATCGACCACGACGGCAAAGTTGTAGGTCGGCCAGCCATCCGAACGGAAGATCACCAGGTCGTCCAGCTCGGCATTCGCCCATTCGATGCGGCCCTTGACCTTGTCGTCGAAAACCACCGAGCCTTCGCCCGGATTGCGAAAGCGGATCACGCGGTTCGGATCGTCGCGGAACGGCTCGTTGCGATCGCGGTAGTAGCCGTTGTAACGCGGCTTCTCGCCCTTGGCCATGGCGGCCTCGCGCATCGCTTCGATCTCGTCCTTGCTCTCGTAGGCGTAGTACGCCTTGCCAGCGGCAATCAGCTCGTCGGCAACCTGCTTGTATCGCTCCAGCCGCTGGGTCTGGTAGAACGGACCTTCGTCAGGATTCAATCCCAACCATTGCATCGCATCGATGATGGCCTGCACCGCGGCGTCCGTTGAACGCTCGCGATCGGTATCCTCGATGCGCAGTACGAATTGCCCGCCACGGCGGCGCGACTCCAGCCAGCAGTACAGTGCGGTACGCGCACCGCCGATATGCAGGAAACCGGTGGGGCTGGGGGCGAAACGGGTGCGAACAGTCATGGGATTTTTCAAGAGGCATGGAGCGGAGCATTGGATTTTAGCCGATACCGGGACACGAACCCCCGTCTGATCTACCGGATCCATCGCCGGTGGCGCTTTCCAACCCTGATCGCGCTTGCTTGGCTGGTCAGCATGCCGGTACGAGCCGACAACCCGGGCTACGACCGCCCCGGCTATGGCTTCACTCCAGTGGTGCTGGGCGCGGGCGATGTCACGCTCGAGCAAGGTCTCGGCGACTGGAGCCTGGACCGACAGGATGGCGTGCGCAGTTCACTGTTCACTGCCGACAGTCTGCTTCGAGTGGGGCTTGGTGGGCCGCTGGAACTGCAGCTGGGCGGTTCGGCATTCAACTATCTGCAGCAGAGCGGCTCGAGCGGCGACTTCAACGGTCATGGCCACGGCGATAGCAACCTTGCCCTCAAGGTCGCGTTGCCGTCATCGAATCAGGCATTTACCTGGGGACTGCTTGGCAGCGTCGAATTCACAGATGGCGCGAAAGCTTTCCGCAACGACAGTCAGCAATATCTAGTGGGCGCACAGTTCAATTTGCAGGTGGACCAAAGCAACTCGCTGGGGGCCTATCTGGAAGACGTGCGCGCCAGTGGCCAGGACAGCACCACGATCGCACTGAGCGACAATCTCGCGCTAGCAAAGACTTTGACGGCCTACGCGGAGGCAGCGCTGTTGCACGCCCCCGATCAAGGTAGCGGCACGGTCGCTGGCGGGGGCCTCGCGTGGATGGCCAGTTCGCGGGTGCAGTTCGACATCGGCTTCGATCGACGACTGAGCGGTGCTGCACCGGAATGGCAGGCAAATCTCGGCGTGTCGATCTATTTCGGCCACTGAGTCGCGCTGACCCTCAAGCAGATCACCCTCCCGGTCGTCACCGAGGCGTCATGCACCCGCCACACCGTCGCAACGCCGTCCGCCCAAACTGCGCCAAGCCAGCACGGGTATCATCATGCGCATCGGCATCGTCAGCGAGACCTACCCACCGGAAATCAACGGCGTAGCACTGACTGTGCACAATCTCGCCGCCGGCCTGGCTGGCCGCGGCCACAGCGTCGACTTGATTCGACCGCGGCAACCGCAACCTCATGTAGACGAGCCCGGTATCGAGGTCCTCAGTGTGCGCGGCGGCAGCATGCCCCGTTACCCCGGCCTGCGCTTCGGCCTGCCCGCTGGCCGCGCCCTGCGCCAGCACTGGACAAAGCAACGGCCCGATGCGATCTACGTGGCCACCGAAGGCCCACTGGGCTGGTCCGCCGTACGTGCAGCCAAGCGATTGGGCATACCGGTGAGCAGCGGCTTCCATACCCGCTTCGACAGTTACGCCGACCACTACGGCATCGGCTGGCTTACCCCGCTGGTGCGCGCCTATCTGCGCCGCTTTCATCGGCGCGCGGCGACGACCCTGGTGCCGACCGATGCGCTAGCGCAGGAGCTGCACGCATTGGGCGTCCCCAACGCACGCATGTTGCGTCGCGCAGTGGACACACGACTGTTCCATCCGCGCTATCGCAGTGATGCCTTGCGTGCCAGCTGGGGCGTCGATCCCGCCACCCCCGTGGTGTTGTATGTCGGACGCATCGCTGCGGAAAAGAATCTCGACCTCGCGGTGCAGACGTATCGCGCCATCCAGCAGCAAGTACCGAACGCACGCTACGTGTGGGTGGGTGATGGCCCCGCGCGCGCGGCACTGGAAGCGGCGCATCCGGACTTCATCTTTGCCGGCATGCAGCGCGGCGAAGCGCTAGGCGCGCACTACGCCAGCGCCGACCTGTTTCCCTTCAGCAGTCTCAGCGAAACGTTCGGCAACGTGATTCTCGAAGCGTTGGCCGCCGGCCTGCCGGTAGTGGCTTACGCCGAAGGAGCTGCCCGCGAGCATCTGCGCGACGGCATCAACGGTTATTGCATCGAATCGGGAAATGCACCGGCGTTCATTGCGGCGGCCACTAACCTGGCCTGCAATCCGGGGCTGATTCGGCACATGGGTCGGGCTGCCCATGTCGGCGTCGCCGGACTCTCACCGGACGCCGTGATCCGGGATTTCGAAACCCTGTTGCGAGAGATGGCCGAGGAGAATCTGCATGAGCACGCTACCACCGTTGCGCACGCCTGAGCTTTCCATCTCCTCACGCGCCATCTGGCGCCTGGCGCTGGATCGCCGCGTATGTGTAGCCGCCAATCGCTGGGGTGCCCGGCGCGCGGTAGGTTTGTTTTTCGGTGCCATCAGCCGGCTCGGCGATGGCATGCTCTGGTATGCGCTGATGGTCGTACTGCCGCTGATCTATGGTCAGCGCGGACTCGTCGCTGCTGCGCACATGGCAATTACCGGGCTTACTGCCCTGCAGTTGTATCGCCTGCTGAAGCGCTGGACGCGTCGACCACGCCCCTTCCGCGTCTGCCCGGGTGTGATCGCGCATGTGCCACCGCTGGATGAATTCAGCTTTCCCTCCGGACATACGCTGCAGGCCGTGGGCTTCAGCATCGTCGCGATTGCCTGGTATCCGCAGCTTGCGCCCTTTCTGCTGAGCTTCACGGTGTTGATCGCTGCTTCGCGGGTGATCCTGGGGCTGCACTATCCGAGTGACGTGCTCGCCGCCATTCTCATCGGTAGTGGCCTTGGCGCTTCGTCGTTGTTGCTGCTGCCGCTTGCCGCAAAGCTCGTTTGATCATCATGGCGTGAGTCCACGGCGTTGGTGACTGTGTTGACCAGCTTCGCTGTTGAAAAGCGCTTCTGCCTGCGCAGGAACCCAGCAGCGACGCCGCGTTGGCTGGGCAATGTGGACCCAAACCGGTGAGCAGCGTTTGCGCACGCCGTCGCAAGCGCCTTTGCGGTCAGATAGATAGCGTACTTGTCCACAGGCTTTCCCCGCCGCGTTCCACAATCGCTGTGGAGAACTTTGCCTGACGAGAGCGCGACTGCGCAAAACATCGACAACGCGTAGCAAGTGCTTGATCGAGAAGCAGCGAATGCTGTTTGTCCACAGGCTTACACGCATGGCATCCACAGTCGCTGTGGAAAACCTTCACCACAAACGATGATGCCGCCTTGCGGCGGCATCATCAGTTTTCATTGCGAAGATTTTCTTCAGGCCGCGCGCGATGCGCGGGTGAGGATGCCGAGCAGATCAGCCAGCTTGTCACGCATCTCGCGACGATCCACGATCAGGTCGATCGCGCCATGGTCGACCAGAAATTCGGAACGCTGGAAACCTTCCGGCAACGTCTCGCGTACGGTCTGCTCGATCACGCGCGGACCGGCGAAACCGATCAATGCCTTCGGCTCGCCGATGTTGATATCGCCAAGCATGGCCAGACTGGCCGACACACCACCAAAGGTCGGGTCGGTCAACACGCTGATGTAAGGCACACCCGCATCACGCAGGCGCGCCAGCGCCGCGGAGGTCTTGGCCATCTGCATCAGCGAGAACAACGCCTCCTGCATGCGTGCGCCGCCGCTGGCGGAGAAGCACACCAGTGCGCTGCGATCGGCCAGCGCGCGTTCGGCAGCGCGGGTGAATTTCTCGCCCACGACCGAACCCATCGAACCGCCCATGTAGGCATATTCGAATGCCACCGCCATCAACGGCCGCCCTTTCAGCTGACCACTCATGGCCAGCATCGCTTCCTTTTCGCCAACTTTTTTCTGCGTGGCAATGATGCGATCGCGGTATTTCTTGGCGTCGCGGAATTTCAGCGGATCGGTGGGCTCCATGCTGGCCCACTGCTCCTGCGCGCTGCCTTCGTCCAGCAACGCGAGCAGGCGCGTCCGCGCCTCGATGTAATGGTGGTGGCCGCACTTGGGGCAAACCATCAGGTTGCGATCCAGCTCCGGTCGATATAGCACCGTGCCGCAACCCTCGCACTTCTCCCAGACACCTTCCGGCACCGAACCTTTGCCGCCATTCGGCTGCTGCGGACGGGTGCGCGGGTTCATGATTTTTTGCAGCCAGTTCATCGCATCACCCTGGGTAATCGTCAGAGCACCATCGCCAGCGGTGCATGGCTCGCCTGAGCCGTCAGTCAGTGCGCATCAAGCGCAGCACGGATCGGCGCGAGAAACGCGTGTATCCCGGCGGCGATGTCCGCCGCATCGGTGGCGCCAGCAAGCCGTTCAACCAACGCGCTGCCGATCACCACCGCGTCGGCAAAGCCGGCAATCGCCTGCGCACTCGCCGCATCGCGAATGCCAAACCCTACCGCCACCGGCGCCCGGGCGTGAGCGCGAATATCTGCCACACGCGCGGCGATACCGCTGGTACTCAGGTGCGCTGCACCCGTGATACCGGCGAACGACACATAATACAGGAAACCCTGTGCGGCCTCGCACAGCTGCGCCATACGCGCCGGTGCGGTGGTTGGCGCGGCGAGCAGAATCTGCTGCAATCCCGCGTCGCGCAGTGGTTGCAGCACCGCCGCCTCTTCCAGCGGGCAGTCGACCAGCAGCACCCCATCGACGCCTGAGCGCACCGCTTCCTGCGCGAAACGCGTATAGCCGTGGATCTCCACGGGGTTCAGATAGCCCATCAGCACGATCGGGGTCTCTGTATCGCGAGCACGGAATTCGGCGACCCAGCGTAGTACATCGACCAGGCCGACACCCTTGGCGATCGCCCGCTCACTGGCGTGCTGGATCACCGGTCCGTCCGCCATGGGATCAGAGAACGGGACACCCAGCTCGATCAGATCCGCACCAGCGTCGACCAGCGCGTGCATCAGCGCCACCATATGCTCCGGCGAGGGATCGCCGGCAGTGACGAATGGAATCAGCCCCGTCCGGCTGGACGCCTTGAGCTGGGCAAAGCGCCGGTCGATGCGGCTCATACTTCCACCCCCTCGCGCGCCGCGATCGTGTGTACATCCTTGTCGCCGCGACCGGAAAGGTTGCACAGCACCAGCCCGTCTTTCGGATACTCACGCGCCAGCTTGATCGCTTGCGCCACGGCGTGGCTGGACTCGAGTGCCGCGAGAATGCCTTCCGTGCGTGCGAGCAGATGGAATGCCTCCAGCGCCTCGTCGTCAGTGATGCCCAGATATTCCGCGCGACCGGCATCCTTCAAAAACGCATGCTCGGGACCGACGCCGGGATAGTCCAGACCAGCCGAAACCGAATGCGTTTCGGTAATCTGGCCGTTGTCGTCACACAGCACGTAGGTGCGATTGCCGTGCAGCACACCTGGCCGGCCGGCCAGCAGCGAGGCCGCATGATGGCCGCTGGCGATGCCCTCACCGGCTGCTTCGGCACCGACGATGCGCACATCCGCATCATTCAGGAATGCGTGGAACAATCCGATCGCGTTGGAGCCGCCGCCCACGCATGCGGTGAGCACGTCCGGCAGACGGCCGTATTGCTCCAGCATCTGCGCGCGCGCCTCGCGACCGACGATCGCGTTGAAATCGCGCACCATCAGCGGATACGGGTGGGGACCGGCCACGGTGCCGATGATGTAGAACGTGTCGGCGACGTTGGTGACCCAGTCGCGCATGGCCTCGTTCAACGCGTCCTTCAATGTCTTCGAACCGGAGGTCACCGGCACCACTTCTGCACCCAGCAGCTTCATGCGGTAGACGTTGATTTTCTGCCGCTCGATATCCACCGCACCCATGTAGACCACGCACTTCAGACCGAGTCGCGCGGCCACCGTGGCACTGGCCACACCGTGCTGGCCAGCGCCAGTCTCAGCGATGATGCGCGGCTTGCCCATGCGCTTGGCGACGAGCGCCTGGCCCACGGTGTTGTTGATCTTGTGCGCGCCGGTATGGTTGAGGTCTTCGCGCTTGAACAGTATCCGCGCGCCGCCCACGTGCTGCGACAAGCGTTCGGCGTGATAGATCGGGCTGGGCCGGCCTACATAATGTTTCAGATCGCGATCGAGTTCGGCGATGAATTCCGGATCGTCGCGCAAGCGCAGATAGGCCTCGGTAAGCTCGGCCAACGGTGCCATGAGGGTCTCGGCGACATAGCTGCCGCCGTAGTCGCCGAAGCGGCCGTGCGCATCGGGGTAGGCATTGAAATCGGCGATCTTGCTCATGGTGTCATTCGAAAGAAGGAGCGCATCCTATGCGCGAAAAAGCTGCCTCGACGTCAATCGCGCTCAGGGTGCGCATGTACGTACGGCGGCAATGAAAGCAGCCATCTTAGCGGCATCCTTGATCCCGGGCGAAATCTCGATGCCACTGGCGACGTCCACTGCCCAAGGTCGCGCGAGTCGAATCGCTTCGACAACATTGTCCGCCGTCAGGCCGCCGGCGAGGATCAACGGCTGCGACATATCGCTAGGCAAGCGCGACCAATCGAACGCCCGACCGCTGCCACCCGCTTCACCCAGACCATGCCCATCCAGCAACAACGCCGCCGCCTGCGGATAGTCGTGCTGACGCGACTCTCCCGCACTGCCCTCACCCATCGCGATCGCCTTGATGTAACGCTGACCGAATTGCGCGCACCACGCATCGTCTTCCTGCCCGTGAAACTGCAGCAACTCCGGCTGAACCTCACGGATCACTTCATGCACGAGCGTCGCGTCGTCATCCATGAACAAGGCTACCGTCGTTATGAATGGTGGCAGTGCCTGACGTATCTTGCTTGCCTGTGACAACGCCACCCGACGACGGCTTCGCGCGGTGAACACCAGACCAATCGCATCGGCACCAAGCTGTGCCGCCAGCAGCGCGTCCTGGAGGCGGGTCATCCCACAGCATTTGATGCGGGTCGTCGGGCGGTCTTTCATTGACAGGGCGCTCATCGATTTTCCCCGGACATGCTGACCTCGGCCGGCAAACCCCAGTGCGAGGGATAACGCGGACCAAGGAAGGTCAGCCCTGACGCAGGCGCCGTTGGTCCGGCGACCTGGCGATCGCAACCAGCCAGCAGCTCGGCCATCCACGGTATGGGTCGTTCGCCGCGACCGATCAACAGCAACGATCCCACAATATTGCGCACCATGTGATGCAGGAATGCGTTTGCCTCGACCTCGACGAAAAGTTGCTCGCCCTCACGACGCACACTTACCGACAGCACCGTGCGTCGTGGATGAACCGCCTGGCACGACAACGCGCGAAACGCGCTGAAGTCGTGCTCGCCAAGCAAAGCCTGCGCAGCCTCATGCATACGTTCGGCATCCAGCGGCAGGCGCTCCCACGTCACGTAGCGTGCATCCAGTGCGGCGCGCACCGGCCGGTTCAGGATGTGATAACGATAGCGCCGGCTGCGCGCGGCATAACGCGCGTGAAACTCCGCGGCCACAGGCTGTGCCCACAACACAGCTACGGTATCGGGCAAGTTGGAACAGGCGCCCAGCACCCAGCTACGCATGTCGCGCTGTGCCCCGGTATCGAAATGCACGACCTGACAGCGGCCATGCACGCCCGCATCTGTGCGGCCTGCACAACTGATTTCCACCGGATGCGCAGCGACTCGCGACAACGCGGTTTCTACAGCCATCTGCACGCTGGCGTCGGTTTTCAGGCGCTGCCAGCCATAGAAATCGGTGCCGTCGTATTCGATGCCAAGGGCAATGCGCATGAAGTCGGTACAGTTCGATAAAGTCTGGAAAGATTAACAGCCCTGTAAAGCCAGGGACCCTGCACAACATGGGGCCCTTAACGACATCGGGCCGGCAAGCCGGCCCGACAGGTCACAGGTTGCGTGGCAACTCGATCAGTGCAACGTTTCCAGCAGCCGCTTGGCGACGTCCTGCTGCATCTGGCTGCCTTCCTTGATCACTTCTCCGAGCATGGCGCGGGCGCCATCGCCATCGCCCATGTCCAGGTAGGCGCGGGCCAGATCGAGCTTGGTGTCGATCGGATCATCGCTGTATTCGCCCAGCTCGTTGCTGTGTCCAGCTGCCTGATGTTCGTTGTCATCGAAATGCCAGGCTGTAGCAGGTTCAGCTTGTGATCCCACAGGCTGCTCGTGAGTTTCCGCCGCACGGGCGCCGGCGGCAGCGCGTTCCGCTTCATTGGAGACAGGGCCGCTCAGGTCGAAATTGAAGTTGTATTCGCTGACTTTCCTTGGCGTCGGCGGCAACGGTGGCGGCGACGATGCTGTCGCCGAAGCGTCGCTGCTGGCATAGCTGTCAGTACCGAAATCGTGAGCGCCCACGGTTTCCACATGCGCGGCCGAAGCGGCATGCTGGTCGAACAGCGGATGTCCTGGCACCAGGTCCTCACCCATGTGCACGACATCCTGCCACTCGTCCTGCTGAGGATCGGTGATATGGGCGTGCATGGCTTCGGCCGCTGCCTCGAAATGCTCCACGTCGCGACGCGAGTAATACAGGGTGACCAGTTCGAGATGCAGGTGGATGTCGTCCGGGTGCTCGGCCAGTTCGTCGAGCAATTCGTTCTGGTCGACATCGTCGCCATCGTGCTCCAACGGAGCTGCCGATTCGAAGCGATCGGCCAGCGAAGATGAGGTCTTCGGCAGTGGTACCGCAACCGTCTTGCGCCGCCGCAGCAGCCCGACCAGCAGCAGCAAAATCACAACCGCTCCGACAGCCCAGGCCCATGTCTGCATGTACCAGGGCTGGTCGTCCGCTGGCGGAGCGACCGGCGTGATGACGTGCTTGTGGATCGGCTTGACCGCAGCAGGCTTGACCGCAGCGGTGGTTGTTGAGGGGGCGACGCCGGCCGTCGATGCGCTTGCGACGCTGGCGCTGCCGGAAGCGGCTGGCGTTGCCGTCATCGCGGTGGCGCTGGTGGCAGCCGACGGCGCGCTTGCGACGGTCGCGGCCACAGCGGGAGTCGATTTGGCTTCGGTAGACGCTGTAGTCGCAGGCTTGCTGGGCGCGCTTGCTGCTGGCGCAGGCGCTGTTCCACTCGCGGCAGCCACTGCGGCTGCCGCCGTCGCGGGCGGCACGCCGGCAGCTTTGCGCGCCTTTGCTAGTTCGCTCTGCAACTCGGCAATCTCGTTGTCCTTGAGCGACAACAGATGTTCGTTCTTGGTGTTGATGTCCGTCAGGTCTTTCAACCGGGCGGTCAAATCGTTGCCTTGCTGCTGCAAGGTGGCGAGGTTTTCCTGGGTGCGCAGCAGATCCTGGCGAAGGCCTGCCGCGGATTTGCCACCCGCGCTCCCGGCAGCTCCACTCTGTCCACCCGCACCATTCACGTCTTTGGCTGGCACTAGTGCGAGGCGATCGGCAGAGCCGCTGGACGTGCCGGTGGGCGCGCTGGAGGACGATGCACGCGTCGCCGCGTCGGCCACGGTGGTCGGCTTGCTGGTTGTTCCGGCACGCCAGTCACCATTCTCACGCTCCACCGCGGCTACCGCGGCAGCGACGGTCATGGCCTGGGCCTCGTCGGAGGTCGGCACACGCAACACCGCACCGGTCTTCAGCGCGTTGATGTTGTCGCGGTAGAACGCGTCGGGATTGGCCTGTTTGAGGGCCAGCAGCATCTGGTTGACGTCCACTCCGGCCGGCATGGTGTGGCGGGCGATGGACGACAGCGTCTGACCGCGTGCCACCGGACCATAGTTGCCGTTATTGGTTGCAGCTGGTGCTGTTGCAGCTGGTGCTGAAGCACTGGCTTTCGGAGCGGCAGCCACATGATTTTCCCGCGGCGCGGACGCCACCGGTGTATGTGTGGCCTTGGCCGGCGCCGACGAAGTGGTCGCGCCGGTGGAGGTTTTGGTGGTCGTCACCGCCTGGGTCGAGGCCAGGGCGCTTGCCGGCGTTCCCGGCGGATCAAGCAGGATGGCGAACTCGCGCACGCTCTTGCCGGCCTTGCCGTTCACTTCGACCAGCAGGTCGAGGTACGGGTCGTCCACCACCACCGTGCTGGTAATGCGGATCACCTGCTGACCGTTGCCGGTGCTGGCGACGCTGAAATGCAGCGGGATCGAGGTACGCCCGCCCTGGATGCCGGCGCGAGCGAAATCTTCGCTGGAGGCCAGTTGGACGGTCAGATTCTGCAATTCCGCCGGGTTGGCGGGGTGCAGCGGAATTTCCGCCAGCAACGGTTGCCCCAAGGTCGACTTGACCTGGATCTGGCCCAGGTCCAGTGCCATGGCCTGGCTGGTGCCCAGCGCCAGTGCCATCAACATCGACAACTTCAACGAACGATTCATCAGTGTGTTCCCCCGAACGATCTTTTGTCGCCACTCTATAGGTGTCGTCGCCATGGCGACAACTGCTCCAATGAGGGCCACTTTAGTTATATGCAGACCAATCAACAATAGCAGCAGCGAATACTTGCAGTGCATTGCTGCAGTGCGTTCTCACCGCCATGACACTTTTCACTGGTGATTGGACGCCGACTTGGCACGCAGCGCCTGCAATTGCTGCTGCAGTTCGGTAATCGTCTGATCCTGCTGCTGGAGCCGATCGCTGGCCTGCTTGCTATCTGATTCCTGCTTGGCGACATCCTGCTGGAGCCGATTGACTTCGACCTGATGCTTGGCCAGCTTTTGCTTGATATCGGACAGCGAGGGCTGGGCCGCAACCGACGAGGCCGCCAACTGCGGCGCAGGCCCTCCGCTACCGGCCCAGGCCAGCGATGACGCCATCAGACCGAGCATACCAAGCCATAAGGAACAACGAATCACAGATAGTCCTCGATCAACAGTTCGGCAATCTGCACCGCGTTCAGGGCCGCACCCTTGCGGATATTGTCCGAGACAATCCACAGATCCAGCCCACGTTCGTGCGAAATATCCTCGCGGATACGGCCGACGTAGACCGCATCATTGCCAGCCGCCTCGCCTACCGGCGTGGGATAGCCACCCGGCTTGCGCTCGTCCATCAACACCACACCTGGCGCACGCTGCAGCAGTTCGCGCGCCTGATCGGCGGTGATCTTCTCGCTGGTTTCGATATGCACGGCCTCGGAGTGGCCGTAAAACACCGGCACTCGCACCGCGGTGGGATTGACCTGGATCGACTCGTCCTCAAGGATCTTGCGCGTTTCCCACACCAGCTTCATCTCTTCTTTGGTGTAACCGTTCGGTTGAAATTCGTCGATCTGCGGAATCACATTGAACGCGATCTGGGCAGGAAATTTCTTGCCCGGCTCCACGCTTTGGAAGTTCAGCAGCGCTGCCGTCTGCTTACCGAGCTCCTCCATGCCAAGTCGCCCCGCACCCGATACGGACTGGTAGGTCGCGACATTGATCCGCTCGATCTGCACCGCCCGATGGATCGGCGCGAGTGCCACCAGCATCTGCATGGTCGAGCAATTCGGGTTGGCGATGATGCCGCGACGGGTGTAATCGGCAATCGCATGCGGATTGACCTCGCTGATGACCAGCGGTACGTCGTCCTGGTAGCGGAACTCCGACGTATTGTCGATGACCACCGCGCCGGCCGCTGCAGCGCGGGGCGCATGCACTTTGCTAACCGAGCCGCCCGCAGAAAAGAACGCGATGTCCACACCGGCGAAATCGTAGGTATCCAGCAGTTGCACGGTGATCTGCTGACCGCCGAACTCGATTTTCCCACCGGCCGAACGCTCGCTGGCCAGCGGAACCAGCTCGCTGACTGGAAAGTCGCGTTCGGCGAGGATCGCCAGCAAGGCCTCACCTACCGCACCGGTTGCGCCGACCATGGCGACTTTGTAACTGCTTTTCTTGCTCATGAATTAGTGTTCTTTGCCCAGGGATTGGGGGCCGGGTTGGCCGTGGCCAGTACCGCCGGATTGAGGATCGTTGGCGGCCGTCCGGCATGCGGGCCGTGGCCGAAAAAAGCCATCACATTGTCTACTGCCAAGGCCGTCATGGCACGCCGCGCATCGTGGCTCGCACTGGCGATATGCGGGCTGAGTAGCACATTGTCCAGCGCAAGCAGGGCCGGATGCACGTTCGGCTCGCCCTCGAATACATCCAGCGCGGCAGCCGCCAGATCGCCGCGGGCCAGCACCGCGGCCAGTGCTGCATCGTCCACGATACCCCCGCGGGCAACGTTCACCAGCACCGCTGTGCGCTTCATCAGCGCCAGTTCGGCCGCGCCGATCGCATGACGGCTTTCTGCCGTCAGCGGCACCACCAGCACCAGAAAATCGGATTCGCGCAACAGCAGCTGCTTGTCGACGTAGCGCGCATTGCACTCGCGTTCGACCTGCGACGGCAACGCCGAACGGTTGTGGTAAACGACCGGCATGCCGAATCCCGCCGCCCGATGCGCGATCGCCTGGCCGATACGGCCCATGCCGAGAATGCCGAGCGTGCGGCCGCGCACATCCATGCCGAGCCACTGCGTGAATTCTGTCGCCTTCCATTCGCCTGCACGCAGCCAGCGTTCGGCAGCGCCGACGCGTCGTGCCGCGCCAAGCAAAAGCGCCCAAGTGTAATCAGCGACACTTTCGTTCAAAACATCGGCCGTATTCGACGCAGCGATGCCAGCTTCGGTCAACGCGGCAAGGTCGAGGTTGTCGTAGCCAACGCTGAGGTTGGCGACGATGCGCAATCGTTTTGCGGTGGCAATTTCCGCTGCACCGATACGCTCCTTGAGACCGACGATAGCGGCATCCTGATCGGCCATTTTTACGGCCAGTTCAGCGGGCGAGAACTTGATCTCGACAGCCTCGGCAGTCACCTCGAAGTGTTCGTCGAGGCGGGCGATGATGTCCGGAAAGGTCGGGCGCGAAACCCAGACCCTGGGTCGATCAGCCATCGGCAGCCTCCTGTCCGCTCGATTGCCCTGGAATCAGCGGTTTTACTGCAACCACATCGCCGCATTGCGCGCGATGACGCAGCGCATGATCGATCAGCACCAGCGCCACCATCGCTTCTGCAATCGGCGTAGCGCGTATGCCGACGCAGGGATCGTGACGACCCTTGGTCACTACGTCGGCGGGCTCGCCCGCCAGGTTCACGCTGTGACCGGGGATCAGGATGCTGGAAGTGGGCTTGAGCACAATCGAGGCCGTCACCGGTTGACCGCTGCTGATGCCACCCAGGATGCCGCCGGCGTGATTGGAGCGGAAACCCTCCATGCTCATTTCGTCGCGATGCTGGCTACCGCGTTGGGCGACGGCAGCGAAGCCGTCACCTATTTCCACGCCCTTGACCGCATTGATCGACATCAACGCGCTGGCGAGATCACCGTCGAGCTTGCCGTAGATCGGCTCGCCCCAACCCGCCGGCACGCCATCGGCCACAACATTCACGCGGGCTCCGACGGAATCGCCAGATTTGCGCAACGCGTTGATGTGCGCTTCCAGCGTGGGCACCTGCTCGGCATCCGGCCAGAAAAACGGATTCTGCTCAACCGCGTCCCAGTCGAACGCCGCCGGCGTGATGTCGCCGATCTGCGCCAGATAGCCGCGCACACGCACGCCGTAGCGTTCGGCCAGCCACTTCTTGGCGATCACAGCCGCGGCTACCCGCATGGTGGTCTCGCGCGCCGAGGAGCGCCCGCCACCGCGTGGATCGCGAATGCCGTACTTCTGCCAGTAGGTGTAATCGGCATGTCCGGGACGGAACGTCGACGCGATGTCGCCGTAGTCTTTGCTGCGCTGATCGGTATTGCGGATCAGCAACGCGATCGGCGTGCCGGTGGTCTTGCCCTCGTATACGCCGGAGAGAATTTCCACCTCGTCCGCTTCATGCCGCTGCGAGGTAAAGCGGCTGCGACCAGTGGCGCGACGATCCAGGTCTTGGCGAAATTCTTCCGTGCTGATCGGCAATCCTGGCGGACACCCATCGATCACGCAACCGATCGCCGGCCCATGGCTTTCGCCAAACGTGGTGACGGTGAAGAGCTTGCCGAAGGAGTTGCTGGACATGGGAATAGACGTCTGAAGGATCCGTCACAGCTTAACCGCGATAGCTGGAGACTGTGGGGCTCAAAAACTGTTCAAAATCTTGCTGGTTCGCGTTGAATCCACATAAGCGAGCTTGGTTTTTGCTCCCTCCCCTGCTTGCAGGGGAGGGTTGGGGGGTAAAGCTCTTGCCTCCGATGCTCAAGAGCCCCCCTCCCAGCCTCCCCCCGCGAGCAGGGGGAGGAGCCATGCCCGCCAGTCGTGAAAGTGGTCGCTGAGATTCGACCTTGGACAGGCTCTATGCTTGCCGCGCGATGGCAGCGGCGTGAATCGTATCGGCGTGCTCGACCAGATCGCGCTTCTCCAGGGCAAACACACCCATCGCCCCGACCTTGAACTCGATCCACACGAACGGCACCTGCGGCAGAAGCTCGGCGAGAGCGTGCTCGCTCTCGCCGACCTCGACCACCAGCAGACCATCGTCATTGAGATACTGCGCCGCCTCGTCGAGCATACGCAGGCACAGGTCCAGCCCGTCCTTGCCCGAGGTCAGGCCGAGCTTCGGCTCGTGGCGATATTCGCCAGGCAGCGCAACGTACTCGGCTTCGGTGACGTAGGGGGGATTGGAGACAATCAGGTCGTAGCGACGGCCCTTTAAACCGCCAAACAGATCCGACTTGATCGCCTCGACGCGGCCTTCGACGTGCTGGAAAACGATGTTTTCGCGCGCCAGTGAAAGCGCATCGTCGCTGATATCGGCGATGTCGACTTTCCACTCCGGGTTGTACTCAGCCAGCGCGATGCCGATGCAGCCGGAGCCCGTACATAGGTCGAGTGCACGCTCGATGTGGCGCTCGTCGAGCCACGGCGAAAAGCCCGATTCGATCAGCTCGGCGATCGGCGAGCGCGGCACCAGCGCACGGTGGTCACTCTTGAACTTCAACCCGGCAAACCAGGTCTCGCCGACCAGGTAGGCCACCGGCAGACGCTCGGTGATCCGTCGCTTGATCAGGATCAGCAAGCGCTCGCGCTCCTCCGAGGTGAGCTTGCCAACGCCATAGGCCGGCGGCAGATCCGGCGGCAGGTGCAGACTGGCCAGCACCAGGTGGGTGGCCTCGTCGATCGGGTTGTCGTGGCTGTGCCCGAACGTGAGTCCAGCGGCCGAGAAGCGACTTGCACCATAACGGATGAAGTCGATGATGGTGGCGAGTTCGGCAGTCACGGTGATCCTCGGCGGGCAAGTCACAAAGACGACAAGTATAAAGCCAGTGACCGGGATGACTCCCGGCTCTTTTATACTGGGCGGATGACATTCAACGTATTACTGCAATATCTGCTGCCCCACCGCGCCCTGTCGCGGGTGGTTTATTGGGCAACCCGCTGGACATTCGCGCCATGGAAGAACTGGTTGATCAGTACCATCGTGCGCAATTACCAGGTCAATATGGCTGAGGCGGCGCAGCCTGATCCGATGGCCTATCAGCACTTCAATGCGTTCTTCACGCGCAAGCTGCGCGCCGACGCACGCCGCGCGGATGGCGACCCCGCAGCCCTGCTCAGCCCGGCTGATGGGCGTATCAGCCAGGCCGGCGCGATCGTCGACGGCAGGATCTTCCAGGCCAAGGGGCAGGAATACACCGCCGCCGAGCTGCTGGGTGGCGATGAAGCTGCCGCCGCGCCGTACCGCAATGGCCGCTACGCCACCGTCTATTTGTCACCGCGCGACTACCACCGCGTGCACATGCCACTGGCTGGGCGGCTGAAGGAAACCGTGCATGTGCCGGGGCGCATCTTCAGCGTGGCACCGTTCGCGGCCGAGGCTATTCCGCGGTTATTCGCTCGCAACGAGCGGCTGGTCTGCCATTTCGAGGGCGAGCATGGGCCGTTCGTAGTGGTGATGGTTGGCGCGATCCTGGTGTCGTCGGTGGCTACCGTGTGGGACGGGCTGGTGATCCCTCCCTATGCCTCGTCGATCCGCCGCAAGTCGTTCGAGGGCCAGAACATCAGCCTGGGGCGCTTTGCCGAGATGGCGCGCTTCAACATGGGGTCCACCGTCATCCTGTTGCTGCCTGAAGGCATGGCCACGCTGGATGCCCTGCAACCTCAGCAGGCAGTGCAGGTGGGGCAACGGCTGGGTCGCTGGTGATATCGGGACGAGCCGGCCACACGATCTCCTTCTATCGATGGACTGACGCAGAACGTCATTTTGTGACGCTCTAGGCGCAATCGCCGCGCCGGCTTCGCTACGCTGCGGCCTTCGCCATGTGCCTAGCACGGCCTGATTCCAGCGCCGGGGGAACCGATGCAACTACTCACACCATTCATCGCCATGATGCGTGCTCGCCAGCTTGGGCGGCAGTTCCGCGAGATCGAGCGCAGCATCCGGGCCCTGCCCAAGCGCACCCGTACCCGCCTGAGCGCACTGACCCTGCGCGAAATCGGCCAGGCATCGCGCAGTGATTTCCCCCACCTGTATGGGACCCCGCCGGAAGCGCGGTACCTGCCCTGGGGCCAGGGCACTGAAGCCGGCTACGAGCGCGCCCGTTCGGACAACGCGGAAGTAGCGTTGCGTGGAATCGCGCTTTGGCTCGCGGTTGCTTATCACGAAACGAAGAATTCCCCGCACGCCAGTCTGCAGCCGCAGCACCGTCAGGTGATGCAGCTGCTGCGCGAACTGAAAGAAATCCACGGCACCGAGAACACCGTCGATAACTGGATGCAGACCAGCGCTGTCGCCTGATAAGCGCCTCGGGACCCACCCCTCTGTAAATCACCGGCGGCGTCCAACCGCCGCCGGTGCAGCGACTATGAGCAGACCGGCAACTTCAGCGTCTGTCCAACGCTGATGTGCTGTCGCTTCAGCCCGTTCATATCAGCCACTTCCTGTACGCTCGAACAGCGCAGCTTGCGCACGATGCTTTCCAGCGTGTCGCCGCGACGAACCTTGTAGCTGCGCTCCGCTCTCGGCGCCGATGTACGGACAGGTGCCGTAGCCTGCGCCACGACCGGCACCACGGCGTTGTGCAGATCGTTGGCAAGGATCGGCCACGGGCCATCCACGCAGCGCGACGCATAGGCTTGCTCCAGCGGTTTGGGCACCTGCAATCGCGTTCCTGTCGGCTGCTGTACCTGCGGATCGAGTCGCGGATTCAGGTTGCGCAAGGTACGGAACCAGCCATCGGTCATGCCACCGGCCGAGCCCAGGCACACAGTGAGCTCGGATAACGACGTTGGCCGCTTCAGCGTCACCAGGCCTGGCGCGCCGTCCATCTTGGGGAATCTCAGGTTGTAGCTTTCCGGGTGCAGGAACAGCCACGCCGCCGCCAATACGGAAGGCACATAATCCCGGGTTTCCTGCGACAACTGATTGTAGATGCGTGGGTCGTAGAAGCTCACCGATGTGTCGTCGCCGACCAGGCGATGCATCTGCCCCTCGCCACCGTTGTAAGCGGCAATAGTCAGCTCGAGATTGTTGTTGAATACACCCAGCTGTTCGTTGATGTAGTCGGCGTTGGCCCGCGCCGACGCTGCAGGATCGAAGCGCATGTCGAAGCCGTCGTCGCTGGTCAGCCCAAAGCGCAGGCCGGTGGCGTACATGAACTGCAACGGCCCGGCGGCGCCGGAGCGCGACACCGCATGCACCTTGCCGCCGGATTCCTTCGCCATCATGCCGAACAGCAGAGCCTCGGGCAGATCGGCCTTCTGGTACGCCGGCCACATCTGGTAACGCAGATACTGATAGTTGACGTAGGCGTCCATCAGCTGCGGTCGCCACTGGGTCAGCCACATTTCCAGCGCGGCCTTGACCGGCCCATTCATGGCGATCAGCTCGGAAAGTTTCTGCCCATGCAGCAGCGTGACGCTGCGCTGGGCTTCCGGCAGGCTGGCGGCGCCGGTCTTACCAGTGGGGAGCGCGGCTTGGGTCGGATCGATATCACTGTCCAGATCCTGGGCACCACTACCGAAATCACCATCCTTCAAACGCAATAGATGATCGAACACGGAGTAGAACCGCTGCGAGTCGCAACCCGGCGTATTGCCACATTGCGCTGCCGCCTGCTTCAGCCGATCGAGCGACTGGGTCAGGGTTATCTGCGAGGCCTGCAGGTTGCCCTCGCGCGATTGCTGCAGGGCGGTTTCGTAACCCTTGCTGGCCAGATCAAGCTGGTTGTAAAGCGCATTTGCCTGAGGCGACGGTTTGACGGTGCCGCCGGTACTGGCGCACGCGACCAGCAGACCCAACACCACTGCCAGAGGGGCTTGGCGCAGAGGACGGACAATGGAGCTCGACAACATCACAGGCATTCATCCGCGTAAAGCGTTCACCATAGCCGGCACTGCGCTCCGACTCAACGCCCGCGCGCAGGAGTGCGGCAACATGACAACGGGCCGTCCTGGCTACAATCAAACGGTATGCAATCAATCGATCGCCAGAGGATGGACGCCATGACTGAAAATTCGATCTGCCGGAAGATGCGGCATGGCGTGCACGAAGCCTTCTTCAGCCTTCCCCGCTGATCGAACGAAACTCACTCATGTCGAGAATCGAACTGATCGATACCGAGTTGCCGCTGTCGCAGCAGCTGCTCAGTGCACTGCGCTACCCATGGACCGGCGCTGCGTTGCCGGCGCTGGCGGCGTTCACCCTGAGCCACTATCTGGCCCTGCTTCCGTTGGTCGGCTGGTTCATCGAGCTAGGCCTATGGGCGGCGACCTATATGTATGCGCTGGAGTGCCTGCGCCACACTGCCGACGGCTATGCGCAGCCGCCGGAATTTGCCGAGCCCGGCCATGGCGGATGGGCGCTGGTGGCGATTCTGCTGTGGTCCGCCCTGTTGACCTTGCTGGTGAAGCTGAGCTTCGGCGGCGGCGCCTGGATCATCACCTTGCTGATGGCGGTCAGCCTGCCCGCCATCGCCATGTCACTGGCCCTCGATGGCGGTGTTGGTCATGCGTTGAATCCGCTGACCTGGGTGCGCGTGATGATGCGCTTCGGCACACCTTACCTGTTGTTGATCGGCGTGCAGCTGCTGATCGCGCTGGTTGTCGGCATGGCACAGGTCGCGTTCGAGTCCAGCCTGCCCCGCGTGATTTCGTTGCCGCTGTTCTATCTGGCGGCTAACTACGCCACGCTCTTCAATTTTCACCTGATGGGTAGGCTGATCCATCAGCGTCACGAGCATTTCGGCTTGCAGCCGCAGGCACACATGCTGGCGCGGGAAATCCACCAGGACGCTGATCAGAACCTGCTCGATGAAGTGCAGTCGCTGTCTTCCACGCAGCCACGTGCAGCACTCGACCTGCTGGTGCCGCGTCTGCGCGACAATGCCGCACCGCCCGCGTTGCACGTTGCCTACCGCCGACTGTTGCAGCAGCAGGGCCTCAACGACGCGTTGCTCGTCCATGGGCAAATCTGGATGGCTGCACTGATCGCACAGGGTGAACCGCGCCGAGCACTGGGCGTGCTGCAGGAGTGTTGCGGCATCGATGCCGCCTTCACTCCCGACGATCCACGGACCTGCGGTGAACTGGCCGATCTGGCCGCACGATTGGGCATGCACCGGATCGCTTTGAAGCTGTGTCTTGGCTACCTCACTCATTGGCCCAGGGATACGCAGGCTCCGCATTTTGGTCTGCTAGCCGCGCGTCTGCTGGACGAACAGCCCGAACAGCATGCCGAAGCCGCCTCCTTGCTCGACCAGCTCGCAACGGCATGGCCTGACCATCCGCTGCATGGCGAAATCAACTTTCAGCGACAACGCTGGGCGAACCCCGCATGAGTCGCTGGCGTGCGCCATCGCCCAGTTCCACCGCGATCATCACACGCGAAGGCTTCGAACGATTGAAGGCCGAGCTCGATCACCTGTGGCACACGTTGCGGCCTGAGGTGGTGAAGGCGCTCGCCGCCGCGGCGGCCGAGGGTGATCGCTCGGAAAACGCCGAATACATCTATCGCAAGAAGCAACTCGGCGAGATCGATCGCCGCGCGCGTTATCTCAGCAAGCGCATCCCTTCGCTAAAGGTGGCCGAGGGTGCGCCGAGCGATCCTCGACTAGTGTTCTTCGGTGCCCGCATCGAACTGGAAAGCATCGACAGCGGCGAGACCCTGCACTACCGGATCGTCGGTCCGGACGAGACCGACGCGAAGCGTGGTTGGATCAGCATCGACTCGCCATTGGCGCGAGCCGTGCTCAAGAAGCGCGCCGACGACGAGTTCGAAGCGGAACTACCCTCCGGCCGCACCGCTTTCGTCATTATCGACGTGAGCTATACGGACGTCTGATTCGTTCGAACCGTCGACGACGGTATGTCGATGGCTGCTACGGAATTACTGCGCCGGAGCACCACTCTGCATCAGGGCCTGGATCTGCGCCTGATGCGCCTCGATGAAGCTGACATTCGCCTGGTTTATCTTGGTCTGGTCCAACTGACTGGCCAGCTCCGGCTGCGTCTTGGACTGCTCAACCATCGCCGCATTCATCAACGCAATGTTCGCCAGCAGGAACTCGCGTGGAGTGAAACCGAATTTCTTGATCAGCGGAGCAAGACGCGGATCACCACCCACGGCTTGGTTTGCCAGGTCGTCGAGGGTGTGCACCTTGGTTGGGTCAGCAGGCTGCTGCTGTGGTTTGATCCCTTCCACGCGCGCTTCCTTGGTCGCGGCGATCAGGCGATTGAACACGTCATCGTTGAGATTGTAATTGTGGATAGCTTCCTGATCGGCGACCGGCAGCGAGGCCATGCCTTGCGCCTGTGACCACAGCGGCAGTAACAGTAAACCAAGCGCCAACAGGGCCTTTGGCAGTTGATGCATGAATCCGGGCAATCCGATACGGCGGAACATATTCATTGCAATTCCTTGGCACAAAGTGGATCGCTGAGCCTAATGGAATCCCCACCTGGAAAAGTTAGGCGATGGTGAAGCCATTCCGAAGCATCCTCGATGGGCCGCAATGGCTCATTGGAGCCCACGGCCGCGGCGGCTCGGCACTCCTGCGTGAAGTCGCACATTGAAGTCGCGATCCACTTTAAGACTTTTCTTATAGAAGCCCGTGCAATGGCTCTCTAACCTTTTTCAGGCCATTGGATGCTCCCTGCTCGGTGGCGCCGCGATCCATGCAAGGCGGTTGATTCCGCCGAGGACTTATCCATGCTCGACTTTAAAAGCATTCTCGACGCACTGAACGCCGCTCAGGCCGTCGGCGAGGTTCAACAAACCCCACAATATCCTCCCGACCAGGAACGCAATCTGTGCGCGGGAACCTTACTCACGCTCAACTCGTGCTGCGAGCCGCGCTCATTGTCACTTGGCGTCGGTCCGCAGGTAGCCGCTGGGACGCTTCAATCCGCCTGGGACATCTCAGGTACCGAAGAACTTCGTACAACCATCGAAATGCTTCTGCACGAAGGTCAGCATCTCGGCATGGATCCCATCGTTGCCGAAATCCATGAGATCGCAAAGGGCGGCTGCGGTGACAACGACCTCTACCAGCTGCTGGTCGAGGCCTTTGGCGATGACGATGCCGCCGCGCTTCGCGTCGCCGAAATGAGTCTTGTGGGCAGTGTCGGCCAGAATGATCCGCCGCTCGCCAACATGCGCGATATTCATTGCGCCATCAGCTCGCTGCGCGCCTGGGATCTTGAGCGTGCGGCCTTCAATGCTCGCATGGGCTTCGAAGCCGGTTACATCGACGAAAACGAAGCCCTGGCGATCCTCCAGCAGAGCCGCGAACTGGCCGAGTCCACCTACGACAGCTGGCGCAACTACGGCATCGCGTTCGTGCTTGGTCGCGTCATCGGTTACAGCAGCAACTGCGATTTCATGATCGATGAGCTCGGCGAACAGCTGAGCATGCCCATCTCCCTTTACTCCATCCATCCCATGGGCGCTCCATTCACGCCCTCAAATAAGGCCTAGCACTGATGCACACCTTCAAGAAATCACATCTCTCCGCCATCCTCATGTCCGGCTTCGTTGCCATCGCCCTGAGCGCCTGCGGCGCCCAGCAGAGCGCAGCGCAAGCCTGCACCACGATCAACGTTGCGGGTGCGTCGCTGTTGCCGGAACTGCACTCAGCCGCCATGAAAACTTCGTCGGATCCATCCGGCACGCTGAAAAAATTCCAGGCCATGTCGGACAGCTTCAAGGATGCGACGAAGTCCGTCACCAACACCAAGGCCAAGGGTGCCGTGGATACGCTCAACAAGGACCTCGATGGCATTATCACGATCATCAAGGACATTGAGACCGCCGGCAAAGCTGGCAAATCGCAGGATGATCTGCATCAGATGGTTGTGGACCGCCTGCAGCCGGTGTTCAACACGTTCCAGGACGATTGGAACAACCAGCTGGGTGCTGCCTGCAGCGCTCCATAAACCAGAGTGTTGCTCAGGTGCGGGCTCCAAAAACTCGCACCTGACGACCCGCCATACAGAAAGTCATGAGTCGCTCGAAGGACAGTCCTTCGAGCGACTCCCTTTCGCCTACGCCAATGCCACCCAATCAGGCCTGCTTTCAACAAGGCACGAAGGTAAAGCCGATGACATCCGTGACCAGAGAAGAAAAAGCCGCTCTGCTTGGCCAGATGATTGCCATGCAAGTGAGCATTCGGGCGTTGGTCGCCTCAAATCCGGGGCTCGACGATTTCAAGCTGCTACTGCCGGTAGCCCGCCAGGAGGCGCTTGCGTTTCTCGAGTATCAGGCCCGGGACCCGAAGTACGTTGCCGACTTCGCCAACGTATCGCTGCACCTCGATCACCTGCTCTACGTCCTGACTTCTGGCCTGTTTGGAGAACAGTCCGGCGCACCGATCTGAATCCGCATAAGCCCCCGTCAATCGCGTCGGCCAAACTCACGCCAAGCGCTTCCGATTCGCTGGCAATGTGCAGCGGAAGGTAGCAACTACGATGTGGTTAAGGGCTCGATCGACGGCACCAACAAAGACTGCCCACCGCGACGGCAGGTAACACGCCAACCAGTGAGAGCATGAAGGCTGCGCCGGCCGACTTGAAGATGATGCCGTCTACAGCGAAACCGACGACCACGGATAAGGCGGCACAAAGCGCGACGAATCGGAGCCATGATCGACACCGATCCCGCAGCAGACCCGCGATGAATCCTGTGACAAACGCGGTCACAATGCCGAAGACATAGGAAAACATCCCGACGAACAGCAAGGACCCTGCAACGTCCGATCCGTTCAACGCGGTTCCACTGCCGGAGCCATGGGCTAGCAAATCCATACAAAATACGATGGCACCACCCATCGGCGGCCCCATCAGGGCAAACAGACCCGCCGATTTCATCGCTGACTTCAAATCTACCTTCGGCACGGGAATAGCCTCGTTGCATAGACGCAAAGGCTGCCAGCCATACATGCCGACAGGATGCCGATAGCGCAAGAAATCAAAGTACCTTCGGCATCCATGCCATAGATGATGCTTGAAAAAATGAAAGCCACGACGACGGACGTGGCCGTGCACCATCCGAAAAGCGCAAGCAGCGAGTTGAGACGGTGGCGGAGCATGCCGACCATGAAGCCAGTGACAAAGGCGGGAGCGGCCACGAAGTAATAGGCAACAACCAGTAGCAATAACCAGCCATAAGTCACCTTTTCGACTTCTTTGTGTCGATCAAGCACCTTGGCCGCAAGGATGAACACCGAGCAGACGACAGGTGGCCCGACGAGTGTGAATACGCCGGCACTTTTAAATGCTGATTTGAGCCATTCTTTTTTCAATGCCGCTTACCTGTCTTTCCACTGGCCGATCCAGTATTGGATTCTTGACCGGGCTTGTTGCAGGCCTCGGACACGCCGGCCACACAGCTAGTCGCAGCCTATATTTGTGGCGTTTTGCCGGATATCAGATCATTCTGAAAGTATCTCGCTATGACCTCTTCTCGTAGGATATTGCGTGCGAACCGCTGTAGCCAACCGTTGCCAGCAAGCCGATCAGACAAAGCCCGAATAAGCGGAAAAGCCGCCCGGGTTCGGCTGAAGAAATCCGTACAGCAGCGCCTCAAATATCAGACGATTCTGGTTCCACGATAAAAGCAGCGGAGCAGAATACGCGTGGGCGATTGCTCCGTCGGGAACCGAGAATTCCCGACGGGATATTCCGCAAACTCACACCAGTGACGCAGTGATGCCAAAACGAAATTACGTGCTTTACGCCTTCGCGATATCCATCCTGGCTGCCATCGGCGCCTATACATGGAGTACTCGTTCGCACGCACCATCGTCATCGCCAATCAACCCCGACGTAGCTGCTGCACCCGCTGCATTTATCTTGTGCACAGAACAGATGACCGACAGCGGTCCCGATCGCCGAGATTGCGGCCTGGTCGATATCCAGGGTGCGCCCCGAGTCCATCGGCTATTCGCATCTCTCGATGGCGGTTTCAATGAAGGCTTGCTCTTGTTCAAACAGGATGACAAGTGGGGCTATACCGACGGCACCGGCGTCGATGTCATCGCGCCGACGTACCTCCAAGCTCAGCCCTTTGCCGAAGGGCTGGCAGCGGTTTGCGGTGACTCCACCAACGAGCCGAAAGATTCCAATGGTGTCGGTATATCCGCCTGCGGCTACATCGATCACGCTGGACACATGACCGTACGCATCGATCCCGCACTCGCCGCGTCTCGGAATTTTTCGATGTCCGACTTCCACGAGCATCGGGCACGCATTCGCATTGAACACAGTCAGCTCGGCGAAGGGCCGGCCTATATTGATAACTCAGGCGTACCCATTGCGCTTGGCCTCCCCGTTGAGCCCGTGGGCTCGCGCGTTTTTATTTCGCATGAATATTCGGAAGGCCTGGCCGCCATCAGCCGCGGTTCCGAGGCGACCCTGACGGCCATCAGTGAAATGCATTTGTGGGAAGGAAAACAGGACGCGCTGGGCTATCAGGATGGTTACGGCTTTGTCGATCCCGACGGAAAGCTGGTCATACCTTTTCTCTATACCCCCTATAGCTCGTTCCATCATGGTCGTGCCCTCGTCATGGCGTTGAAGAGCCACCAGTTGGGATGGGTCGATCGCCAGGGGAGGTTTACCCCGCTCACAGGTCTGCCTACCGGGAAAGGGGTCGAATACGGCATCTCCCCTTACCACGAAGGCTACGCCGTCATGTTTGTTGGCATCAACCAAAACGACGGCATGGGAGGCCACCCCTGGAAATGGAACCTGGTGGATGAAGAAGGACACTTTCTGGGTGACTGGCACGATGGCGCACCGACCCTGGTGCCGAGTGATTACACCACTGACACCACCATACCCTACGACAACGTGTTCTTCGACAAGATGGCCTACGTGAGCGAGGGCGTCATGCCGGTTACTGAAGCCGTCCCTGACCAGTCTGCCGCCGCCGAATCGCAGAAAGAAAACGCCAGCTTCCATTTTGTGGACATCCATGGGCGTGATGCCTTCACCGGCGTGTTCAACGAAGCGCACTACTTCTCTGATGGACTCGCCGCTGTCAGGACGGGCAAGAAATGGGGTTTCGTCGATCATCAGGGTCGCTGGGCCGTCGCCGCCAACTTCGATGACGTGATCAGCGATTTCAAGCAAGGCGCAGCGGTCGTGCGAGTAGGGACTGTTGAAACATTGATCGACCATCAAGGCCGCGTCATCACCGATTACGCCAAAGCATTCTCAGGATTTCTTCCCAAACAAGCAGTTTCCGAAGACGGGCAAGCTACCGCGTCGAGCGACAGCACTGGCCAGGATGACCCCGCTATAGTCGCTTTTATCGACGTCTGTCTCGTTGACGACAACCCCTATCTTTCACCGCAGAAGCGACGGGCGCACGCCGGTGCCGAAGCGCGCATTTGCGCGCAGGCTTCGTTGCGTGCGATGGCCAAGGCAACCTACAAGGCGCAGTTTGCCGCGATGGCTGCCGCGACGGATAGCCCCGAGCCGTTGATGGATAAGCAAAAGGTGTTCTGGCATGAGCTGGATAGCTGCAAAGACGATGCATGCATCGCTGGCCGTTTGCGTGCCGAAGCCGCCGCCCCTTTCGGAATAGCCGCCAAACAAATCGCAAAAGACACTCCTCCCGTACACGACCCGGATGTCAATCCTGCAACGTCACAGCCGCCTGGCGAAGCCGTCGAAAAGCAGCTACTGGATCAGATCAAGCTGACCAATGAATATGACGCGGATAGCGACGCATCCGATACCAGTCCCAATGGCAACGATGAAACCAGCGCGGGCGATCGCCCCCCAGCGGAACAACTGAGCTTCGAGCGTTTTGATCTGAACGGCGACGGCAAGGACGAGATTCTCGTAACCCAGTCCACCAGCAGTTCCAACCAGCCATTCTGGCTGTTTACACCGCAAGCTGATGGTCGCTATCGAATGATCCTGTCCGGTGGTGCCGGCTACCTGGCTGGATTCGAACCCGGCACGGCCAAACACAACGGGTTTCCCGACATACGGAATCAGATCCACGACAGTTGCTGCGAGCATGAGGTCAATTTTTACCGTTACGACGGACACGTTTACGTCAATACACTTTCATGTACCCAACTCTACGACGCTGATGAGACGCCGCTGCTTTTTTGCGGTAAGGCCGAAACAAGCGCAGGCAACGAAAAATCTCCACAAGACGATGCCGACCAGAAAAAGGGTACGGCCAAGAGCGGCACGGTCGAGCCCAATGCAGCGAAACTGCCAGACAAACAGGTAGTCGTCGGCCCTCGCGATCAGAATGCTGACGATCGGCTTGAATTCACCCATGCCATCGACGCACAGCTTCGCACGCAATGCATCGACGTCAGGTTTGGCGAAGATATCGGGCCGGCAGCCAACAGCGATTTTCCTCGCGAGTTGGAGATCCTCCAAGCAGGCGAGACGAGAACCGAAGACCAGGCCAAGACAGCGAATCAAAAAAATGCCGTGGAATATGGGGCCTTGGTAAAGGCTGGCCTGCTGTCCACAGAAGAAACTCAAAATTCATCAGCCTCCGCGGGAAGTACCGTGCCAGTCAAGACTTACGCCCTTACCGACGAGGGTAAGAAAGCGCTGATGGATTCCCAGCAGGCCGGCTTGCGAGGCATAGGCCAGTCATCATTTTGCGCGGGTCGTTTTCAAGTTGATGAGATCACCTACGCAACGCAGCCGGCCTTAAACTCCATGGGCCTGACGGTATCGAGTGTCAGCTACACGTTCAGCCCCGCCGATGTACCGGCATGGGCTAGGGATGAAGGCTTCAAGGCGGCATTCCCCGACTTCGCGAAGGAACTGATGCCGAAGCAGCGAGCCCAAGTTGTCGTCATACGCGAACCCAACGGCTGGACGGCAAGTCGAAACGACGTTTTGAGCGCAACGCTGCATTGATGCCCGACCCTCGACTCTTACGACGGATCGAAGGCGCGCCATGACTGGCCGTCAAGAAAAAGCGATCAAAGGAAATCGATGAGCAAACTCAAGAACGACCGTCGTCATCCTAATGTGGCGACAATGCCTGCGAGTCGCGCTGATAGTCCTGCTCGATCTGCGCCAGGCGTGCCTGCCTTGCTTGCTGGCTGACCCACTGACCATGCTGGGACTGCTGTCGCAGTAGTACGTACTGCATGTCCACGAACGGTTGCAGCACATGGTTGTTCTGCACCATGAAACCGCCCAGATCCGGAATGCGGGCCAAACGCGCACGCTCGTGTGCGCCGGTTTCGCCGGGCGCCTTTCCGTAGGCGAGAATGAAGGCGGTCAACTGTCGCTGCAACGATGCAGGCATACCTTGCCGAAATACCAGCACTCCGGAAGGAATCAGCGGCGATCGCCAGATCACCCGCAGCTGCGAGGCTTCTCCTGGAAAGTGGTGTTGAAACAGATCCATGTCCGGATTGTTGCTGCTGGCCACATCCACTTCACGATTGACCACGGCGAGCAGGTTGCTTTGGTGATCCCCGATCAACACGCTTGCGAAAAAGGTATCGGAGTTGAGGCCGCGCGGCGCAAATACATCTGCCTCGGGGGCCGTATAACCGGTCACTGAAAGTTTTTCACTGCGGGCGTAGCGCCAATGTCCAGGCTTGGCAAGCAACTCTCCAAGAGTGCGGATCGGACTGTCGCCACGCACCACCAACATGGCGACATTGCCCTTGGCGCCATCGTTGCGCACAAACTGTGCAAAGACCTGCATGTGCTGATGCGTCACCGCCTCAACGGCCAGTTTGCCGGAGAGGAACGCAATGTCCACCCGCTGCGCACCGATGGCTTCGGATAAACCGGCGTAGCTGCTCACCGACACCGTGGTTACCGGTCGACCCAGGCGCCGCTGCAAATCTTCCAGCAATGGCCGCCACTGTTCCAACGATTCGGACGCACTGCCGATCGGCAGGATGCCGAAGGTTACCGGCGACACCGACGCTGGCACCGCCCCGGATGCCATGACGCTACTCGCGAACAGGCACAGGCTCATCCATCCCACAATGAAGCTCACAAGGCCGTAATTGCCGTGCCGACCGCGCAGCCGAGACGTCGCCCATTCCACCACCGTGCTCCCCTACTCGCTCCCTGCCCTTTATATAGTCGCGATCGGCGATGGGAGCAATGGCTTAGCAAGGATGCGCTGACGGATACTCCCGTCCGGCACGGCGGGGCTGATAGCAGATCGTGGTGCGATGAAACACTTCATCGCCATTGCCAGGATGCCAGCCGGGAACGCCGGACAGCGGCAGCGGCCGCAGTTCCAGTGGATCGCGTAACAGCTGCCCGTTGGCGATGGCCTGGGCACAGCTGTCACGAAGCTGGCGCTCATCGAGCTTTTCGACACTGGCGCTGTCATCTAACTGAAATACCAGCGCCTTGCCGACCAGCAGCTTGTCTGGGCTCAGCGCAAGTTCCAGCAGCGCATGGCCGAACACTTCCAGTTGGATCGAGCCGTCCAGCCACGCCTGCCGCTGCCGCCAGAACAGTCCATACCAGTCGTGCGCGTCCCACAGTGCCAGCAGAGCCGGATCGCGCAACGCGACGATGACACCGGCTTCATCGAAATGCGTCAGCGCATATTGGGCGCGGGAGCGCAGCTTCGGCCCCATGTGCGCGACCTCGGCAACCTGGCGCGAGTTCAAAGCCTGCTTGAGCGTGGGATAGCGCAGCCACACCAGCGCGTTCAGCAGGTCGTGCCAGTTGCCTTCACGAGTTGCAATATCGCTGCGCTCGGCGATGCGCTGTTCGTAGTGCAGACCGTCGGCGAGCAAGGCTGGCGTTTGGGCTACAAAACGCATACCCAGATCAGTCGGCAGAGTTTCATTGAGCGTCGCGATAGACGGCCAATGCGGGCCTTCGAGCAGCGCGGCGTATTCGCGCCATGCTGCCAGCGGCAGCCGGCCGAACACCTCTGGTTCGACCGCCTCACGCGACGGCGCCCGATAGCGCATGACTCAGCGCCCGCCCATGCTCTCAGTCGGCGACGCGCGCATGCAGATCGTGCTCATCAGCGTGCTCCACTACAACGTCGACGAACTGGCCGGGCCTGAGCTTCTGGCCGTCGGCGATCAGCACCACACCATCGATTTCGGGGGCATCGGCAGCCGAACGGGCGATTGCGCCATCGGCACCGGCCTCGTCAACCAATACCTGAATCCTGCGTCCGATCTTGCGCTGCAGCTTTGCCGCGGAGATTTCCGCCTGCACCGCCATGAACCGTTCGAGGCGATCCTCCTTCAGCTCTTCGGAGATCGGATCGGGCAGCTCGTTTGCCTTCGCGCCGTCCACCGGCGAATAAGCGAACGCGCCGACACGGTCCAGCTCAGCCTCGCGCAGGAACGTCAGCAGCTCCTCGAACTCGGCATCGGTTTCACCCGGAAAACCCACGATGAACGTGCTACGGATAGTCAGATCCGGCACTGCCTTGCGCCAGTTGTTGATGCGTTCCAGCGTCTTGTCGATATTGCCTGGGCGCTTCATCAATTTCAGGATACGCGGACTGGCGTGCTGGAACGGGATGTCGAGATACGGCAGCAGTTTGCCGGCCGCCATCAACGGCATCACTTCGTCCACGTGCGGGTACGGATAGACGTAGTGCAGACGCGACCACACACCCAGCTCGGACAGGCCTTCGCACAATTCGGTCATGCGCGTGCGATAGGTCTTGTCGCGCCACTGCCGCTCGGCGTACTTCAGATCCACACCGTAGGCACTGGTGTCCTGCGAGATCACCAGCAGTTCCTTGACGCCGCCCTTGACCAGGCGCTCGGCTTCCAGCAACACCTCATCGACCGGGCGCGACACCAGGTTACCGCGCATCGAAGGAATGATGCAGAAGCTGCAACGGTGATTGCAGCCCTCGGAAATCTTCAGGTACGCATAGTGCTTCGGGGTCAGCTTCACTCCCGTATCAGGCACCAGGTCCTGCAGCGGATTGCGTCGCGGCGGCAGCGCGGTGTGCACCGCGTTCATCACGCTGACGTAATCCTGCGGGCCACTGATCGACAGCACGTCCGGGTACGCCTCGCGGATCAGCCCTTCGCGCTTGCCGAGGCAGCCGGTGACGATCACCTTGCCGTTCTCATGCAGTGCCGTTCCGATCGCATCCAGCGACTCCTGCACCGCCGCGTCGATAAAGCCACAGGTGTTGACCACCACCGCATCGGCCGCGTTGTAGCTGGGCACAATTTCGTAGCCCTCGACCTTCAGCTGGGTCAGGATGCGTTCGGAATCCACCAGCGCCTTGGGGCAGCCAAGGCTGACGAAACCGATTTTGTGTGCCGCTTGGGACATGAGCGTTATTACCGTGAAAACGTGCGTGGAAACAGGACATTATACGTCACGGTCGCGCTCACGGCCGGATCGCTACTATCGGCGCTTCACACCAACGAGGATGGGACATGGGCCAGCAGATCAATCTCCCCACCAGCGGCACCCAGTGCATCGGGGCCTATCTCGCGCAGCCACAGGGCAAGCCGAAGGGCGGCATCGTGGTGATCCAGGAGATTTTCGGCGTCAACGCCCATATCCGCAGTGTCGCCGACCGCTTTGCCGAAGCGGGCTACACCGCGATTGCGCCGAGCTTCTTCGATCACCTGGAAACGGGCGTGGAATTGGCTTACGACGAGGCCGGCTCCAGCAAGGGGAAGCAATTGATCACGGAATTGGGACTGGAGCGCGCGCTGGAAGACGTCGCCAGCGCCGCTGAAGCGATCGCCTCGGCAGGCGAGATCGGTACGGTCGGCTATTGCTGGGGCGGCACGGTGGCACTCCTCGCCGCGCTGCGCCTGGGCCTGTCTTCGGTGAGCTATTACGGTGCGCGCAACCTGCAGTTTCTGCACGAAACACCGAAGGCGCCCGTGATGTTCCACTTCGGCGAAAAAGACACGCACATCACGCCGGAGATGGTCGCCAAACATCGCGAACTGCTGCCGCAGATGGAGACGTTCACCTACCCGGCCGATCATGGTTTCAATCGCGACGTCGATCCGCGAGTCTACGATGCAGCCAGCGCGAAGCTCGCGACGCAGCGCACCCTGGCCTTCTTCGACAAGTACGTGGCTAACGTATGAGCGAGTCGTCCGACTTCGTGCTCGATACGCGGCTGGAAGCGGATACGCGACCGGTCGCCTCACTTGCACTGTGTGACGTGCGACTGATGAACGACGAGCGATTCCCATGGCTGGTGCTCGTGCCGCGTCGCGCCGGACTGGTCGAGATCACCGATCTCGGCGCTGACGAACAGAGCACGCTGTGGCAGGAAGTGAATCGCGCCACGGCGGCGCTGCGTGCCGTCGCGCCGTGCACCAAGCTCAATCTCGCTGCGCTCGGTAATATCGTGCGGCAATTGCATATACACCTCGTGGCACGCCGTGAAGGCGATGCTGCGTGGCCGGGCCCGGTATGGGGCAGCGGCTCTGCGCAGCCTTATGCCGAAACCAGCCTGTCCATGCTGCGGGACGCGCTGCAGCAGGCGTTGGCGAATAGCGTGACCTAGACCATGCAGCAAAAGATCCATTTCGAAAATCTGGCCGAAGATGCTCTCCTGCTGCGTTTTGGCGAGTGCATCGAGCTTGCTCTCAATGCGCAAGTACAGGCTGCAGCCACACGTTTGCGTCGCGATCTGTACGGGCTGGAATGCGTGCCGGCCTATGCGAGCCTGTTGCTGCGGTTCGATCCATCGATCTGGGCCGGCGCTGATGGCCAGCATCCGCATCAGCAGCTGCAAGCCGCCGTCAGCACTTGCTTGCGCGATACCGATCAGGTCAACGTCGTTCCCCGCGAAGTGGTCGTTCCAGTATGTTACGGCGGCGAGTATGGGCCGGATCTGGATGACGTCGCGGCGTCCTGCGGTCTTGATGCGGATGCCGTGGTTACACGTCATACGGCAGGCGACTACCGCGTGGCCATGCTGGGCTTCGCGCCTGGCTTTCCCTACCTGCTGGGGCTCGACCCAACACTCTCTGTGCCGCGTCGCACCGATCCGCGCCAACGCGTACCTGCCGGCAGCGTGGCGATTGGCGGCAGCCAGACCGGCATATATCCTGAAGTACTGCCGGGTGGTTGGCAGCTGATCGGACGCACGCCGCTGCGCCTGTTCGACGTCGACGCGAACGATCCGTCACTGCTGGCGGCAGGAGACCGTGTACGCTTTCATGCGATCGATGCCGAGACGTTCCGCCAGCTTCTTGACGAGACGGCATCACGATGAGTGTCACCGTTCTCAAGCCAGGTTTGCTGAGCAGCCTGCAGGATGGCGGCCGACCTGGGCATGCCGCGCTTGGTGTTGGCCGGGCGGGCGCGATGGACAATCCAGCGTGGCAGCTAGCCAATGCACTGGTGGGCAATCACCAGGGCGAAGCAGCGATCGAATGCACCCTGCTGGGCCCCAGTCTGCGTTTCGAACACGCCGCTGTCATCGCCCTGACAGGGGCACCGATAACAGCCCATGTCGGCAACGTCCCGATTCCGATGTGGACCAGCTGTCACGTACCGCGTGGTAGCGTGTTGCAGCTGGGCGGCATGGCGCACGGTTGCCGTACGTACCTCGCCGTGCGCGGTGGGCTGGACGTCACTCCGGTACTAGGCAGCCGCAGTAGCGACCTGCATGCGCGGATCGGGCACGAGCAAGGCCGCGCACTGCGCGCTGGCGACATCCTGCCAGTCGGTATCGCCACGCCGTGGCCTGCCCTGCAGAATGGTGACGTTGTCCGTCCATTGCACTGGAGCCTCGATCCGCAACCCTGGTTCCACGTCGAAACACGACCGCTTGCGCTGGTGCGTGGCAGTCACTGGTCACATCTGGACGAAACCTCGCGTCAGTATATCAATGGGGGCACCTTCGTTCTCAGCAAGGACAGCAACCGCACCGCTGGCCGTCTGGACGGCCACGCATTGCGCTTGCAGGTACCGCTGGAATTGATTTCCGAAGCGGCGCTGCCCGGAACGCTGCAGTTGCCGCCCTCGGGCCAGCCTATCGTTTTACTGGCCGAGGCGCCGGTGACCGGCGGCTACCCGCGGATCGGACAGGTCGCTGCAGTAGATCTGACGCGACTGGCTCAACTTCGTCCGGGCGATACCGTATGCTTTCAGGAGAACACACTCGACGAGGCGTTAGCGCGCTTGCGTGCGCGACAGCAACGACTGACCCAACTGCTCGAAACGATCGCGCAACGGCTGGGGCACGACTGATGAGAGCATCTCCGATGGGAGCTACCGCAATGAACCGCATCGATCTGAACTGCGACCTCGGTGAATCGTTTGGCGCCTGGCGGATGGGCGACGATGCCGCCTTGCTGGAGTTGGTCAGCTCGGCAAACATTGCCTGCGGCTTTCATGCGGGCGATCCGGATATCATGCGACATACGGTGGCGCAGGCGATCGGGCATGGCGTGGCGATTGGCGCGCACGTTTCGTTACCTGACCTGCAAGGCTTCGGTCGCCGCGAGATAAACGTAACACCCGCCGAAGCGCATGCCATGACGCTCTATCAGATCGGCGCCCTGCACGCGTTCGCTCGCGCCGCCGGCACCAAGCTGTCGCATGTCAAACCGCACGGCGCGCTGTACAACATGGCTGCGCGCGATGCCGCGTTGGCCAACGCCATCGCCCGTGCGGTGCGTGACTTCGATCCACAGCTGCAGCTATTCGCGCTGGCGGGCTCGGCGCTGATCGAGGCAGGCAGCGCGCTGGGGTTGTCGGTGGTCGCTGAGGCATTCGCCGACCGCCGCTATCGCGCGGACGGGTCGCTGCAGCCGCGCCGCGAACTCGGCGCTGTAATCGAAGATTCCGAACTGGCAACGACACAGGCCATTGGTATCGCGCGCGACGGCGAAGTACACACCGTGGATGGTCACAAAGTGCAACTGCAGGCCGATACGCTGTGCCTGCACGGCGATGGCGCCCACGCCGTGCAGCTGGCTGGCAAGCTGCGCAAGGCACTGGAGGCAGTGGGCCTGAGTATCGCCGCACCGGGCGCGGCATGATGATCTTCTTTTCATCCAGAGAAAACGACGCATGAATTACTGGCCGCTGCTCGGCGTCGCGGTGATCGTCATCGGTTTTGCGTTGCGCTTCAATCCGGTACCTGTGGTGGTATCGGCGGCACTGACCAGTGGCCTGCTCGCCGGCATCCACGTACCTGCCCTGCTCGCCTTACTGGGCAAGAGTTTCGTGTCCAGCCGCATGCTGTTGATCTTCATACTGACGCTGCCAGCGATCGGCCTGCTGGAACACGCCGGCTTGCGCGACCATGCTCAGCGCTGGATGGCGCGACTTCAGGGAATGACCCTGGCCCGACTGCTCATCGGTTATCTGCTGCTGCGCCAACTGCTAGCCATGCTTGGACTCACCGGTATTGCTGGTCCCGCGCAGACCGTGCGCCCATTGCTGGCGCCCATGGGTGAGGCAGCGGCGGAAAAAATTCTGCCCACCTTGACTGATGACGATCGCGACGAGTTGCGCGCGGTAGCTGCCGCCACCGACAATGTCGGCCGCTTCTTCGGCGAGGACGTCTTTGTAGCCGTGGGTGGCGTGTTGTTGATCCAGGCTTTCTATACGCAGCACGGCATCGAGTTGACCCCGCTGTCGATCGCGCTATGGGCGCTGCCCACGGCGATCGCCGCCTTTGTCATCCAGTCCGTACGTGTCTGGTTGTACCAACGCCGCCTGCAGCAGCGAGCCGCTCACACCCATGACGAATCGGCGCACTGAGATGCTGCGCATCGAATACGCCTACTGGCTGATCGCCGCCTTTCTGCTTTATACGGGTTTGCGCAACCTGCGCGAACAACGAGGTTGGCACGCTGCGTTCTGGCTGGTGCTGGGCACACTGTTCGCTGCCGGCGACTACATCCTGGCTCAGCAGGCCGCCGGCAATACGCTGCCGGCAGAATGTGCCGGCGTCGGAGTGATTGTGCTTGCGCTGCTGGCACCTCGTCTGCGCCGAAGCCCGCACGTCGAGAAAGGAAATGCCGCGGAGCGCCTGCAATCAGCGATCCGGCTGGGGCATCGTTTGTTCGTACCTGCGCTGTTGATTCCATTGGTGACTTTGCTGGTGGCGTTGCTCGGCGCCCATCTTTTTATCGCGGGACATGCGGTATTCGCTCCAAAACAGATGACCCTGGTTGGACTCGCGCTGGCCTGTGTCGTCGCGCTTTTTGCGGCATCGGGAGTGGCGCGCATACCTGCGCACGAGGGCGTGTCCGAAGGGCGCCGCCTGCTCGATGCGATCGGCTGGGCTGCGCTACTGCCGTTGCTGCTTGCCGCACTAGGCGAGGTATTCACCCAGAGCGGCGTGGGCACGGCGATAGCTGCATTGACGAGCAGCTTCCTTCCTACCGGCAGCGCACTGGCCTGTCTGCTGGCGTTCGCACTGGGCATGGTCTTGTTCACGGTCATCATGGGCAATGCCTTTGCCGCGTTTCCGGTGATGATGGCGGGCATTGGCCTGCCCCTGTTGATTCAGCAGCATGGCGCGCATCCGGCGATACTGGGTTCGATGGGCATGCTATGCGGTTATTGCGGCACGCTACTGACGCCGATGGCAGCGGACTTCAATCTGGTTCCTGCGGCGCTGCTGGAACTGCGTAATCCCTATGGGGTCATCCGTGCACAGGTGTGGAGCGCTGTATCGATTCTCGTTGTGACGATCGTGCTGATGTGGTTATTCGTATTTCGTTGATCCTGATTCCTTCAAGAGTCCGCAACCATGAGCCCAAGTCTGCCGCGCATCCTGCTGACCGGTTTTGATCCATTCGGCGGCGAAAGCATCAACCCCTCGTGGGAGGCGGTGCGCACCCTGCACGGTCGTCGCATCGGCGGTCACCTGATCGTCGCGCGTCAGTTGCCCACAGCCTTCGCTGGGTCACTGCGTGAGCTCAAGGCGGCGGTGCGCGAAGTCGCGCCGACGATCCTGCTTGGCGTCGGTCAGGCTGGTGGGCGTCATCAGCTGTCGATCGAGCGGGTGGCGATCAACGTCCAGGATGCGCGCATTCCCGACAACGACGGCGCGCAGCCGGTGGACGAACCGGTGATCGTCGGCGGTCCGGCCGCCTACTTCAGCACGCTGCCGATCAAGTCCATATTGGCTGCGCTTCATGCGGAAGGTTTGCCCGCCGAAATATCACAAAGCGCCGGCACCTATGTCTGCAATCACATCGCCTACGCCATGCTGCACTTGGCGGCGAAGCGACGTGGTGTGCGCGCCGGCTTCATCCATATTCCGTACCTACCGGTACAGGCCGCTCGTCTGCGAGGGGCGGCCAGCATGGCGCATGCCGACGTTGTGCGTGGACTGCAAATCGCGCTGCGCACGGCGACAGCTACGACGGTCGATCGCAAACTTGCAGCTGGCACGATCGACTGAACGCGGCACTGCTCTGCTAAGCGACTCCCTTCAAAGATCAAAGCCAGCGCGCGGAGAAACTGCTCCTCCCTGCAAGCAGCGGGAGGAGAAAAAGCAACATGCACGACAATTGTGCTCCCTCCCCTTGCTTGCTGGGGAGGGTTGGGGTGGGGTTCGCTCTTGGCTTTTGAAGATCAACAGCGTTACCCCCTCCCAGCCTCCCCCTGCAAGCAGGGGGAGGAGCAAAAGTAAACACGCACGAGAACTGCGCTCCCTCCCGTACATGCAGGAAGAAAAGCACTGCGTGAAGTCTGGATCTGCATCCAAGGCCTGAATCAATCGCACACAAAAAAGCCCGCGAATCGCTTCGCGGGCTTTTGCTATCTGTCTTCAGCTTAAGTGCTGGGAAGATCAGTATCCGACCGAGCCAGTGTGATCCTGCGGCGGCGGTGCAGAGTCTTCGACTGGCGGCTTGTCGTGATGATCCTGCAGGTCGCGCGCCTTGGTCTCGACGGGGTTGATTTCCTTCAGCGTACCCTTGTCGTCATAGAACACGCGGAAACCGTAATCAAGCTGCATGCGCGCCATGTACTGCAGGTGCTGCTTGCGGATCTTCGAATCATCGCTGGACTCCAGCAACACGGTCTTCGGCAGCTTGCCCTGATCCTTCAGATAAGCGAAGTGGCTGCTGACATCGATCGACGAAAGCACCGCGCCATCGACCATGAACTGGCCTTCCTTATAGGCTTCGATGGTCGCGTCGAACTGTCCCTTCATCGAGGCGGTGGAAACTTCAGGATGCTTGGTGCCGCCGAGGCTGCAACCAGCAAGCAGCAACAGGCTGCCCAGCATGATCGCGCCCGTGGCGCGCGTCAGCAATGTTGAAAAACGGATCATGTGGGTCTCCTAACGATCAATCGGTTGAATCAGGGGCGAAGTGTAACGCCGGGCCGTCTCAATGGCGTGGCCACAGACGATCGCCGTTCAGGCTAGTTGTTAAGGCAGATTTGTTAAGCCAGTCGCTCAGGTTCGCGGCAGGGTGACGCCCTGTTGCCCCTGGTACTTTCCGCCGCGATCCTTGTAGCTGGTCTCGCACTCCTCGTCGGATTCGAGAAACAGCATTTGCGCCACGCCCTCGTTGGCGTAGATTTTTGCGGGCAGCGGCGTGGTGTTGGAAAACTCCAGCGTCACATGGCCCTCCCACTCCGGCTCCAGCGGTGTCACGTTGACGATGATGCCGCAGCGGGCGTACGTACTTTTGCCCAGGCAGATGGTCAATACCTGTCGCGGTATGCGGAAATATTCGACCGTGCGCGCCAATGCAAACGAGTTCGGCGGAATGATGCAAACGTCCGCTTCCACGTCCACGAAGCTGGTCGGATCGAACGCCTTCGGATCGACGATCGTTGAATTGATATTGGTGAAGATCTTGAATTCGCGCGCGCAGCGCACGTCATAGCCGTAGCTGGAGGTGCCATAGGAAACCAGCTTCTGGCCATCACGAACCTTGACCTGACCCGCCTCGAACGGCTCGATCATGCCGTGTTGCGCGGCCATGCGGCGGATCCACTTGTCGGATTTGATGCTCACGCGCTCTCCACTATCGATATCGGACGTCGGCCCGGCAGGGGCCTGGCCAAAGATGTGCAAAATACCATGCCGCGAGGATCAGGCGCAGATAGGCCGCCTGCAGCCACCCATGGAACTCTCGATCTTCCCCTGGATACCCCGTGAACTGCTTCGGGTTTCCCGAAAACCGTTCGGGCTGAGGTACTTGGCTACGCTGCCTTGATTACGCCGCCTCAATCGGGATCGTAGGTATCCAAAAGACGATTTCGGAACTTGTGCGTAGGATCCACCGCACGTTTCAGCGCAAAGAGTTTATGCGCTGAAGGATAGGCGGCGTAGAACTGCTCCGGCGTGGCCCACACTTGATAGGGCAGGTAATAACTGCCCTGTTCGGCAAGAGAGGCGTCGATAAGGGCGCGGGTCCACACCCCGACGTGCTGGCGTTCCGGCGCGGTCGTGCCCTGTTTGTAATACAGCACCAGGGCAAATACATCGGTTTTGGCCCAGGCAAGATAGGTTCCCGGATCGCGCTCCGCGGGGCGGATGGAAACATTGATGGCATTCACCTGGTAGTGCTTAAGTACCGCCCGCATGCGTTCCACAAAAGATCCAAGACGGTCCATGGCAACAAAATATTCCTCCAGCACATACGTACTTTGCTCTCGTGATACCGGCTCAAGTTCTTCCGCGCGGTAGCTGGCCTCGTGGTTACGCCATTCCACACAGGAGCCTGAAAATATCCATGGGTCGATAAGGTGCTGCCGCAGGAATTTGCCGGCAGGCCAATCGGAGATGAGGCGAAATATCCAACGTTGCTTGGCGTAGGATCGATCCAGCGGGATGAGCCGATCCTGGTCGGTCAAAGGCTTGTCCGTGCGTACATAAGAGGTAGCGCGCACCTCGTCAAAATCATTCGGGTACAGGTCTGCGTTGTGAAACACCACTTCGGGATGACCCTTGATGTGGTTTGCAAAGTAAGCCGAATAATCCTTCAGTGGCATCACTACGGATTGCCGCTCGACCTTTACATTGTCGGCCAGCGCCAGGGTGGCATCCACGATGACACCCAGACTTCCGTAGCCACCCAGTGCACCGTAGAACAGGTCCTCATGCTCGGTGGGGCTGGCTTCCACCAAGGTTCCGTCTGCCAGGACCAGGTGGATGCGCTTTACCGTGGACACCAACGGACCCGATGACACGTACCGCCCGTGCGCATTGACGCTCAACGACCCACCGACGGTAAAGTTGTTGTACGTCTGCATGACCGACACCGACAGATCGTACGGGTCGATAAGCTCCTGCACGCTACGCCACGTCATCCCCGCCTGCACCGTGATTTCCTTGTGCGCCGGGTCGAAGGCCACCAGCTGATTCAGCTGGCGCATGTCCAGTTGAATTCCCTGGGCCTCTGCGGTTTGGCCGCCCATACTGTAGCGGCCTCCGCCAATGGCAATGGGGCCCGCATGCGTCCGAACGGCCGCAACGACTTCGTCGGTAGTGCGGGGAACGATGACCCGTTGCATCACCACTGGATTGAGGCGTGAAACGTCATTGACCGTTTCTGTGGCCTGGCTGACGCCCCAGCTAAACAGCAGCAATACAGCGACAAGTGAGTAGGTCTTCAGTTTCACCACGACCCTTTCCTCGTTTGGATAGCCCTGGATGTGATTTGGAGAATCACAACTTACGTCGCCACCGTTCGCGGGACTATCAGAACGTTCTCAAAAGCATGGGGCACTGGGCATTGGCCAGCTCATGGGGCGAACACGCTGCTGGCTCGTCGTCCTGGAAACTGTCATACGCAGCGAGGAAACCGGGGCCTCGATGTGGTGAATCAACCAACGTGCTACCTGGCTGTTACGGCGCGCCTTGCACCACGATCTTGCCCAGCCCCAGCGACTTGTTGCGTGCCTGGCGCGAGAGGCGGCCGGCCGTATTGCGGGCGATCTCGCGATAGCGGGCGGTGAGGTCGGACTCCGGCATCGCGGCCACCGTGGGGTTGCCGCCATCGGCTTGCTCGCGGATGCGTATATCCAACGGCAGCGAACCGAGGTACGGCACTTCATACTGCACCGCCATCCGCGCACCGCCACCTTCGCCGAAGATGTGTTCCTCATGGCCACAGTTCGAGCAGATATGAGTGGCCATGTTCTCCACAATGCCGAGCACTGGCACCTCGACCTTCTCGAACATCTTCAGCGCCTTGCGCGCATCCAGCAGCGCGATGTCCTGCGGCGTGGTGACGATTACGGCACCCGCCACCGGCACTTTCTGCGACAGCGTGAGCTGGATGTCGCCGGTACCCGGCGGCAGATCCACGATCAGGTAATCGAGCTGCTCCCATCGTGTATCGGTAAGCAGTTGCATCATCGCCTGGGTGACCATCGGGCCGCGCCAGATCATCGGCGTGTCTTCCTCCACCAGAAAACCGATCGACATGACGGACAATCCATGCGCCTGCATCGGAATGATGGTCTTGCCATCGGGCGACTGCGGCTTGCCGCTGACCCCCAGCATGCGGGGCTGGCTGGGGCCGTAGATATCCGCATCCAGCACGCCGACCTTCGCGCCCTCGGCCTGCAGTGCCAGCGCCAGGTTCGCCGACACCGTGGACTTGCCCACGCCGCCCTTGCCGGATGCCACTACGATGATGTTTTTCACGTTGGGCAACGGCGCCAGCGTGCCTTGCACCTTGTGTACCTGGATGCGACTGGTGATCGAAACGCTTGCCGTCTCGATCGCCGGATCAGCTTCCAGCGCCTGCTTCACCCGCCAGTTCAGACCGTCGATCGCGCCCGACGCCGGATAGCCCAATTGGATATCCACCGATACCCGTGGCCCATCCACGCCGACGGCCCGCAGGCTTTCAGCCAGCGGTGCGCCGGTGTGGGTATCGATCAGGTCGCCAAGAATGCGGCGGACCAGCGTTTCATTCGCCAGGGTCATATCGGCTCAGGTTGTTTGCGGGGACCACCCATTATGCCAGCCCGCGCCGCGCCACCTTCCGCTACGTGTCGCCATTTTTCCGTTGCGCATTGCAGCTTGACGCCCCCGGTGACCGCCGGCAGGCTCCCCCCGTACGCTTTCGTATGGGAGGACACAATGAAGCAACTGTTTCGACTTGCCATCGCCGCCGGCCTGCTGCTGGGCGCCGGCACCGCATTTGCCGCCAATGACACGCCGGCCGGCACATGGAAACAAGTGGACGACGCGACGGGCAAGCCAACGTCGATCATCCAGATCACCGAGACCGACGGCAAACTGCAGGGCAAGGTGCTGCAGGTGATGAACGAAAACCCGGAAGATGTCGCCCGCGACGGCAGCCCGCCCAAGTGCACCCAGTGCTCAGGCAGCAACAAGGACCAACCCATCATCGGCATGACCATCATGTGGGGCGTCAGTAAGGATGGCGACCAGTGGGATGGCGGCAAGATCCTCGACCCGAAGACCGGCAAGATCTACAAGGTGAAGCTCACCCTTTCCAATGCCGGGCAGAAGCTCGACGTGCATGGCTACATTGGCTTCGCCCTGCTCGGCCGCAGCCAGGTGTGGGAGCGCCAGCCGTAATCGCTACTGCACGCCCGATAAAAAAAGCACGCCACTGGCGTGCTTTTTCTTGCATGACATCTGTGTCATACGTTCCCTTGGTCCGCTTCGCAATGAAACTTGCGGCCGCTCGCCGGGTCCCAACTACTCTCTGCGTTCAGGATGAACACCATGAATCAGGTCTGCCGTTTCATCGTAACGAGTTTCCTGCTGATGGGTGCCGGTACAGCCATGGCTGCCAACGACACGCCCGTCGGCACCTGGAAGCAAATCGACGGCACCGGCAAGACCCGGTCGATCATCGAGATCGCCCAGACCAACGGCGAACTGAAGGCGACAATCAAGGAAGTGCTGAATCGTTCCCCCAAGGGTATCGCCCGGGACGGTACTCCGCCGATGTGCACGCAATGCAGCGGTGATTTCAAGAACAAGCCCATCGTGGGCATGGTCAATATGTGGGGCGTCAGGAAGGACGGCAACGTGTGGGACGGCGGCAAGATCCTCAATCCGGCGGATGGCAAGAGCTATAAAGTCAGGTTGTCGGTCATCGACAATGGTCAAAAACTCGAGGTGCGCGGTTACATCGGCGCCCCTATGATGGGCCAGACCCAGATCTGGGAGCGTCAGGAGTAAGGGCGGCTTGTCGTTGTCGTCCCATCCTCAAGCTTCAACGTCGAAGCTACGTCGCTTTGTCCCTTTCAGCACGGAAAGTCGCCGGGAATTCCTACTGTATGCCGACCATCATCACTCATGCCGCCATTCCCCTGATGCTCGGCGCCGCCGCTGGCAAGCAGCGGATCAGCCGGCCGTTGCTGTATGCCGGCGCGGTGGCCGCGATGTTGCCGGATGCCGATGTACTGGGCTTCAAATTTGGTATTCCCTATGCCGATGCATTTGGCCATCGTGGCGCCGCCCATTCGATCGCTTTCGCACTGCTGCTGGCCGTGCTTGCGGCGGTGTTGCATCGGCCTCTACGAACATCGCCGTTACGCGCGTTCGGCTTTGTTGGCCTGGCTACCTTGCTGCACCCGTTGCTGGACGCATGCACCAACGGCGGACTTGGCGTGGCGTTGTTGTGGCCGCTGGATAACCACCGGTTCTTCTTTGGATGGCGCCCGATCCAGGTATCGCCGATCGGTGCGCGATTCTTCAGCGATCGCGGTTGGCCGGTGATCGAGTCGGAACTGCTCTGGGTCTGGCTGCCGACGGCGGTGCTCGCCTTGCTGCTCTGGCGATGGCGCCTGTACCGGGACGGCCTCGCTCCCCAAGCCTGACGCCGACGCATGCCATAATGCGTAGCTACCCAGCCAACGCAGCCACCATGAGCCGTCGACTCCTAGTCACCCACGCCCTGCCCTACGCCAATGGCCCGCTCCATCTGGGTCATATGCTGGGCTACATCCAGACCGACATCTGGGTGCGCGCGCAGCGGATGATGGGCAACGAGGTGCACTTCGTCGCGGCTGACGACGCCCATGGCACGCCGATCATGCTGGCGGCCGAAAAGGCCGGCATGTCGCCGGAGGCATTCATCGCGGGCATCCGTGCAGGACACGAAGCCGATTTCGCGGATTTTCATTTCAGCTTCGATCACTACCACACCACGCATTCGGACGAGAACCGCGAGCTCGCCTCGCTGATCTATACGCGTTTGCGCGATGCCGGTTATATCGCCCGTCGCAGCATCCAGCAGCTGTTCGATCCCGAAAAGGAAATGTTCCTGCCGGATCGCTACATCAAGGGCGTATGCCCGAATTGCGGCACACCGGATCAGTACGGCGACAACTGCGAAAACTGCGGCGCGACGTATGCACCGACCGATCTGATCCACCCGTACTCGGTGATGTCGGGCGCGACGCCGGTGCTGCGCGACTCGGAGCATTATTTCTTCGAATTGAGCAAGTTCGAAGGATTGCTGCGCGACTGGTTCGCCGGCAAGTTCACCGGCGGCAAGCCAGTGGCAAACAGCGGCGTAGTGGCAAAGTTGAAAGAGTGGCTGGACGGCGGCCTGAAGGATTGGGATATCTCGCGCGACGCGCCCTATTTCGGATTCCCGATTCCCGATGCTCCGGGCAAATTCTTCTACGTGTGGCTGGACGCGCCGGTGGGTTATCTCGCCAGCTTCAAGGCGCTTTGCGACACCACCGGACTGAAGTTCGATGACTTCCTCGGCCCCGACAGCACCGCCGAGATGCATCACTTCATCGGCAAGGACATCATCAATTTCCACGGGCTGTTCTGGCCGGCGATGTTGCACGGCGCGCAGTTCCGTACGCCAACCGCGCTGCACGTCAACGGCTACCTGACCGTCAACGGCGCGAAGATGTCCAAGTCGCGCGGCACCTTCATCCAGGCACGCACCTACCTGGATGCCGGCATCCATCCGGAATTCCTGCGCTACTACTTCGCCACCATGCTGAGCGATGCGCCGGTCGACGTGGATCTCGACCTGAAAGCCTTCGAGGAGCGCGTCAATTCGCACCTGATCGGCAAGTGGGTGAACATCGCCAGTCGCACCGCCGGCTTCGTGCAGAAGTTCTTCGCTGGCAAGTTGGCCGATCGTTTCGATGCTGAGGAGGCGTCTTTGTGGCAAAGCCTGCTGACGCACTACGAAGGTATCGACGAGCTCTACGAAACCGGTGAATTTGCCGAAGTAACGCGCCGCTTCGTCACCATCGCGGATCTGGCCAACGGCTACATCGCGGCCAAGGCACCGTGGTTGATGGCCAAGGAGGACTCACGCCGCGACGAGTTGCAGCAAGTCTGCACGCTGGCGCTGAACGCGTTCCGCCTGCTCGCCGGTGTACTCAAGCCGATCCTGCCCGCCACGGTGGCGGCAGCTGAGCAATTTCTCGCCGCGCCGATTACCGATTTCGACGACGCACGGCACGAATTACTTGGTCATACCGTCAACGTGTTCGAGCCGTTGCTGGCGCGCATCGATCCCAAGCACGTCGAGGCGATGGTCGAGGCGTCGAAAGAATCGTTGGGTGGAACCGGCGAAGCCGTCGCAACGCCCGTCAAGAAACCAAAGGAAGCCCGCAAGCCCATGAGCGAGAACACTCCCGTCAGCAACGGCACCGTCGACGCGGCAGCGACGTCGATCATTGGCATCGATGACTTCGCGAAGCTCGACTTGCGCATCGGCAAAGTTACCGCCTGCGAATTCGTCGACGGCTCGGACAAGCTACTGCGCTTCGAACTGGACGCCGGGCCACTGGGCACACGCCAGATTTTCTCCGGCATCCGCGCCGCCTACAGCGAACCGGAAAAATTGGTCGGCCGCAACGTGGTGTTCATCGCCAACCTCGCGCCGCGCAAGATGCGCTTCGGCCTGTCCGAAGGCATGATCCTGTCTGCTGGCGACGGCGGCAGCGACCTGTTCCTGCTCGATGCCGACCAGGGCGCCAAGCCGGGCGCCACCGTTCGCTGATATCGCCATGACGCTGGCCGACCGCATCGATGCCCTGCTGCCGCAGACGCAGTGCGAGCAGTGCGGCTACCACGGTTGTCGGCCGTATGCCGAAGCGATCGCTCGCGGCGAGGCGCCGATCAATCAATGTCCGCCCGGTGGCGCAGCGGGTATCGAAAAACTTGCCTTGTTGCTGCAACAGCCGGCATTACCGCTGAATCCCGAGCACGGCGTCGAAAAACCGCGAACGTTGGCGCGCATCGTGGAAGCGGACTGCATCGGCTGCACCAAATGCATTCAAGCGTGCCCGGTCGATGCGATCGTCGGTGCTTCCAAGCTGATGCACACGGTGATTGCCGATGATTGCACTGGCTGCGAACTGTGCGTGCCAGCGTGTCCGGTCGATTGCATCGTGCTGTTGCCGACGCCACTCAAGCAGATCGACACGCCGCATGCCGATGTTGCGCGCATGCATTTCCAGCGACGCGAAGCACGATTGCAGCATCAACGCCTGCAGCGCGACGCCGAGCTGGCTACGCGCAAGCATGCGGTCGGAAGTGGCTCGGCCGATATCGATGCAGCTGCGGTCCAGCGCAATCCAGTACTGGAAGCGTTGGCACGCGCCAAGGCAAAGAAGGAAACAAAACCATGAAGCGCAGCGACGTCGTCGAGCTGTTCTCGCGTCTTCGCGAAATCGATCCACATCCCACTACCGAACTGAACTACACCACGCCTTTCGAATTACTGGTAGCGGTGGTGCTGTCGGCACAAGCGACCGATGTCGGTGTGAACAAGGCCACCAAAAAGCTCTACCCGGTAGCCAACACACCGCAGAAGATCCTCGCGCTTGGTGAAGAAGGTCTCAAGCGATACATCAGCACCATCGGCCTGTTCAATGCGAAGGCAAAGAACGTCATCGCGCTGTGCCGATTGCTGGTCGACCAGCATGCCGGCGAAGTGCCGCGTACCCGTGAAGCGCTGGAAGCCCTGCCTGGTGTCGGGCGCAAGACCGCCAACGTCATGCTCAACACCGCTTTCGGCGAACCCACCATCGCCGTCGACACGCATATCTTTCGCGTCGCCAACCGTACCGGGCTTGCGCCGGGCAAGGATGTGCGCACCGTTGAAGACAAACTGGTGAAAGTGATACCCGAGCAATTCAAGCAGGACGCCCACCACTGGCTCATCCTGCACGGTCGCTATGTATGCAAGGCACGCAAGCCGGATTGCCCTCAGTGCGTGATCCGCGACCTGTGCCGGTACAAGGACAAGACGCCCGCGCCTGAGTAGTTCGAGTGGGAAATAATGGATCCCAGTGTGCGGCGCATGGTCGGGGTTCGCGTTGCTCACTCCAACCATGCGCCGTTACTTCCTCTCCGTGCGCCCTGAGCGTAGCCGCGCAGCGGCGAAGTCGAAGGCACCCAACCCTGCCGGAAGCTTCGACTCCGCGCCTTCGGCGCTACGCTCAGCACGAACGGTCTTGGTAAACGGGACCGGTTTTGGTAAACCCACCGTTTTGGTAAAGCCCCTGTCTTGGTGTACCGCCGTTTTGGTATCGAACCCTCGTCATTCCTGCGAAGGCAGGAACCCAGCAACGTCAAGCCACTCAAAGGCACTGGGTCCCTGCCTTCGCAGGGATGACGGCGGAGAGCTTGGCTCGAGCGGCTTTAATCAGCAGGCAACTGTGCCCGCTCCAACGCAGCGATGTGCCGCTCGAGTCGTGGCCCCAGATAGCAGTGCGAGCCGCACGACAACAATCCAACCTCACTGAATTCGCGTAGATACCAGGCCGGTGCACGCGATACAAAACCGTGGTGGTCACCGGCAACGTCATCGCGACTGGTGAATACTTCCAGGAACGCCACGCCCTCGAGCATCTCGCCAATACCCTGCAGGCCGGCACGAATCTCCGACGGCTTCAGGTAGTGCAGGACATCGGTGCACACGATCAGGTCGAAACGCGTGTCGAAGCGCAGCTGCTCAAGCTGGCCGAAGCGCGCCAAGCCAATATTGCGGCTGCGACCGTAACGCGCCACCACATACTCGCTAGCGTCCAGCCCGCGGTAAGCAATATCCGGCCGCAGCGCCCGCAGCGGCGCACGCCATGTCGCCTCACCGCAGCCGACATCGAGCACGTTGCGGATCGGTCGTGCCAGGTAGTACTCGGCCTGCGCCACTACCATCGCCACCTTGCGCCGTAGCTCCGCGGGCGAGCCCACGGCATGCTGCGGGTCGCGGTACCACTTGTCGAAATAGTCGCGATCATAGGTCTTTGGCATGGCGGGCTCCGGCAGGTGACGCATGGTAACCGCAGCGTCGCACGACGGCGATCCAACTGAATCGCGCTGCAATGTGTGTGGTTCGTCACGACGCGACCGTCAGCCAATGCGACTGTCATGCGTTAATACTATGCAGCACCCATCTCCGGAGTACGGACGCATGCACGCCGCCACCCCGCCTCGCTTGCGCGCGATAGTTCTCGGCCTACTGCTGACACTTGTGCCCGCTGGGGTTTGGGCGCATGACGGCAGCTCGACGGAAAACCGGCCAACCGCTCCAGCCACCAGAGAAGTGGACGGCATGGGGCTGGGTGACATCGCATGGCTACGTCGCGACAGCTTCGGCCTGGACAGCGCCACGCTGGCTCGTTACCGCGCACTGGGTCGTAGCGGCTTTCTCGATGAGCAGCTTGCTGGCGGCGACGACAGCCTGCCTCCGCAAGTCGCCGCGCAGATCAACGCCCTGGCCGTTATCAGCACGCCGATGACACAGGAACTGGCGGCCTACCAGGAGCGTGCGCAGCAGTTCCGGCAGCTGCCCGACGGCCCTGCCAAGGACGCCGCCAAAACAGCCTTCCAACAGTATCGTCGCGATATTTACCAGCAGGCCGCCGAGGCTGAAATGCTGCACGCCATTTACGGCGGTGATCAGCTGAAGGAACAGCTCGTGTGGTTCTGGCTCAACCACTTCAGCGTCTATGCGGACAAGGGCCCGGTGCGCCTGTTCGTCGCCGACTACGAAGAGCATGTGATACGTCCACACGCGCTGGGCAAGTTCAAGGACCTCGTGATGGCCACGCTGCAGAGCCCGGCCATGCTGGTGTTTCTGGACAACGCGCACAACGTCAAGGACAAGACCAATGAGAATTACGCGCGTGAACTGATGGAGCTGCACACGCTGGGCGTGAACTCCGGCTACACCCAGCAGGACGTGCAGCAGTTGATGCGCATCCTCACCGGCGCCACCGTGCTGCCACCGAAACTGGCTGCGCGACAGGACCTGTTCGCTCGTGCTCGCCCCGGTGTGCTGCACGATGGCCTGTTTATATTCAATCCGAATCAGCACGATTTCAGTGACAAGAGCTTCCTCGGCCAAACTGTCAAAGGCAGCGGCTACGATGAGATTGCCCAGGCCGTGGACCTGATCGTGCGGCAACCTGCCTGCGCCCATTTCATCTCGCAAGAGCTTGCCACCTATTTCATTGCCGACCAGCCGCCGAAGGCGCTCGTCGATGCCATGGCAAATACATTTCAGCGCACCGACGGTGACATCGCGACCGTGTTGCGCACAATGTTCCTGTCGAACGAAGCCGCCGGCGTCGATGGACATAAGTTCAAGGACCCTATGCGTTTCCTCGTTTCGGCCATGCGGCTTACCTACGACGGTCAACCGATTCCAAATGCAGAACCGTTGGTGAACTGGCTGCGGCAGATGGGCGAACCGCTGTATGGCCGCGTCACACCTGACGGCTGGGCGCTGGATTCGGCCAGTTGGACAGGCTCGGGCCAGATGAGCAAGCGGTTCGATTTTGCCCGTGTCATCGGCAGCGGACGCAACCGGCTGTTTGTCGACAACAAGGATCCCGCGATGCCAGACGTCGCCGCCTATCTGCCAACTGGCGCTCCTGCCTTGCGGGACTCGCCGGTTTACCGCGACACGATGGCCAGGGGACTATCCGTTGCCACCAGTAACGCGCTGTCCCAAGCCAAGTCACCCATGGAGTGGAATACGTTCTTGCTGTCTTCACCTGACTTCAATTACCGCTGACTTCGTCTTCTATCCACATGAGCGAGCTGCTGATCATCATCGAGGTGCCGCATGAATCGTCGTGAATTTCTGCTTGCTGCCGGCAGCGCCGCCGTCGCGCTACCTGCGCTATCGTTCTCCGGAAAATTGTTTGCGACGCCAGCCAATGCACCGCGTTTCCTGTTTGTATTCCTGCGCGGCGGTTACGATTGCAATAATCTGCTGGTGCCCTACAGCAGCGACTTCTACTACGAATCGCGACCGACCCTGGCGATTGCCAAGCCCGACCTGAACAACCCCAACAGTGCGATCGCACTGGATGCAAACTGGGGCCTTAATCCAGTGCTGCGCGACACGATCTACCCGCTGTGGCAGCGCAAGCAGATCGCGTTCGTGCCATTCGCCGGTACCGACGACCTCTCCCGCAGCCACTTCGAGACGCAGGACAACATCGAGTCCGGTGAATCAACTTCGCAGCGCAACGACTTCCGCTCCGGCTTTCTCGCGCGGCTGTCCGGCACCCTGCCCAGCGTACCTCCCATTGCCTTTACCCAATCGCTACCGCTGAGTTTTCAGGGTGCGGGCAAGGACGTTCCCAACATCTCGCTCAAGGGCGATACCAAGTCGCATTTTGACGCTCGACAATCGGCGATTCTCACGCAGATGTACCAGGGCACATCGCTCGCCTCCGCCACCGCGGATGGCCTTGCCCTGCCCGTCACCGTGTCACAGGACCTGCGCGACGAAATGGTTCATGCCAGCCGCGGGGCGCCCAGCGCAACGGGTTTTGCCAGCGAAACGCAGCGCATCGCCACCTTGATGCGCGATCAATACCGTCTCGGCTTTGTCGACGTCGGCGGCTGGGACACCCATGTGAACCAGGGCAGCGTCACCGGTGGTCTTGCCAACAATCTGAAAAATCTCGGCGCCGGCCTGACCGCTTACGCCGATGCGCTCGGAGACGAATGGAACAACACGGTGGTAGTTGTCGTTTCCGAATTCGGTCGTACCTTCCGCGAAAACGGCAACAAGGGCACCGACCACGGTCACGGCACCGTGCACTGGATACTGGGCGGCAAGGTCAATGGCGGTCGCATCGCTGGCGAACAGGTTGCCGTGAGCCAATCCAACTTGTTCCAGAACCGCGACTACCCGGTGCTCAACAATTACCGTGACGTACTCGGCGGCACGCTCAAGCGCGTCTGGAATCTGTCCGGCGATCAGCTGCAGACTGTGTTCCCGGGGGCAAAACCCCGCGATCTGCAGCTGGTCTGAGACCGGCCTGCGCCGGCTCTTCGTATCGCCATCTCTGCCCATGGGAACTGCCCGCATGCGTCCTCTGTTTGTCACCGCACGCTCCATGCCGAGGGGACACCGATGGCGCATGACTTCCTGTTTACTGGTCACGCTGCTTCTGCTCACGGCTCAGGCCAGCGCACGCGATATCTCCAGCCTGAGTACCGACGACATTGCCTGGCTG
>Ga0302232_10000142_pt1 | contig 59624 bp, 58 predicted proteins | sample II_Palsa_N2_3_FD_193575 | JGI IMG/M metagenome (GOLD analysis project Ga0302232, IMG submission 193575) | Peat permafrost microbial communities from Stordalen Mire near Abisko, Sweden - II_Palsa_N2_3 | ecosystem: Environmental > Terrestrial > Soil > Palsa > Peat permafrost | place: Sweden...
GCGTCAGCAGGTACTTCCTTGACGGTGGCCAGGTGAAATTGGCTGAGGCGCATGCGGGCAGTCCGGCGTGATAAAGACGCCAATTGTAGCGTTGTGCCGACGAGCGCTGTCATGCGGGCAGGTGCCGGCAGGTGGGAAACCTGCCGGCACCGTGAATCGGGAGGCTATCAGGACTGGCAATACTGCTGGTATTGGGCCTGGGCCGAGCTGGCTTGCTGCTTGCGCTGATCGTCATCAAGCGAGGTGGCTTTGCCATCGGTTTGTTGCATCACCACTGGGCCGCTGCCCTGTAAGGCAGTGATATTGGCTCTCAGTGTTTCGCACAACTTGCTGCTGTTTTCGGGCGAATTGGCTACGGGCTTGGCGGAACTGGCGCTGGCGTCGCTATTGCCCGCGGTGGCAGCGGCAGCGGGGGCAGCGGCATCCACCGGTTGCACGCTGCCGATGGTTTTGACCTGCTTGAATTTCGTGCCTTGAGGCGGCGGCGTTTCCGAGTACTGCACGGTGCCATTGGCATCCGTCCACTTGTAAATCTGGGCGGTGGCGATGGGGGCCAACAACAGCAGCGCCAGGGCGATCAGCGAACGGTGCATGGTGTTCTCCAGCATGGTTGCGGCAAGGTGGCTAGTTATCACATTCCAGCGGTCCGGACTCAAGCACCCGATGGTTTACACTTCGCGCATCCTGTCACGGATTGATTCATGAGCGAGCCAATGCCAGTCCGCCCGCCTCGACATCGAGGTATTTACCTATTGCCAAATCTGGTGACTACCGGCGCCATGTTCGCGGGTTTCTACGCGATTATCGCCAGTATTGGCGGGCGTTACACCGAGGCAGCGGTGGCGGTATTCATTGCCGCGGTGCTGGATGGCCTGGATGGCCGGGTGGCGCGGCTTACCGGCACCCAGAGCGAATTTGGCGTGCAGTACGATTCGCTGTCCGACCTGGTCAGCTTCGGACTGGCCCCGGCGCTGGTGATGTACACGTGGTCCCTGTCGACGTTGAAGGATTTTGGCCCGCTGTGGGGCAAGCTGGGCTGGGCTGCAGCATTCATCTATGCCGCCTGCGCGGCGTTGCGGCTGGCGCGGTTCAACACCCAGGTCGGGGTGGCCGATAAACGCTATTTCCAGGGCCTGGCCAGTCCGGCCGCCGCCGCGGTGTGCATGTCGTTTGTGTGGAGTGTGGACAAATTTGGCCTGTCCGGCAGCGAGTTTTGCTTCATCACGCCGGTGCTCGCGGTAGTCGTGGGCTTGCTGATGGTCAGCCGGTTTCGCTATTTCAGCTTCAAGTCGTTGCCGCTGAATGATCGCGATCGCGTGCCGTTTGGCTGGATGGTCGTTGCTGTACTGCTGTTGGCGCTGCTGGTTCTGGACACGGCGCGAGTGTTGTTCATCGGATTCACGACCTATCTGCTGTCCGGACCGATATGGACCATTTGGGGACTGACCACCCACCGGCGCCGGACACGGCGCAACGCAGCATGAATCTGCCCATGCGCCAAAGCATCAGTACCAGCCATCGCTCCCGCGTATTGCAGGCGCTGGGTGTGACTTCATGGGTACGGCGCGCGCCACCAGCCGATACCTTCGTGGCGGTCGCGCCGGGGCAGGCCGCCGACGCGGTGACTGACATGGCCGCGGGAGTTGCCTGCGTAGTGGTATTGCCGGAGGGCTGCAGCACGCGAGAGCTCGATCTGCTGGGGCGCGCATTCAGCGCGTTCGGGGCGATGTTGGCGCGAGCCGCGAGAGTCACGGTCAGTGGCGGACAACTTGCCGCCAACGTGCCAGAGGCACGGGCCTACCTGGTGTTCGGCGAGGCACAGGCGCATGCGCTGGGTCGCACGTTGCCGCCAGCAGTGATGCATCGCGCGCAAATCGTGCTGGCCGATGAACCGATGCTGGTGCTGACCAGTGCGGACGCCAAGCGACGGCTGTGGAGCGCACTGCGCAGTTTGCGCCGTGGGCTGGCCGCAGCGGACGGTTAATCGCGATGGCTACGGTCGTTCGCCCCGCCGCCCAGATGCGCACCATGCGCATCGAGGATCTGGGCGTAGTCAGCGCGATGGAGGCTGCCTCCTACGAATTCCCATGGTCGATCGGCATCTTCGCCGACTGTCTGAAAACCGGACATCCCTGCTGGGTGCTGTGCATGGGCGCGGCGATCGCCGGTTACGCCATCTTGTCGGTTGGCGCTGGCGAGGCGCACCTGCTCAATATCTGCATTGACCCGGGGTATCGCGGGCAGGGACTCGGGCGGTATCTGCTGGGTCGAATGCTGGACATCGCGCGCTGGAACGGCGCCGAGCGGCTATTCCTTGAGGTTCGGCCTTCGAATCCGCTGGCGAAGACGCTGTACGAGTCGGTGGGATTCGATGAAATCGGCAGGCGGCCGCGCTATTACCCGGCGCGGAATGGGCGCGAGGATGCGATTGTGATGGCGTTGGAGTTGCTGGCGTCGTAGCGCGCAAGCGATACGACAAATGGATGCATGCTCTCCGCGTTCGTCTCCTCTCCCTTGGGGGGAGGATTGAGGTAAGGGGCGGGTGCTCGCCAGCTGCAATGAAGCTTCTCGCTTCTTGCGTTCGCTTCCTCTTCCCTTTGGGGAGAGGATTGAGGTGAGGGGTGCGTGCTCGCGTGACTGCCCATCTCTCGTCACCCCTGCGAAGGCAGGGGCCCAGTGACTTTCGCTTTAACCGCTGCGTTGCAGCGATCTGGCTTTAAGAGCGTTTCACCCTCCTGCGGAGGGCGAGTCACTTTTCTCTTGCGTGGTATGTCTCCGGTCTATACAGCGTGGCCAAGAGAAAAGTAACCAAAAGAGAAGGCCACCCCGCTTGGCGCACAGGGGCCCCGGGTAGAGCAGCGCACATCCTGTGCGCACACTTAATAGAGCCACGAGCCACGAGCCCAAAGCCCAAAGCCCAAAGCCCAGGCTATTCAGTGCGCGACTTCAACCCAACTTCTGCTCTTGTTCGCGCAGTGCGGTCAGTGTGATGTTCCAATCGGTGATGCGCTGACGTTCCTGGGTGACGACTTCTGCTGGTGCATTGGCGACGAAGTTCGCGTTGCCGAGTTTGCCTTCGCATTTCTTGATTTCGACTTCGATGCGGGCGATTTCCTTGGCGAGGCGCGTTTTTTCGGCGCCAAGATCGATTAACCCGGCCAGCGGAATCATCACGCGCAAGGAGCCGACTACCGCAGCGGCAGCTGCGGGTTCGTCGGCGCCGCTTTTGATCCATTGCGGTGACTCGACGCGGGCCAGGAAGCTGATTTGCGCGGCGAACTTCGCTACGCGGGCGCGATCGCTGGCATCGCCATCAGCGAGCAGTAGCGGGATGGTCTTGCCGGGCGAGATATTCATCTCCGAGCGGATCTTGCGGATGCCGCTCAGCACGTTCTTGAACCACTCGATCTCAGCGGTCGCGGCGTCGTCGGCAACGATCTCGCCAGCCTTTGGCCACGGACGTTGCATCAAGCTGCCTTCGGCAAGGCCGAGCATAGGCGCCACGGCCTGCCAGATCTCCTCCGTGATGAACGGAATCACCGGATGCAGCGCGCGCAACACGCTTTCCAGCACCACCAGGAGCGTATGACGGGTAGAGGCGGCAGCGGCTGCGTCATCGCCGCTCAACGCCGGCTTGGACAGCTCCAGGAACCAGTCGCAGAACTCGTTCCAGACGAATTCGTAGAGCTCCTGCGCGAGGTAGTCGAAGCGGTAGCTTACGAAGTGCTGCTCGACATCGGTAAGCGTCTGCTTCAGCCGCGTGAGGATCCAGCGCTCGGCCTCGGTCACCGGCTGTTTCCCTTCTCCCGCCGGGAGAAGGTGGCGCGCAGCGACGGATGAGGGTTCGGGCTTGCTGGAGGCTGTGGCTTCGTCCGAACCCTCACCCGGCTCCAAATTCATCAACACAAACCGCGATGCGTTCCACAGCTTGTTGCAGAACGACTTGTAGCCTTCGGCGCGCTTGATGTCGAAGTTGATCGTGCGGCTGTAGCTGGCCAGCGCCGCAAATGTGAAGCGCAGCGCGTCGGTGCCGATCGCCGGGATGCCTTCCGGATAATCCTTGCGGATACGCTTTTCGACCTTCTCGCGCACCTGCGGGATCAGCAGCGACTTGGTGGATTTCTCCACCAACGGTTCCAGCTCGATGCCGTCGATCAGGTCCAGCGGGTCCAGCGTGTTGCCCTTGGACTTGGACATCTTCTGACCTTCCGCATCGCGTACGATCGCATTGATGTACACCTCGCGGAACGGCACCTGGCCTGTGAAGTATTTGGTCGCCATCACCATGCGGGCGACCCAGAAAAAGATGATGTCGAAGCCGGTGACGAGCACTGCGCTCGGCAGGAAGATCTTGTCGTTCTCCCAGTTCGCGACGACGTCGCCGTGCTCGTTCTTCACCGGCCCGTCGGCCGGCCAGCCCAGTGTGGAGAACGGCCAAAGCGCGGAGCTGAACCAGGTGTCCAGCACGTCGTCGTCCTGGCGCAGTGCGCCGACCGGTGCGACCGGTGCGCTTGCACGCGCGTCAGCTTCGTCCTCACCCACGAAGATGTTGCCGCCCTCGTCGTACCACGCCGGGATGCGATGTCCCCACCACAGCTGGCGGCTGATGCACCAGTCCTGGATGTTGTCCAGCCACTGTGTGTAAGTCGTTGCCCAGTTCTCCGGAACGAATTTGATTTCGCCCGAACGCACGGCGTCCAGCGCTGGCTCGGTGATTGCCTTGCGGCCTCCTGGACGTCCATCCTTCTGCACGTCGGAGGTGAGGTCGACGAACCATTGGTCGGTAAGCATCGGCTCGATCACCGCGTCCGAGCGCTGGCTCACCGGCACCTGCAGCTTGTGCGGTTTCGTCTCGACCAGCAGGCCGAGGGATTCCAGATCAGCCAGTACCGCCTTGCGGGCGACGTAGCGATCGAGGCCCTGGTACTTTGCCGGTGCATTTGCGTTGACCTTCGCGTCCAGCGTGAAGATCTCGATCGGTGCGAGTTTGTGGCGCTGACCAATCGCGTAATCGTTGAAGTCATGTGCCGGCGTGATCTTCACGCAGCCAGTGCCGAAATCCTTGTCGACATAGTCGTCGGCGATCACCGGAATCTCGCGCTCGCTCAGCGGCAGCCTCAGCATCTTGCCGATCAGATGCTGGTAGCGCTCGTCGTCCGGATTCACGGCCACGGCGACGTCGCCCAGCATCGTCTCTGGTCGGGTGGTGGCGACCACCACGCTCTCGTCGCTGCCGCTGACGGGATAGCGGATCGACCACATGTGGCCGTCGCGTTCCACGTTGTTCACTTCCAGATCCGACACCGCCGTGCCCAGCACCGGATCCCAGTTGACCAGGCGGTTGCCGCGATAGATCAGCCCCGCGCGATACCAGTCGATAAACACCTTGCGCACTGCCGCCGAGAGCCCCTCGTCCATCGTGAAGCGCTCGCGCGACCAGTCGGCCGCGGCACCGATGCGGCGCATCTGGTTGGTGATGGTGGAGCCGGACTCCTCCTTCCACTTCCACACGCGCTCGATGAACGCGTCGCGCCCCAGGTCATGCCGCGACTTGTTCTCGACAGCCAGCTGGTTCTCCACGATTTTCTGCGTGGCGATGCCCGCATGGTCGGTGCCCACCTGCCACAGCGTGTTCATGCCACGCATGCGCTGGTAGCGCACCAGCATATCCATCACGGTCTGCTGGAATGCATGACCCATGTGCAGCGTGCCGGTGACATTTGGTGGCGGCAGCAGGATGCAATACGGCTCGCCCTTGCCCGACGGCTGAAACGCGCCGCTGGCTTCCCAGCGTGCATACCACTTCGACTCGATCTGGGCGGGTTCGAAACTCTTTTCCATCGGGATTGGGCTCGGTGGCGCGCGCCGGGGGCGCACGCTTTGTCTTGGGGGGAAAGCGCTGATTGTACGGGGAGGGGGCTTGACTGCCAAAAATGGGTGGTGGCTGGCCTCGCATAGCCTGCCCCCGCTCCCTTTCGGAGAGGGCTGGGGTGAGGGTTCGGGTGCTCGCGGGAACACTGATATTTCGTCATCCCTGCGAAGGCAGGGGCCCAGTGCCTTGCGCGACCTGCGCGCACTGTTTGTAGAAGCTAGATCAAAAGCACCCCCTCCCAACCTCCCCCTGCAAACAGGGGGAGGAGCGAAGCCAAAGCCAAAGCCAAAGCCAAAGCCAAAGCTATTGATCAGGGCGGCACACAGTTTCCCGAAGGCCCTTCGACTTCGCTGCGCTACGCTCAGGACGATCGGCTTGTGTGTACGGTTCATGCGTAGGATTTGCGGGTCAGATCAATAAAACACCGAGCTCCACGCTGGCGAGCTCTTGCAGTCGCGCAGCGGCTGCGTACCGAGTGGCGCGCAGGACGCGCGCCGCTTTACCCGGGGCCCCTGTGCGGCGGTGAGGTGGGGTCGACAGGCCCGCAGGGGGATCGACATGGATGTCGATTCCTTTTCGCCAGGACAGGAGTCCTGTCGAAAAGCCCGGCCCCGCCTCACGGACTTGGCGGGCATGGATGCCCGACAAGCGCCAAGCGGGGTGGCCTTCTCTTTTGGTTACTTTTCTCTTGGCCACTCAAGAGAAAAGTGACTCGCCCTCCGTAGGAGGGTGAAACGCTCTGCAACCGAAATGGCAGATCGCGGGAATACAACCGATCCCGCACAGCGCGGGCCACTGGGCCCCTGCCTTCGCAGGGGTGACGAAACAATTGTCTTGCGGCTCAGGGTGCTATCAAGTCACCGCCCCAGTCGGCGGGATCCACATCAGCAACCGTCTGGGAAAACGTCCATTGATGTCCGCCAATATCCGTCACCGAATACTGGCGTTCGCCGTACGGTTGAGTAGTGGGTGGGCTATGGATGGTGGCGCCAGCGGCCTGCGCCCGTGCGTGATGGGCGTCCACATCGGCAACACGAACCATGATCGAGTGTGTTGCTGAGGCGGTGCTGGCTGATGCACCGCCGTCGGTCACGACGACAGCGCCGTCACCAACCTGAAGCTGCACGCGATGGCTACCGATACGCAATCGTTCCGTAAAGCCGAAGCTGCGGCATAGCCAGCCGACGGCCTGCGGCACGTCGGCGTAATGCAGCACTGGAGTGATCGTGCTGGCGGGCATGGAGCGGTTGGCGTGCATAGGTTGCCTCCGGGTCCTCGTCCCCATCGCGTATCGACTCAGCTTCGGAGCGCACGCCCATAGGCGTGGACTTCATCCACCAGCACCTTGACGTGTTCCGGATCGACTTCCGGGGTGATGCCGTGGCCGAGGTTGAACACGTGGCCGGGATGATTGCCGTAGCTGTCCAGTACGGCGCGGGCTTCGCGACGGATCACGTCGGGATTCGCGCGCAGGATCGCCGGATCCAGGTTGCCTTGCAGCGCGACCTTGCCTGCAACGGCAACGCGGGCATCGGCGAGATTGATGGTCCAGTCCACGCCGAGTGCGGCGCAGCCAGTGTCAGCCATTTCGGCGAGGTGCTGGCCGGCTCCCTTGGAGAACAGGGTGATCGGTAGCTCGCGCGCGTGCGGGTCCGCTTTCAGCGCATCGACGACGCGCGTCATGTAGCGCAGCGAGAACTCGCGGAACGGCGCGGGGCCGAGCAGGCCGCCCCAGGTGTCGAACACCATCAGCGCCTGTGCGCCGGCGGCGGCTTGGGCGATCAGGTAGTGCGCCACGGCTTGCGCCAGCGTGTCGAGCAGCTGATGGGCGAGCTTGGGATCGTTCCAGCACATCGCCTTGAGCGTGGCGAAATCCTTCGAGCCGTGGCCTTCAACCATGTAGCAGGCCAATGTCCAGGGGCTGCCGGAGAAGCCGATCAGCGGTACGCGGCCGTGCAGCTCCCGGCGGATCAGTCGCACGGCGTCCATCACGTAGCGCAGTTCACCGTCCATGTCGGGCACGGCGAGTTTCGCGATGTCGGCGGCGTTGCGTACGGGATGCGCAAACTGCGGGCCCTCTCCGTGCGCGAAGCTGAGGCCCAGGCCCATCGCGTCGGGGATCGTGAGGATGTCGGAGAACAGGATCGCCGCGTCGAGATCGAAGCGTTCCAACGGCTGCAGGGTGACCTCACAGGCCAACTCAGGATTTTGCGCCAGCGCCATGAAACTGCCGGCGCGGCCACGGGTGGCGCGGTATTCCGGCAGGTAGCGGCCGGCCTGGCGCATTACCCAGATTGGTGTGGTGTCGGTGGGCTCACGGCGCAGTGCGCGCAGGAAGCGATCATTCTTCAACTCGGTCATTTAACGTCCGTATGGGCCATCCTGCCCCTGGGCAAACATAACGCGGAAGCCGCGCTTCACTTGTGCGTCGCGAGCCTTCTCGAAGGCGATGATGGCCTCGTCGCGCTCCAGAAACTGCTCACGCTTCAAGGTCGCGCGGCCGCCCTGGGTGCCGGATTCGCGGTACAGCGTCCAGCCACCGAGCAGATCCTGCTCCAGCGTGATCTGGACGTAGCGTGGTGCGTCGGCAGTGCCTGGCACGGTTTGCAGATAGAGGCGCATGGGTTCCGGGTGTACTTGTGCGGCAAGGCATGCCGCCAAGTTGGCATTCTAGAAGGCTGGCGGCCCGGTAGCGAGCGCGCCGACGCGAATCTGACTGAGTTAATGCGTGGCAGCCTGCAATACCGCCAGCACCTCGGCTTCGCCAACGCCCGCGACAATCTCGGCGCGACCGATGCCGCGCCACAGGATCAGCCGCAGCGATCCGGCGGTGTTTTTCTTGTCCAGCCGCATCAGGGCGAGCAGTTGTTGCGCATCCATGCCGGGCGGGATCGAGGTAGGCAGGCCAAGCTTCTCCAGCAATTGCCGTAGGCGTGACGAATCGGTGGCAGCGCTCATGTCCAGTCGTTCGGATAGTTGTGCGGCCAGCAGCATGCCGATCGCCACGCCTTCGCCATGCAGCAGAGCGGTGTAGTGGCCAGCGGTTTCCAGTGCATGTCCAAACGTGTGGCCGAGGTTGAGCAAGGCGCGCTCGCCCTGTTCGGTTTCGTCACGGGCGACCACGTCAGCCTTGTAGCGCACCTTGCGCGCGATCGCCTCCAGCACCGTGGCGGAATCGCGTGCGGCCAGCGCGTCGGCGTGCTGTTCAAGCCAGCTGAAAAAAAGTTCGTCGCCGATTGCCGCGCCCTTCACCACTTCGGCGAGGCCGGCGCGGTATTCGCGCTCAGGCAGGGTGGCCAAGGTATCGAGGTCGGCGAGCACGGCACGCGGTTGATGAAACGCGCCGGCAAGGTTCTTGCCGACGGGCAAGTTGACTCCGGTCTTGCCGCCGACTGATGAATCGACCATCGCCAATAACGTGGTCGGCATCTGGATGAAGTCGATGCCGCGCATCCAGCACGCCGCCGTGAAACCAGCCAGGTCACCGACCACGCCGCCGCCCAAGGCGATCACGCAGGCATCGCGGGTGGCGCCGAGTTGCCCCAGCGCTTCGAGTGCACGACCGACGTTTGCGAACGTCTTGTGCGCTTCGCCGTCATCGAGCAGAAACGACGACCAGTGCAAGCCTTCCAGCCCCGCTGCCACTCGCTCCATATATAGCGGCGCCACCGTGGTGTTGCTGATTACCAGCGCATGCCGGCCGCGCAACACAGCGCGCCAGCGGGCATGGTCGGCAAGCAGGCCGGCACCGATCCATACCGGGTAGCTGCGCTGGCCGAGGGCGACCGTGATGGTCTGGATCGCGGGGTTGTTCATGCGGTTTGTTGGGGCCAAAGGGTCGGGGGGCGCTGCCAATGATGATCGATCAGGCCAATGCAGCGCTCGCTGGCGGCGGCGACGCTGCCATGTTCGCCGGGAACGGTCAGATCGGCGAGTTCGCGGTACAGCGGCTCGCGGATCAGAGCCATCGCCCGCAGCCTGTCGTGACGATCCCCGCCGGCCAACAGCGGTCGGCGGGTGTCGCGTTCCAGCCGCTCCAGTTGTTGTTCGATGCTGGTCTGCAGCCAGACCACGTAGCCGCGCTCGATCAGGTGTTGGCGATTGTGCTCAGCGAGCACGGCGCCAGCGCCGGTGGCCAGCAAGACGCCGGGGCGTCGGCTGTGTTCGTCCAGCAAGGCACTTTCACGCTGGCGGAATCCGGCCTCGCCCTCGATCTCGAACACCGTGCTCACGTCCACGCCGCAATGGCGTTCGATCTCCTGATCGAGATCGACGAACGGCAGTCCATAATGCACGGCAAGGCGACGTCCGATGGACGTCTTGCCGGCGCCGGTCGGGCCGATGATGAACAGGTTGCACGACGGATTCATGGGCAAATGCTAACAGGGCACGTCCGCCACCTGTGGAGAGTGATGCTGTGGTGAAAGAGCGCGTATTGCTGGCCGGCTGTGGTGAACTTGGCGTGCGCGTGGCGCAACGACTGTTGGCACGTGGCGACGAGGTATGGGGGTTGCGACGGCAGCCGCCAGTGGATGACGACAGCGGCATCCGCTGGGTGCGTGGTGATCTGGCCGAAGCGGAAACCCTGCGCGTGCTGCCTGCTGGCATCACCCAGATGGTCTATCTGCCAACGCCGGATCGGCGCGATGAATCGGCCTACCGAACCACGTTTGTGAAGGGTCTGCGCCACCTGCTCAATGCACTGGGCAGCAACTCGCTGCGGCGCGTGTTGCTGGTTTCTTCCAGTGCGGTTTACGGCGAGCACGGTGGCGATTGGGTGGACGAGTCCACGCCGCCGGCTCCGCCGGGATTCAACGGAGAGGTCCTGCTTGAGGCAGAACAGCTGATAGCCGCGCAACCAGTAGCTTCCGTCGTGTTGCGCCTGGCCGGCTTGTATGGACCGGGCCGGACGCAGCTGCTCGATCGCCTGCGAACAGGGCAGGCGAAGGTGCCGCGCACGCTACCGCATTGGGCCAATCGCATACACGTCGACGATGCGGCCGCGGCAGCTGTGCATCTGCTGAATCTGGTCGATCCATTGCCGCTGTATCTCGGCGTGGACAGCACGCCGTTGCCGCTCGATGTGCTTTACGACTATCTGGCCGGATTGGTCGCCGCACCGCTGCCCGGTAATGGCCCGGCACCTGCCGGCGTCGGCAGCAAGCGACTTAGCAATGAACGCTTGCGCGCGAGTGGTTTCGTACCGCAGTGGCCCGATTCGCGAGATGGCTATGCGGCCTTGGTCGATCCCTTGAGGCAGGACATCAGCTGACTTGGTCATGGCCGGAACGGTCATGCGAGTGTGGCGACTCAGCCGTGGCTGAGCCCGGTCACATGCCGCTCGTCGTCGTATTCCACGCAGCTGTCGGCCATCGCCGGCAGCGTCGCCAGGGCATGGCGGCTGAGGCGTTCGAAGTGGGCGAGAAATCGCTGCATGGCCTGGGTGTCCATGGCCAGAGGCGCATGCCGCGCCAGCAGTTCCCGTTCCTGTTCACTGCGCCATCGGTTGACGATTTCCCAGCTGGGCGCCTGCAGCACAATCAGTGCGTCGAACTTGCGCCAAAGCGGCTGATAGCCGCGCAACTGCTTGTTGACCCAATGCCGCCAGCTGCCGTCGGCGTCCTCCGTGCGCTCCAGTTCATTGATCGGGGCGGTCAAGCCACCCTGCAATTGCGGACGGATGCCCAGCGCCCAGCCTTCCACGATCACCAGTTTCGGCGGACGGTTAACGCGCGGCCAGCGCGACGGGGGGATGCGTGTGTCGCGGCCCTTGTCGAAACGCGGGTAAGTCACCGGCAGCTTGTCCGAGGCCTGCGGCAACGCCGACAGTACCGAGAGCAGCAGCTCGATTTCGTGGGTGCCCGGCACGCCGCGGCTGCGCAACAGCGGATGCACCTGCTGCGCCAGCGCCTCGCGGTCGCCACGTGAGTAATAGAAATCATCCAGCGAGAGCACCTCGGTGGCCCAGCCACGCGCCTCGGCCTGGGCCTTCATCACCCGCGCCAGCGTACTTTTGCCGCTGCCCTGCAGGCCGGACAACCCAATGATGTACGGCCGCCGCGAGCGGGCAATGCGCCCCGCATACTGGTCGAGCAAGTGGCTGGCCAGTCCCTCGTTCTGCATGCTGGGCTGGGATTTCATCCGCAACTCACCGTTGTGCACCCATGCTGCTGCGACTGGCAAGCCACCGTAGTTGCTATCTCGCCCGCGGATCTGCAGCCGGCACAACATGCCATGGCAGGGAATCGAGCCGTTGCCGGATTCGTCGTAGCGGTACTGGATGAGTGGGGCATTGCACTATCATCGGTGGCGTTCATCCACGCCATGATGGCGCGAGTCGGCCACGATGCAAAAGGAAAGTTTTAGAACCATGCTTAATCCCGAGATTCTGGACACCTTGCTGCGACTCCTGGACGAAGCCAAAGCCAGTGGCGAGCGCGAGCCGAGCGCGATGAATCTGGCCACCGTCGATAGTTCCGGCCGGGTGTCTTCGCGTATTGTGCTGCTCAAGGGCGTCGACGAGCGCGGCTTGCGTTTCCACACCAACTACCAGAGCGACAAGGGTGGTCAGCTTGAGGCACATCCGCAGGTTGCGTTGTGCATCCACTGGAAGGAGGTGCGCGAGGGTGTACAGGTGCGCGTCGAAGGTGCTGCGCGCAAGCTGCGGGAGGAGGAATCGGACGCCTACTTTGCCAGTCGAGCGCGCCTGAGCCAGATCGGCGCCTGGGCTTCACTGCAATCGCAGACGCTGCCGGATCGCGACACGTTCGAACAGCGTGTGGCGCGCTACGAACATGAGTTCGAGGGGCGGGACGTGACCCGGCCGCCACACTGGGGTGGCTATGTGGTCGAACCAGACATGCTGGAGTTCTGGTACGGCGCCGAGTTCCGCTTGCATGAGCGCGTGCGCTGGAGCCGGCACGGCCAGACCTGGACCAACAGGCTACTCTACCCGTGACTCGCCCCATGCCCGCTGAGCATGTTGCGCAGGGCGGGTTCGCCGTGCACACGCGCGGCCGCGGCTTCAGCGACATCACGGCGAAAATCGGCGATATCGTGGCTGCCAGCCATGTGCAGACGGGCATCGTGCACGTGTTCACCGCGCACACCAGCTGTTCGCTGCTGATCAGTGAGAATGCCGATCCCGCCGTGCGCACCGACCTCGAGAGCTGGTTCGCCCGCGCGGTGCCCGATGGCGACGCGATATTCGAACACGATGCGGAAGGACCGGACGACATGCCTGCGCATGTCCGCGCCATTCTGACCGGTGTCAGCCTTACCCTACCGGTGCATGGCGGCAAACTGCTGCTGGGCACCTGGCAGGGCATCTATCTGTGGGAACACCGTATCGACTCGCATCAGCGCAAGGTCACGGTGACCGTGCTGGGGCATTGACCGCGTGACCGAGCCCAATCTGTCCGACCACTTTCCGCAGCGCATCATCTGCCTCACCGAGGAACCGACCGAGGTGCTGTACGCACTCGGCGAGGATCGGCGCATCGTCGGCATTTCCGGCTTCACCGTGCGCCCGCCACGGGCACGCAAGGAAAAGCCCAAGGTTTCGGCGTTCATCAACGCGAAGATCGGCGAGATCCTGAAGCTCGAACCTGATCTGGCCATCGGCTTCTCCGATATCCAGGCTGACATCGCGCGTGAGCTGATCAAGTCCGGCATCGAGGTGTGGATCAGCAACCATCGCAGTGTGGACGGCATCCTCGCCTATATCCGTCGACTCGGTGCGATGGTCGGTGCGCACGACAAGGCTGAGGTCTATGCGCAGCAGATCGAGCAACACATCGCCGATATCCGCGCTGCAGTGGCGAAACTTCCGCGTCGTCCGAAGGTGTATTTCGAGGAATGGGACGAGCCGATCATCACCGGTATTCGCTGGGTTGCCGAAATCATTGGCATTGCGGGCGGCGATGACTGCTTCCCCGAACTCGCCCGTGAGTCGCTGGCGAAGCAGCGCATCCTGCCGAATGGCGACGAAGTGGTGCGTCGGGCGCCGGACATCATTCTCGGCTCCTGGTGTGGCAAGCGCTTTCGTCCAGAGAAGGTGGCTGCGAGGCCGGGCTGGGATGCGATTCCGGCGGTACGCAATGGCGACCTCTACGAGATCAAGTCGCCGATCATCCTGCAGCCGGGACCGGCGGCGCTGCTGGATGGGCTGGATGCCATTCATCGAATCATCGCCGAGTGGGCGCATCGCTGAGGCCCTGCCCCCTCTCCGCTGTGGGGAGAGGGCTGGGGTGAGGGGCGGGTGCTCGCGGGAATGCCCATTTCCCGTCACCCCTGCGAAGGCAGGGGCCCAGTGGCCTGCGCTGTGCGGGATCGCTTGTATTCCTGCACTCTGCTCTACAAAACAACAAATTCAAGCCAGGGCATCGCGACTAATGTTGCACCCAGAAGCGCCGGCTTTCACAAGAGCAGCCTCACAAGAGCAGCTACCCGACCGTCAACCATCGCGGCCCTGATCCGAGCAGTCAGCCACCCAGCGCCAGCCAGGTGCCCAAATCCATCAGCGGCTTGGCCAGCAGCACGCGGGCGAGCAGCAGCACGATCATCACCGCCATCGGTGCAAAATCGATCTGCCCGGCGATCAACTTGCCGTGCAGCGGACGCAGCAGGGGGGCGACGATGGCGGCGGCCAGCCTCAACAGCGGCTGTCGGCGATCCACTGCAAACATGCTCAGCAGCGACCAGCCGAAGATCAGTACGATATAGAACAGCAACACGAAGTCGAGTAGTTCGGCCAGCGCCAGCACCGGCAGGCCGGCGAAATGCGGCGTGATCCCGAGCACGGCAAACAGCAGCAGGCGTTTGAGCAGCATTGTCAGCCACGCCAGCAGCAGCGCAGCCAGGTTGATCCGACGCCAGTTCGGCAGCACGCGCCGTATCGGCGCCAGCACCGGATTGGTGTAGCGGTAAACGAACTGGCTCAGCGGGTTGTTGAAATCCGCACGGCTGGCTTCGGCCAGCAGGCGCAGCACCAGCAGGGTGGCCACTGCGTCGAAGGCCAGTTCGATCAGTAATGAAAGTGCATTCAGCAGATAGGTCACGAGAGCTTGTCCAGGCTGGCGGCTAGTTCGGCGCCGCGGTCGGTGGCGGCAGTCACGGCGCGGGCCACAATACGGGGCAGGTCGTCGGCTGTGAAGCTTTCCAGTGCGGCCTGGGTGGTGCCGTTGGGCGAGGTGACGCGCTGGCGCAGCAGGGCGGGATCCTCGCCGCCCTCCACCAGCATGCGACCGGCGCCAAGGCAGGTCTGCGCGGCAAGTGCGCGGGCTGTTTCCCGCGGCAGCCCTTGCGCGACGGCGGCCGCTTCCAGTGCTTCGACCAGCGCGAAGAAATACGCCGGCCCGGAACCGGAAACGGCGGTGACGGTATCCATCAACGCTTCGTCTTCGATCCAGCGAGTGATGCCGCAGGTATCCAGGATGTGTTGTGCCTGGGCCTTTTGTGGCGGGCTGACCCGGCTGTTCGCGCACAGTCCGGTGGCGCCGGCGCCGATCAGTGCCGGTGTGTTGGGCATGCAACGCACGATCGGCAGGCTGGCGCCGAACCAGCGTTCCAGCTGATCCAGCCGCACGCCGGCGGCAATCGAGATCAATAGTGGCCGGTTGCGCTGCAGGATGTCGTGCAGATCGGTGTGAATCGACGGCATGATCTGTGGCTTGACTGCCAGCAGGATGACTTCGGCTTCTGCCACCGCCAGCCGGCTTTCGGCGTAGCAGGCGACACCGAATTCACGGCCCAAAGCGTGCCTCGCTTCGGCCAACGGCTCGGCCACGCTGATGCTGGCGGCGGCCACGCCGGTTTTCAGCAAGCCACCAATCAGGCTGCGTGCCATGTTGCCACCGCCGATAAAGGCAAGTCGTGTCATGCGGGTTCCTCGAACGATCCAGATCGCTACCTTAAGCGGGAGCGGACGCGACAGCTTAGCTGCCTTGCTGGCGGAAACGCTGGTGCGGCGACGATGACGGTGGGGTGGAGTTTCCCGCCGATCATGCAAACCGTGTGGGTGGTTCGCATTCCTGCGACGGGAAAGACTGGCCGCATGACCCGTTGCGCGAGTAGTATCGACGCGGCTGCAAGGGGGATTCGGGTATTTTCGTTCAGGTGTTCCGATGGCGTCCGCGCCATGCGCTACGGCGCACTGCACCTGCGAACTTCGTCCATCCCCTGTTGCGGCATCCAATTCATGCCATCCAGACGATCGGTTGAGGGGAACGATAGATGGACATTGCCGAACTGCTTGCCTTCTCGGTGAAGAACAAGGCCTCGGACTTGCATTTGTCCGCAGGTCTGCCGCCGATGATTCGTGTTGACGGCGATGTGCGCCGCATCAATATTCCTGCGCTTGAACACAAGCAGGTGCACTCGCTGATCTACGACATCATGTCGGACAAGCAGCGGCGTGACTACGAAGAATTCTACGAGACCGACTTCTCGTTCGAGATTCCCGGTCTGGCGCGCTTCCGCGTCAACGCGTTCAATCAGAACCGTGGCGCTGGCGCGGTGTTCCGCACCATTCCGTCCGAGGTGCTGACGCTGGAAGACCTGGGTGCCCCGCGCATCTTCAAGGAGCTGATCGAGCAGCCGCAGGGATTGATCCTGGTGACCGGCCCGACCGGTTCGGGCAAATCGACCACGCTGGCGGCGATGGTCGATCACATCAACAAGAACGAATACGGCCACATGCTCACGATCGAGGATCCGATCGAGTTTGTGCATACGTCGCAGAAGTGCCTGGTCAACCAGCGCGAAATTCACCGCGATACGCTGGGTTTCAATGAGGCACTGCGCTCGGCGCTGCGCGAGGATCCGGACTTCATCCTGGTCGGCGAGCTGCGCGATCTGGAAACCATCCGGCTTGCCCTTACCGCCGCGGAAACCGGGCATCTGGTGTTCGCTACCGTGCATACCAGCTCGGCGGCCAAGACCATTGACCGCATCATCGACGTGTTTCCCGCCGGCGAAAAGCCGATGGTGCGTTCGATGCTGTCCGAATCGCTGCGCGCGGTGGTTTCGCAGTCGCTGCTGAAAAAGGTCGGCGGCGGACGTATTGCAGCGCACGAAATCATGGTCGGCATCCCGGCGATCCGCAACCTGATCCGCGAGGACAAGGTTGCGCAGATGTATTCGTCGATCCAGACTGGTCAGCAGTTCGGCATGCAGACGCTGGATCAGTGCCTGCAGGATCTGGTCAAGCGCGGTCTGGTGACGCGGCAACAAGCGTCCAGCTATGCCAAGAACAAGGACAGCTTCAAATAAACGGATTGGTCATCGAGGAACGAATTCGCGGTGGGTCGTCGGTTTTAGCGCTATATTTTTCACGCGGTATCTGCGCTGCCACACCACCCGAACGCGACCGTCATGCCCTGGATGGCGTGAAGCCCGGTCAAGCTGACCTCGATACGCCGTTCCACAATTCGGGAGTAGAACCATGAGCGATTTCGATTTCACCTCGTTCCTGAAATTGATGGTGCACAAGAAGGCATCGGACCTGTTCATTACAGCCGGTGTGGCGCCTTCGATGAAGGTGCAGGGCCGGATCGTGCCGATCACCCAGAGCCCGCTCAGCGTGCAGCAATCGCGCGACATGGTGCTCAATGTGATGACGCCGGGGCAGCGCGAAGAATTCGAAAAGACGCATGAGTGCCAGTTTGCGATCTCCGCGCAGGGCGTCGGCCGTTTTCGCGTGTCGTGCTTCTATCAGCGCAATTGCGTCGGCATGGTGCTACGTCGGATCGACTCGAAAATCCCGACCACCGAAGAGCTGAATCTGCCCCCGGTGATCAAGCAGCTGGCGATGACCAAGCGCGGCATCATCATTTTCGTCGGTGCCACCGGGTCGGGTAAATCGACCTCGCTGGCGGCGATGGTCGGTTATCGCAATCTGAACTCGACCGGTCACATCATCACCATCGAGGATCCGATCGAATACGTGCACAAGCACGAAGGCTGCATCATCACCCAGCGCGAAGTCGGCATCGACACCGACAGTTGGGAAAACGCGCTGAAGAACACGCTGCGCCAGGCGCCGGACGTGATCATGATCGGCGAGGTGCGTACGCGCGAAGGTATGGACCACGCGATCGCGTTCGCCGAAACCGGCCATCTGGTGTTGTGCACGCTGCACGCGAACAACGCGAATCAGGCGATGGACCGCATCCTGCACTTCTTCCCGGAGGACCGTCGCGAACAGCTGCTGATGGATCTGTCACTGAACCTGAAGGGCATCGTGGCGCAGATGCTGATTCCCACCCCAGACGGCAAGTCGCGCCGAGTGGCGGTGGAGATTCTGCTGGGTACGCCGCTGGCCCAGGATTACATCCGCCAGGGCGAAATTCACAAGCTCAAGGAGCTGATGAAGGAGTCCAACCTGCTCGGCATGAAGACGTTCGATCAGAGCCTGGTCGAGCTTTATCACGCCGGCGAGATCTCCTACGAGGACGCATTGCGTCACGCCGACAGCTCGAACGAGGTGCGCCTGCGCATCAAGCTGGCGCAGGGCGGCGACGCGCATACCTTGTCTCAGGGTCTGGACGGGGTGGAGCTGGAAGAAACCAGTGATGCGCAGAACTTTGGCGGTGGCAACGGCCTGATGAATCGCTGAATCCACAACCGAAAGTTTGAAATGAAGAAGGGGCCCATTGGGCCCCTTCTTCATTTAGCTGCCGCGCCAATCAAGGCTCACGGCCGATCCAGCTTAGTGGCTGCTCGAGCCCGACGCTGGCATGGATGACTTCATGCTGTTCGATGTTGAAGGAGTGACGGTCAGCCCGGACGCGTCGACACTCTTCACACCCTTGACCTTCTTGGCGACAGCGACAGCCTTCGATTTTTCATGATTGCTGGTCGCCGTACCGGTCAACATCACTACGCCATTCGTGGTGGTTACCGATATATCGGTGGAGCTGATTCCTTTGGTCGTAGTGAATTCGGACTTCACCTTGGTGGTAATCCACGCATCGCCTGTCTCGCTGGTGGACGAGTTCGACATCGAGGCGCCTGAGTCCTGCGCCATCACCTGGCTAAACGGCACGGCCGCGAAAGCGACCATCAGGCCGGTGGCAAACAGGCTATTACGGATCATTGAAGGGGTACGCATGGAAATCTCCTTGAGCGGCTAGGGTGTGTCACCGATGACAACAGCCGCCACGTGAATATCGCGTGGCGATGATCGCTGGCGGTTCAGCGCAGGATTACTGATGCGAAGGGGAGGTCACGGCGATGTTGTCCTCGTGTTCGGCGCCTGCATGCACGCAAAAAAAGCGGGGCGCCTGAGCGCCCCGCTGCTTGCATCAGGTATAGAGGGTTACTTCAAGGTGGTCTGACTGGTGATCACCATGCCGTCGTCTTCAACGTGCATTTCGGCATCAATGCTGTTGACGCGCTCAGCCTGGGATTTCATGGCGGCAAATTGGGCCTTCGAGCGCGCCACATTGGCGGCGACCTGCGTGGCATCCTCGGCGCTGTCGTTATCCAGCGAAGGTTCGTCGCTCTTGCCGATCGCAGCGGTGGCAGCGGCGAGGCTGTCGGCCTTCTGCTCCATCAGCTGCAGCCAGTTGAGGTACATCGCGCCGCTCAGATGCATACGCGTCATGCGGCCGGCATCGCCGGTCGGCGCACTCAGGGTATCGCCGAGCTTGCTGTCCTCACCGGCGCCCACGCCGAGCGCGAGTGCCTTGTCGCTCATGGCAATCCATGCGGGCTGCGCCAGCATGTCGGTCATGTCTTTCGGCAACGGCTGCGGCTTGCCATCGCTGGTGACCTTCAGCTGGGCCAGCGCGGAGACCATCATCTGGCCCATCGCAAGCAGGCCCGAAGGGTTGCTGGTACCCAGCACGATGCGTCCGGTGAACTTCGGCAAACCGCCGTTCTGGCTGGGCACGAGTGTGTCCAGCGCGATGCGCAGGCCGAGCATGTCGCCGAACGGCGGGATGGCGGCCTTTTGCATGGCCGGACCGAGTTTGGCAAAGCTGTCGTTGAGATCGGTCAGTGCCGGACAGGTGAACGGCTTGGCGGCCACTGCATCGGCCTGGGCCGACCAGAACGTACGCATTGGTGTGACCGGCAGCGCGAGGCTCAGGTCAAATGGCGCGGTGCCGAGGCTGCCCAGTCCGGGCATTTCCACCTTGAGTCCGGCGAAGGCCTTGCTGATGTCCTCGGCCAGGGCTACGTCAAAACGGACGTCCTGGTGCCCGGTATCCAGCTGGGTATAACCAAAGCTCACGCTCGGTACGCGGGCGGCGATGCGTCCGGCCTCGACGGCGCAACTGGGTGAAGTCTGCAACTGGTTGGCGACTGGCTCGCCGGTCCTGGCCGACTCTGCCTGGGCATGCGCTTTGAGGATGGCGGCGAACAGCGGGTCTTTGCCACCAAAGGCCAGCGGCAGTGCGCGGGTCAGGTCGAAGTTGCCGACCAGCCACTTCTGGTAGCCCTTGTCTTTGGCCAGCGTCGCCAGGGCGCCATCATCCTGCAGGTTCTTTTGCGGCCGATCCAGCCCAAGTGCCTGCCGCAGCAGGACAGGCGAGGCGTCGGCCGGCAACAGCGAAACGACGACCTGCTTGCCGAGCATGGCCAGAATCACTTCGGTGCCTGACGTGGTGAAAGCGTATTTGCGATAGCTCTGGCCGCCGACGTTGGCGACATCAAGCTTTTTGCCATAGGCGGTTTCGAGCCGACCAATGAACCCCTCGAACGCTTTCGGATCGCTCAGTTCGAAACGCAGGACCGGCGCCAGCCCCAGGCCGTAGAGCGCAGTGTGGCCTTTGAAATCGAGGCCTGCATTCTGCGCGAAGGTCTCGACATTCTTGCCGTTGAACTCGGCACCCAGCGCTCGCAGCAGGCGAGCACCGTCGGCGTCCTTGATGGCCATCTGATCGGCCGCGGCATTGAGCTGGGCCAGTTGGGAGGGCAGCTGCGCATCGGCTTGGGCGAGCAGCGCCTTGCGGGTGTCGTCGTCCAGGACGTCCAGATTGGCGACCACGTACGGCGTGTCCGCCGGTACGAAGGCCAGCGGTGCATCCTTGTCCTTGTGTCCGCAAGCCGCCAGCATGACGCCGGCAAAGCCCAGCGCAATAAAGCGCGTCGTCGATCGCATGTTGGTCCCCTGCCTTGGTAAATGTTGCGCGCCATATTATGCCCGCTTTACGGGTTGTTGCGGCGCGTCAACCTGCGAAAGCGAAGCGGGTGATGGGATGCGTGAAAAGCGGGTCAGTTGGCTGGGGCAGGGACTGTATACGGTGCGTAAAAAAACGAGGCGCCGAAGCATCCCGCTGCGGACTGGCATGGGCGCTCAGCCGTGAGCGCATTCGTGCCCGGATGATCGTTGATTTGCAGGCCGCCAGACGAGGTCCGCTCAGCGGGCCAGTACCTCGTTTAACACGGCCATGCGCACGAACACGCCATTGCCGACCTGTTCGAGGATGCGCGACTGCGCACCGTCAGCCACGTCCGAGGCGATCTCGATACCACGGTTGATCGGGCCCGGGTGCATCACCAGGCAACCCTTGGCAGCGAGCGCCAGGCGGCGCTGGTCCAGACCGTAGCGGTTGAAATACGCCGCTTCGTCGGGTAGGTCGGTTGAAGCCATCCGTTCTTTTTGCAGGCGCAGCATGATGGCGGCATCGACACCGATGATCGCCTTATCGAAGTCGTCGAAGTGGTGGGTATGTGGAAATTCGTCAGCTTCCGGCATCAGAGCTGCTGGCCCGCATAAGCGGATTTCCTTGACCCCCAGGGTACTCAAAGCGTGGATGTCCGAACGCGCCACGCGCGAATGCCGGATGTCGCCACAGATCACCACCGTCAGGTTTTCGAAGTCCGGCCGATGCTGACGTATCGTCAAAGCGTCAAGCAGGCCCTGGGTGGGATGTGCGCGGTTGCCGTCGCCAGCGTTGATCACCGACACGCCACTCATCGCGTGGTGCACCAGTTCCTCCGGCGTGCCTGAGTGCTTGTGGCGAACGATGATCGCGTCGAGGTGCATGGCCTCGAGTGTGTGCAGCGTGTCGAGCAGTTCCTCGCCCTTGCTGGTTGAGGAAAAGCCGATGTCGAAGTTGATCACGTCGGCACCGAGACGGCGCGCCGCCAATTCGAACGAGGTCCGGGTGCGTGTGGACGGCTCGAAGAACAGATTCAGCACCGTGCGCCCGGCCAGCACGTCAAGCTTGCGGGTGCCGTGTGCGCAGGCGTCGCGCAGCGCTTCGGCGCGGTCGAGCAGGCGCTCGATGGTCGCGCGGGGGAGATTTTCCAGGGTGGTGAGGTGGCGCAGGCGAGGGCTCATCGAGGGCTCGTTTCAGCTGACATGATGGAAGGGAGGGAAGACGAGGCGTTCAATGTTCGAGCGTGCCAGGTGTTGCGACAGGGGCTTCGATCAGCCAGCGCTCCACAATGACCGCGGCAGCTTCAGCATCGATCGTGGCGGCGTCGCGTCGTCGCTTGAGCCCGGCGGCGCGGGCGGCAGCGAATCGATGCGCCGCTTCCTGCGAGCTGTGACGTTCATCGACAAACGCTACCGGCAAGCCAAACCGCTGCTGCAACTGTGCGGCAAACCGGCGTGCTTTGCGGCTGGCGGGTTGCTCGGCGCCCTCGAGGGTCAGCGGCAGACCGACTACCAGAGTGTCCGGCAGCCATTCTTTGTACAGGGTATCGAGCTTGCTCCAGTCCGGTTCGCCGTCACGCATCGCGACCGTGGTCAGCGCTCGCGCGCTGGCAGTGAAGGAGTTGCCTACGGCCACACCGGTCAAGCGGCTACCGACATCAAAGCCGAGCACACAGCTCATGCGTGGCCCGCGTAGCCGGACAGCTGTCGCGGGTCTACGCCGACCAGTCCGGCGGCGGCGCTCCAGCGTTCCTCCAGCGGGGTTTCGAACACGACCCTGCCGCAGGCCTCGGTGGTGAGCCATGCGTTGGCCATCAACTCCTGCTCCAGCTGGCCGGCGTCCCAGCCGGCATAACCGAGCGCCATGACGGCCTGGCGCGGACCTTCGCCAGCGGCCATGGCGACCAGGATGTCGCGCGACGTGGTGACTGACCACTCGGTGTTGATGCGGTAGCTGGATTCCCAGTAGCCCGGTTCGCGGTGCAGCACGAAACCACGCTCCTGCTGTACCGGGCCACCGATCAGCACTGGCGCATCGGCCAGTTCGATGTCCACGCATTCCAGTCGCATCTGCGCCAGCACGTCGCCGAGCCGGTATTCGGACAGCTGGTTTATCAGCAGGCCCACCGCGCCGTTTTCATCGTGCTGACAGAGCAACGCCACGCCACGGGAAAACGGCGGATCGGCCAGGTTCGGCATGGCGATCAGGAAATGCCCGGTCAAGGTCGAGGGTTGCACGGCGGTCATGTGCCTATTGTAGGCGCGTTGCAGTCGCCTGGCCTAGGTCGCCGCAACGTGGCGTCATGCGCACACCCCAGCCTACGGGATAGCCAGCTCTCAGCGCGTTTGCAGCACGTTTTGCGGCTCGAATTCCCAGGTGCGGGTGATATTGAGTTCATCCACGTGTTCGCCGCTTTGCGGTGCCGGCGGGAACGGCGCGGCCAGCCGCACAATGCGCTCGGCGGCAGCGTCCAGCAGGTGCTCCCCGGAACTCTGGATCACCTCGATGCTCTTGATGCTGCCGTCGAGGTTGAGCACCACCGTGAGCAGCACGTCACCATGCAGGCCGCGGCGGCGCGCTTCTTCGGGATAGTTCAGGTTGCCGACCCGTTCGACGCGGTCGGACCAGCCACGCATATAGGCCGCAAAGGCATATTCCTTGGTGCTGGCGGTGAGGTATTTGACCTTTGGCCGCTTGGCGTAGGCGGCTTTCTTTTCGCGCACCTCGGCAGCCAGCTGGGCGATCGCCTGCTGTTGCTGCAGATCCGCCGCAGTCGGAGTCTGATCTCGCGGGTCGACCTGGGTCTGCGCGGTATCGCTGGAGACGGTGAAGTTGGTCGCGCCGGTCGTAGTCACCATCCGGGTCGGCGTGGCCTCCCGTGCTTGCGGCGTGCTGGCTTCCACCGACTCCGCTGCCGTGCCCGGGTCCGGCCGCGGCAACGCACCGGAAAACATCTCCGATGGTCGTGCCGCATGCTCGCTCTGGCCGCCGCCGCGGTTGTTGGCCTGGGCCAGGAAGTCCGCCTTGTCCGGCGCTTCCTGGTTGGCCACGTTGACCAGCGTCACATCCAGCGTCGGCAGGCTTGGCGCAGCCTTGGCAAAGTGGAATGTGATGCCAAGCAACAGCACGCCATGCAGCAGCAGCGAAAACAGCAGGGTCGCGCTGATCGGGTCGGGTGCCGATGGCATAGACGCTGAGGTGACAGGTGCAGCAGCGGCAGTTGCAGTGGTGCTCACGCGGTGCGATTTCCAGAGACGTGCTGCTCGATGACGTCGAACAGCTGGCCGGCAATGTTAAGCCCGAACTGGGCATCCAGTTCGCGTACACAGGTCGGGGATGTGACGTTGATCTCGGTCAGGTAGTCGCCGATCACGTCCAGGCCGACAAACATCAGGCCACGCCGGCGCAGTTCCGGTGCTACCTGGGCCACGATCCAGCGATCGCGGTCCGATAGCGGCACCCCCTCGCCCCGCCCGCCAGCGGCGAGATTGCCGCGAAACTCGTCTCCCTGCGGGATGCGCGCCAGGGCATAAGGCACCGGCTCGCCGTCAACGACCAGGATGCGCTTGTCGCCGGCGCTGATCTCCGGCAGGTATTTCTGCGCGATCGTCATCTGCCGGCCCTCGCCATGGGCGCCGCCACCGAGCAGGGTTTCCAGCATCGAATTGAGGTTGCTGTCGCCCGCCTTGACCCGGAAGATGCCGCGCCCGCCCATCCCGTCCAGCGGTTTCAGCACCACCTCGCCGTGCTCTTTGGTGAACCGGCGCAGTTCGCCGGCATCGCGCGCAACGAAGGTCGGCGCGATGCATTGCGGAAACTCCAGTGCAAACAATTTCTCGTTGCAGTCGCGCAGCGACCGGGGGGCGTTGATCACGGCTACGCCACGGCGCTGGGCCGCTTCCAGCACCATGCTGTCGTAGATGAACTGCGCATCGACCGGCGGATCCTTGCGCATCAGCACCACATCGAGCTCGCGCAGGTCGCGCCATTGCGCTTGCCCGAGGGTGAACCAGTGCTGTGGATCCTCCCGGACGCTCAACGTGGCGATCCGCGCCCAGGGCTCACCATCGCGCAGCGCCAGGTCGCCTTGCTCGAAGTAATGCAGCGCGTGACCGCGGCGCTGGGCCTCCAGCAGCATGGCAAAGGTGCTGTCCTTTGCTGTCTTGATCGCGCCGATGGGGTCCATCAGCACGGCGACCGAAAGGGTCATCGTGGTTCTCCGTGGGTGGCCCGGAATGAGCGGGCAGTGCGGGTGGGTTTGTATTGTCAGGCAGGTATGGTCGGGATGGATGGTCGCCGAGTCGACCGGTTGCGACAAGCTCGGCATTTCACGATAGCTGTCACGGTTGGCCAGATGGTGCCAATATGGGTCACGTTGTGCGCACCAGACGACGGGGCCAATGATTATTGCTTGACAGTCTCGGCGGGCAGGCAGTAAACAGCATCGTCTTGGATGCACCGCCGCAGAGCGGGTCATCGGGTAGTTCGTTTTGTATTTTTTTACATGTGCACCAGACGGCATGGCTGTTGCATGTCTTGGTGCCTATCCTGAGCTCGGGGCGGGCCGCAGGGGGAGTAAGTGAATTTGAACGTGAGTGCTAATGATTTGGCTGGCCTCAAGGTCATGGTGATTGATGACTCCAAGACCATCCGCCGCACAGCAGAAACCTTGCTGACAAAGGAAGGGTGTGAGGTATTGACCGCCGTCGACGGGTTCGAGGCGCTGGCCAAGATCTCCGACCAGAAGCCTGCAATCATCTTCGTCGACATCATGATGCCGCGCCTGGATGGTTATCAGACCTGTGCGCTGATCAAGAACAATCCGCAATTTCGGGCTACGCCGGTGATCATGCTGAGCTCGAAGGACGGGCTCTTCGACAAGGCGCGTGGCCGTATCGTGGGTGCCGAGCAGTATCTGACCAAGCCGTTCACCAGAGACGAGTTGCTTGGTGCCATCCATCGCCATGTCAGCACAGTGCAGAGCCGCTGACTGCAGATTCTGAGGGGGACCTGTGGCCAATATTCTCATCATCGACGACTCGCCGACCGATATCCGCGTGTTCACCACGCTGCTCGAAAAGGCCGGTCATCAAGTTGCTGCCGTCGGCACCGCCGAGGAGGGCATCGAGCGCGTGCGCGCCGACCTGCCTGACCTGGTCATCATGGACGTGATCATGCCGGGCATGAATGGCTTCCAGGCGACCCGGACCCTGACCCGCGATCCGGTAACCTCGTCGGTGCCGATTGTGATGATCACGACCAAATCCATGGAAACCGACCAGGTCTGGGGGTTGCGTCAGGGCGCCCGCGCGTTCATCACCAAACCGGTGAGCGAGAAAGATCTGCTGGCTTGTATCAACGATTTGTTGCCGAGTCCGACATGAACCAGTCCGTCAACCGCACTCCGTTCGAGATCCTGGCCCGCTATGAGCGGCTGTCGCTGGCGCATGCCTCCGATACGCAGGACAAGCTGGAGGCGCCGGGCTTGTGGCGGGGCATCGGTTTTCGTGTCGGTTCGCGTCTGCTGGTCAGTGGCATCGATGAAATCAACGAGCTGCTGGCGGTGCCGCCGCTCACACCTGTGCCGGGCACCCAGCCATGGTTGCTCGGCGTAGCCAATGTGCGCGGCAACCTGGTGCCGGTGGTCGACTTTGCCCGCTTCCTGTTCGGCGAGCGTACGCAGCATTCCGAGCGCGCGCGCCTGCTGGTGGTGCGCCAGGGTGGCGGCAATGTGGCGCTGCTGGTGGATGAGGTATTCGGTCAGCGTACGGTGGATGAGGTCCAGCGGCGCGAAGCCGAGCGCGAAGATGATCCGCGGCTTACCCGCTTCGTGGAGAGCCGGGTGGGTGAGCAGCAATTGGCAATTTTCAGTATGAGTCGGCTGGTACGTGCACCGGATTTCCGGCAGGCCGCGGCCTGACACCCGGTCGAGGTTTGGTAGAAGCAGGTTTCAGTTCAATGAAGGGCCGGCGCCCGTTGTGGCCGGAAATTTAGGGCAGCAAGTCCTTGTGTCAGCAGTCGCTCGATGAAGCGGAGCTGGCAAGGTGTAGACGGACGAGGTGAACATGAGCACTACAGGGGGCGTCGGCAGGGAACGGAGCTATACGACCGTACTCATTGTCCTGTTGCTGATTGCGATCGGTTTTGCGGCAGTGGATTTCTTCCTGCTCTACCTGAAGAACGGTGAGGATCGGCAAGCGATCACGCTGACCACGCAAATCCAGGTGTTGTCGCAATCAACGGCGAAATTCGCGCTGGAATCCGCGGGCGGCAACGCCGACTCCTTCAAGGAGCTTGAAGGCGATCGCAACTCAATCGAGTCGGCGGTGCAGCGGCTGAACAAGGGCGACCTCGCGACCGGCATGCAAGGCTATGGCGACAAAGACGCCACGTCATCTGGCCGTGCCGTGACTGCGCTCGACAGCTCGTGGAAACAGCTCGACACCGACATCAGCAAGATCCTCTCCAACAAGGCGGTGGTGATCGATTCCGGGCTACGCGCCGCCACGCTGTCGCAGCAAATGCCGTTGCTCAACTCGAGCATGGAGCAGGTGGTCAACATCCTGCAGCAGCGCAATGGCGGCTCCGACCAGATGCTCGGCACGTCGCGTCAGATGTTGTCCGCTGACCGCATCATCCGCCGCGTGCAGGAAATTCTGCAGGGTGGCGATAGCGCACAATCGGCGGCCGATGGCCTGTCCCGCGATGCCGACTTGTATGGCAACGTGTTGAAAGGCCTGCTCGTGGGTAACGCTGACAGCGGCGTGAAGCCGGTCGCTGATGCGAATGCCCACAAGATCCTTTCCGAGATGGATGCCAGCTGGGGCAAGCTCGCCGATCCGGTCGCCAAACTGGCCGGTGCGGCCGGCAACATCGCCGACGTGAAGCAGGCGGCCAACCAGGCTTCGCTGGACTCGCAGACGGTGCTGTTGCGCGCCAGCGACCTGTCCGAGCAGATCGGCAGGCTGCCGATTCGGCGCCTGTTCCCGAACGTGTGGTGGGGTCTGTTCGGCGCGATTGGTGCGGTGGCATTCGCCCTGTTGCTGGTCATCACGCTGGTGACCGAACAGCGTCGCCGCTTCGCCAGCAGTATCGAGCTGAACCATCGTAACCAGGACGCGATCATGCGTCTGCTGGATGAAATGGGTTCGCTCGCTGAGGGCGATCTCACGGTCAAGACGACGGTTTCCGAAGACATCACCGGCGCGATCGCCGACTCGGTGAACTACGCCATCGACGAGCTGCGTTCACTGGTGACCACGATCAACGAAACCTCCGAACAGGTCTCGTCGTCGGCGCAGGAAACCCAGACCACCGCCCGCCATCTGGCCGACGCGGCCGAGCAGCAGGCGCAACAGATCAGCTCGGCGACCTCGGCGATCAACCAGATCGTGAGCTCGATGGACACCGTGTCGAAGGATTCCGCCGAGTCGGCCGACGTGGCCGAACGCTCCGTGAAAATTGCTTCGCATGGCGCCGAGGTGGTGCGCGAAACGATCTCCGGGATGGACTCGATCCGTGACCAGATCCAGGAAACCTCCAAGCGCATCAAGCGCCTGGGCGAATCCTCGCAGGAGATCGGCTCGATCGTGGAACTGATCAACGACATCGCCGAACAGACCAACATCCTCGCGCTCAACGCGGCGATCCAGGCGGCTTCGGCCGGTGAGGCGGGCCGCGGTTTCGCGGTGGTGGCGGACGAAGTGCAGCGACTGGCCGAACGATCGACCAGCGCAACCAAGCGTATCGAAACGTTGGTGCAGACGATTCAGTCCGATACCAACGAAGCGGTGAACTCGATGGAACAGACCACCGCGGAAGTGGTGGCTGGTGCGCGCAAGGCAGAGGATGCCGGCAGTGCACTGGGTGATATCGAGCGCGTGTCGCACGATCTGTCGGCGCTGATTCAGAACATCTCCAGCGCGGCGCGTCAGCAGTCCGCGGCGGCGACCGACATTTCGCATTCGATGAACGCGATTCAGGAAATTACCTCGCAAACCTCGCAGGGTGCCAGCCAGACCGCCGACTCGATCGGTACGCTGGCGCAGCTGGCGAGTGATTTGCGGCGCTCGGTAGCGCATTTCAAGCTGCCGGGTTGACATCGATCCGGTGGATTTGGCCAGGCTGGCATCGACAATTTGACAGGGGGCAGTCTCGCTGGTTGCGTGATGCGTACGTGATGCGACATTGGGCAACCGTTGAGAGAGGCGCATGAGACTTCAAGATCACATCGATTTCACCACACTGCAGTGGGTCAAGCCGGAGCTCGACGAGACGCTGTCGACTGCCCGCGAGGCGCTGGAGTCCTACGTCGAGAATCCAGACGATCGCGAGGTCATGCGTTCGTGCACGCGACATTTGCATCAGGTGCACGGCACCTTGCGGATGGTCGAGTTGTACGGTGCGGCGATGGTGACTGCGGAAATGGAGACCCTCTCCATTGCGCTGCTTGAGGATCACATCGCCTATCGCGAAGAAGCTTATGCCGCGTTGATGCGCGGCCTGATGCAACTGCCCGATTACCTTGAGCGGTTGTCCAGCGGCCATCGCGATGTGCCGGTGGTGCTGCTGCCGTTGCTCAACGACCTGCGTGCAAGCCGCGAGCAACCGCCGCTGCCCGAGTCGGCGATGTTCCATCCCAATCTCGATGCGTTCCTGCCGGATCTGGCGCCGGCGGCCATGAGTGCGGCCTATGCCGAATCGCATCGCGGCGAGTTGGTGAATTTGCGTCTGCGCTTCCAGCAGCAATTGCTGAGCTGGTTCCGTGGACAAGACATTGCGCAGCAGTTGAGTGGCATGCGCAAGACATTGCTCGCCATCACTGCCCGTTGCTATCACGTGCACGGCAGGCGCTTGTGGTGGATCGCTGCCGGTGTGCTGGAGGGTCTCGAGCAAGGCATGATCAAGGGTCATGCTGGCGAAGTCCGCCAGCTGATCGGCAAAGTCGATCGCAGCATTCGCCAGCTGATTGAACACGGCGAAGACAGCCTGCGCGGTAGCGAAGCGGACGTAGTCGCCTGCAAACTGCTGTACATCGTGGCCCAGGCCAAGCAACGCAGCCCGCAGATGGAGTTGTTGCGGAATACCTATGCCCTGGACAGCCTGGTACCCGATGCTGGGGAACTGGAACACGCGCGCGGCTCGATGTCCGGCCACAACCGTGCGTTGCTCGATTCGGTATCGCGTGCGCTTAAAGATGACTTGCTGCGCGTCAAGGAGGCGCTGGACCTGTTCCTGCGTCAGAGCGACGGTGATCCGGCACAACTGGCCGAGCAGAGCGAAGTGCTCGATCGTGTCGGCGATACGCTGGGCATGCTCGCGCTGGCCGTACCGCGCCGGTTGGTCATCGAACAGCGGCGGGTACTGGACGAAATTGCCAACCGCATGCGCAAGCCCGACGAGGACACCCTGCTGGATGTAGCCGGTGCCCTGCTGTATGTCGAAGCGTCGCTGGACGACCACATCGAGAGCCTGGGTTCCGAGGACGAATCGGACACCGGCGGCGCGATGCAGGGCCTGCCGCGCAGCGAGGCGCTGGGCGTAGTCACCGCGTTGATGCATGAAGCGATCAACAATACCGGCAAAGTGAAAGACGCGATCGTCGCCTTTGTCGAATCAGGTTGGGAGCACAACCGTCTGGCTGTCGCACCTCCTCTGATGGAGGAAGTTGCCGGCGCCATGCGCATGCTGTCCTCGCCGCGATCGGCCGAGTTGGCCGAAGGTGTCGGCCGTTTCATCGGTTATGAATTGGTGGATGACCAACGTGTTCCCACGGGCGCGCAGATGGATCATCTGGCCGATGCTCTCGCCGCGCTGGAGTACTACCTCGAAGCTGCACGCGAACATCGTGGCGGGCTGGACCATATTCTCGACGTTGCCGAGCACAGCCTCGGCTTGCTTGGTTACTGGCCGTTGCCAGCCGAGCGGGTGCCTGCCGACAAGGTGTTGTCCAAGCCCAAGGTCACTGCACCCGAAGCGAGCGTGATGGCTCATGCTGGCGACGGCATCGAAAACGAAGAGCATCCGGAACTGTCCGAATCCGTCAGCCTGCTGCCCGGCGACGATCTCGGACATCTATTTGTCGGTTACAGCGAACCGCATGTCGCACCCGTGCACAACCTGGACGGGCTGCGGCTGACGCCGACCGAAGTGACCACGCCACCGGTATCGCCCGACCACGTTTCAGGCGATGGGTCTGGCCATGGTTTGGACGATCAGGGTGGCGACTGGATCGAGGTCGAGGAAGAGGTGTTCGAGCAGGTGCCGGCACGCGATGCGCTCGCGGCCAACACCAGCTTCAACGCCAACGCAGAAGGTATCGACGATGACATTCGCGAGATCTTCCTGGAGGAAATGCAGGAGGAAATCGACAGCCTGCGTAGTGCCGAGAAGGTCTGGCTGGCCGATCCGACGCAACTTCCCTCGCTGGTCAGCATCCGCCGCTCGTTCCACACGCTGAAGGGCTCAGGTCGACTGGTCGGTGCCGGCGTGCTGGGTGAGTTTGCGTGGAAAGTTGAGGACATGTTCAACCACGTGCTGGACGGTTCCATCCAGCCGGACGAGAACGTACAGGCGGTACTGCGGCATGCGATCGACGCGCTGCCGCAATTGCTTGAGGCGCTCAAGGGCGAGGGCATGGCGAATGCGCCGCTCAGCGCCATCATGCATACCGCCGAGCAGCTGGTTGCAGGTCAGCCGGCGCGTGTGGAAGATCACATGTCGGCGGCCACCGAAACGGTCCGTCGGGTGGTGCGTCATCGCGTACCGCGCATCGAGGCGGCGTCGGATGCCATCCCAGAAGCCGGTTTGACCGAGGCCAACACGGCTGGCGCCGAACACGAGCTGGTGGAGTTTGAGCAGGCGCTGCCGGAGCCGGTAATGCCGCCGGTGGATCCGGTATTGCTGGAAATCCTGCGCAGCGAAGTTGCGCAATATCTGCAAACCATTCGCGCGGCCATCCAGCGTGGTGGGGCCGAGTTGCCGATCGGTGAAGATCTGCTGCGGGCCGTGCACACGTTGCATGGCGCCATCGCGATGGTGGACATCCCATTGCTGACACAGATGTTGTCGCCGCTGGAAGGTCTGTTCAAGCGTCTGCGTGCGGCCAATTTGCCATTGCCGTCCGAAGGCGTGCGCCTGCTCGGTCAGTCGGCCGATCTGGTCGACCACGTGATGGGCCAGTTCGATGTCGCCGAACCGCAGTTGCCGGATACGGACGCGCTGACGGCTCAGATCATTGAAATGCGTGACCGCTACCCCGAGTCGCAGGTTGCGCATGTCGTGTTCGAACCGCGCCTGGACGAGGTGGCGTTGGCCGCGACGACCGCTGCGGAAGATCAGCCTGGCGACGACCAAGCTGCCATGGGGGCATCGCTCGATGCCAGCATGGCCGACGTCGATGGCGGGCGTGCGCACGAGGTGCAAGATGCGGCGTCGTTTGATGCTGCCGAAGCCCTGGCGACTGATCATGAGGAGGCGCACCATGCGGCATTCACCGCTGAGCTGATGGAGGCATTGGGCACGTTCAGTCCGGAAATCGCGGACGCTGAACATGCAGCCGCAGCGCAAGCGGCCCTTGAGCAAGCTGCGGCAGAGCACGCCGCTGCGGAGCAAGCTGCAGCAGAGCAGGTCGCAGCAGAGCGGGCTGCAGCTGAGAAGGCGGCGGCAGAGCAGATGGCTGCCGAACTAGCAGCCACTGAGAAAGCCGCAGCTGAGCACGCCGCAGCAGAGTACGCCGCGGCGGAGCACGCCGCAGCGGAGCAGGCTGCAGCAGAACAAGCTGCAGCAGAGCAGGCCGCGGCGGAGAAGGTCGCGGCGGAGCACGCCGCAGCAGCGCAGGCCGCGGCAGAGCAAGCTGCAGCAGAGCAAGCCGCAGCAGAACACGCTGCAGCAGAACACGCTGCAGCAGAACAAGCTGCAGCAGAACAAGCTGCAGCAGAACAAGCTGCAGCAGAACAAGCTGCAGCCGAGCAAGCGGCACACGCCGCAACCGGCAGTGAGTCCACTGAGATCAGTGCCGCATCGGAGCAAGAACAGGCCTCCGCGTCGGCAGGGTCGGGCCATATCGACGCCGATCTGCTTGAAGTGTTCATTGATGAGGCGCGCGAAATTCTCGACCACGCCGATGGCGTGCTGGCGCAATGGCACGACGAGCCAACTGAACTGAAGCACGTCGCTGAGCTGCAGCGCGATCTGCATACGCTCAAGGGTGGCGCGCGGATTGCCGGTTTGATGGACGTGGGTGACCTCGCCCACGCCATCGAGACAGTGCTCGAAAAGCCCGCTCGTTATGCGAACAAGACCGGCCCGTTGATCGCGGCGCTGGAAGCCGCGTTCGATCAGATGCATGCGCTGGTGCAGCATGTGTCGCAAGGCCAGCCCACAGAATATCCGCAGGCCACGATCGATCGCCTGCTGGCGCTCGCTGGCGAAAAGAACCTGGCTGACGATGCGGTACTGGCAGCTGTTGCCATGCCAGCACTGAAGCCGTCACGGACACCGAAGCTGAAGGTCGTCCCGAGTACATCGACAGCGCTCGATTTGCCCGAACTGTTGCCGGAGATGGAGGAGGAAGTCCGCTCCTCGCAGGAACAGATCCGTGTTCGTGCCGATCTGCTCGACAATCTGGTCAACCATGCCGGCGAAGTCGCCATCTACCGCTCGCGACTGGAACAGCAGGTTGCAGGCTATCGTTTCAACCTGGTGGAACTCGAGCAGACCGTGGCACGTCTGCGCAGTCAGCTGCGCATGCTGGAGATCGAGACCGAGGCACAGATCATCGCGCGTTTCCAGCGCGAGCATCGCGAAGCGGGCCTGACCGCGTTCGATCCGCTCGAACTCGATCGTTACTCGCAGCTGCAGCAGTATTCGCGTGCACTGGCCGAGTCGGTCTCCGATCTTGTGTCCATCCAGAACATGCTCGATGAACTGACCCGGCAGGCCGAAACCCTGCTGATCCAGCAGTCGCGCGTCAGCACGGAGTTGCAGGACGGCCTGCTGCGCACACGCATGTTGCCATTCGACACGATGGTGCCCAATCTGCGTCGCACCTTGCGCCAGGCGGCGCAGGAGCAGGGCAAGAACGCACAGTTGTATGTGGATGGTGCGCACGGCGAAATGGACCGCAACCTGCTCGACCGCATCAAGGCGCCGTTCGAGCACATGTTGCGCAACGCGATTGCGCATGGCATCGAAACCCCGGCCGAGCGTCGCAAGGCTGGTAAGCCGGCCGAAGGCTCGGTGCATATCCAGGTCGCGCGCGAAGCTACCGAGGTGGTGATCCGGGTCAGCGATGATGGTCGCGGGCTGGATCGCGAGGCGATCCGCAAGCGCGGTATCGAACGCGGGCTGCTGCGCGCCAATATCAAGCCTACCGACGACCAGCTGCTATCGTTGATCACCCAGACGGGGTTCTCCACTGCCTCCAAGGTCACTCAGCTGGCTGGCCGCGGCGTCGGCATGGACGTGGTGGCGAACGAGATCAAGCAGCTTGGTGGTTCGCTCTCGATCGAGTCCGAAGCAAACAAGGGCAGCGTGTTCGTGCTGCGCCTGCCGTTCACCCTCGCGGTGACTCAGGCCATCCTGGTACGCATCGGCGAGGCGACCTTCGCCATCCCGATGACTTCGGTGCAAGGCGTGGCGCGGGTGGACCCGGAAGATCTGGCCGCACGATTGGCCGAAGACGAGCCTTCGTTCCAGTACGGCAACGAGCAGTACGGCATCCATGACCTCGCCGAGCTGCTGGGTCTGCCGCCTGGTCTGCCGGCGGAAGGCGAGCAGCAGCCGTTGCTGCTGACTCGTGCGGGTGATTTGCGTGCGGCGATTCGTATCGACGCCGTGCTTGGTTCGCGCGAAATCGTGGTCAAGTCGGTCGGTCCGCAGATCAGCTCGGTGCCCGGTTTGCTCGGCGCGACCATCATGGGTGATGGTTCGGTGCTGATCATTCTGGATCTGGCGCCGCTGGTTCGCCATGGCATCACTCGCCGCTTGCAGCGTCTGTCGGACGGCCTCAGCGCGGTACAGGCGCCGGTCATCGAAGAGATCCGGATACGGCCGCTGGTGATGGTGGTGGATGATTCGATCACCATGCGCAAGGTCACCGGCCGTGTGCTGGAACGTCATGAATACGAAGTCAGCACAGCCAAGGACGGTGTCGATGCGGTGGAGAAATTGCACGAGCGCGTGCCCGACCTGATGCTGCTCGACATCGAAATGCCGCGTATGGACGGCTATGAGCTGGCGGCCCACATGAAGGCCGACCCGCGCTTGCGCAACGTGCCGATCATCATGATCACCTCACGCAGCGGCGACAAACATCGCCAGCGGGCATTCGACCTCGGCGTTGACCGTTACCTCGGAAAGCCCTATCAGGAGGCCGAGTTGCTGGCACAGATCAGCGAAGTACTGGAGCAGCGTGCGGCGGAGTCGAGTCATGATTGAATCGGCACCTGCCGTTGCCTTGTTGTTTGACGACACTGAGCTGGGTGGACATTTGCGCGAGGCATTGCGCGAGCGTGGGGCACGGATTGTTCATGAGGGTGGGGTAGCCACCCTCAGCCGTGAGCTGTTGCAGAACGTGGGCGCCGACGTGCTGGTGGTCAATCTGGACAACAACGCCGATGACGCACTCGATCAGCTGTATGAGGTGACCGACGGCGACCGGAGGCCGCGACTTGTCTTCAACGACGCGCAGGCCAGTCGAGCGCTGGTTGGCTGGGATCGCGCACGTTGGGCCCGTCATCTGGCGGTCAAGGTGCTGGAAGCCGGCGACGTCGACCCACCACGTCCGGAGAACGCCCGCAGCATCGAGATGCTGGTCGATGCATCGGTTGAAAGCATTTCTGCCGAGGCTGAAAGCGTCGATGCCCCGGTGGCGGAAGTTCCGACGGTGATCGAGCATGTGGACGCAACTGCAGCTATAGCACTGGTAGCGGAACCCGCGATGGCTGAAGAGTCGTCGTTGCTGGAGTCTGATCAGCCAGTAGCCGAAGACGTTGATGAACACGAGCAGACGGCCACTGCCGAATCGGAAAGCCTGGCCGCCGAACTCGAAGCGTTGCTGGCTTCCGACGAATTGCCTGCCAGCGATGAAGATGAATCCGGGCCTGGTCTGCGTTACTCCCATGATGAAGAGCTGCCACCGTTGCACGACGGCAATTTTGGCGCGCCGACAGCCATGCCCGATCTGCATTCACTGGATGGCTCAGACTCTATTGAGGGTTTCGATAGTCTCAACGAAAGCACGCGGTTCGCTGCCGGCGAAATCGATGAAAAACTGCCGAGTGTGAGCTCGCGTGTGTTTCAGCTTGATCACTTGCAGCTATCACCGATAAACGACGCCGACGTTGCGACGATAGCTGCCGCAGCGGTGACGCATATCCCGAGCGATAGCATCGCCACGGCTGCCCGAGCGCCCGCGGAATGGGCACTGCTGGATGATGAAACTCCGCTTGTAGCATCCGCAGCGGCTACTGCGGCAAGGGTCGATGCCAGTGCGTTTGGTATCGAGAAATTGAGTGCCGCCGATTTCCTCGCGCCCGACGTCGAACAGACCGCGCCGGGAGTCGAGCCAGTGATGACGCTGCAGCTGATATCGATGGAAGAAGCGGTTGCACCGCAGGTTTATGTCGCCGAGAGCGAAATGCTGCTTGACGACCTTCGTGCCGCCTTGAGCCGCATTGTGCTGCTGGGTGCGGCGGCCGACAGCACAGACTCCGTCCGCGCCTTTCTCTCCGCGCTGCCGTCCGCCACGCGGCTGACCTTTCTGCATACGCAGCATCTGGGCGCCCAATCATCGGCGACGCTGGTTGAAAATCTGGCTGCGAATTGTGCGTTGCCGGTACGACTCGCTGAGCGCGGCGGCCATGCCGTCGCCGGCGAGGTATTGGTGGTGCCCACGGGACAGCAAATACGTTTGAACCGCAATGGCAGCATCGAACTTCAGATGGACGACGCCGGTGGTGCGACGCAAGCTCCGTCCATCGATGCAAGCCTGACCATGGCGGCCAATATCTTTGGTCGCGATGCGTTGGCCATCGTGTTCTCCGGACGGGCGAACGATGCGGTTGCCGGCTCCCAGGCGATCCATGACCGAGGCGGTCAGGTATGGGTAGAGTCATCGTCCGAGACGCATTCTTCCGACATGGTCAGCGGACTGTTCGCCGAACGACTAGTCAGTTTTTCCGGTACGCCGCATGAGCTTGCGGCGCGCTTGATCGAGGTGTTTTCATGAGTGATCCGCTGCCGCGTGAAATCCGTTGCGTACTGGTGCCGGTGGGCAACCTGCGTCTGCTGTTACCCAATGCCACCGTCGCCGAAGTGATCACCCAGACCAAGCCCGAACCGGTGGCTGGTGCCCCGGAGTGGCTGCTGGGTCGCATCGCATGGCGCGGCTGGCGCGTGCCGCTGGTTTCGTTCACCCAGCTGGCGGGGGCTGAAGAAGGCGATGTCGAATTGAGCGTGCGCGTAGCCGTGCTGAAGGCGCTCGGCGGCAACCCCAAGTTGCCGTTCATTGCCGTGGTGACGCAGGGCTTTCCACGCCTGATCACGCTGAATGCCGAGCTGATCATCCCCACCCATGATGGCAGCGCGCTGCCGCCGGGGTTGCGTGCCAAGGTACTGGTGCGCGATGACGTCGCGGTGATTCCCGATCTGGAATGGATCGAAGCCGAGCTGCTGGGTCTGCTCAGTGGTGCCGATTTGACGGAATCACCAGCGGAACCGGCAGAGCCAGCCGACACGGCAGGCTGAAGTCAGGACGGCGAATCAGCCGTCGCCGTGCAGTGCCTGTAGCGCCGCCAGGGCAGCCAGTCCGGCGGTTTCCGTGCGCAAGATGCGCGGTCCCAGCCGAAGTCCTTCGAAGCCGGCGGTGGTCAGTGCGCGGATGTCACGTTCACCCAAGCCGCCTTCCGGGCCTACTGCCAGCAGGCCGCCGGCGGCTGCGAAGCGCAAATCGCGTGATGACTGGGTGGCGTCCGGCAGCAAGGCCAGACGCAGCGCGCCATCCTCGGTGAGGCTTTCCAGCCACAGCGGCAACGGCAACGCCGGCACTATCTCCGGCAGCCGCGCGCGGCCACTCTGTTCGCCGGCACTGGCTGCCACCGCTCGCCAATGCGCCAGGCGTTTTTCGGCGCGACCGGCATCGAGCTTGACCTCCGAGCGTTCGGTCAGCAGTGGCACGATGCGCACGACGCCCAGCTCGGTGGCCTTTTGCACGATCAGATCCATCTTGTCGCCGCGTGCGACACCCTGCGCCAGGGTGAGCGACAGGGGCGATTCGTTTTGCAGAGCCTGCTTCGACTCCACCCGCACGACGACTTCGCGTTTGCCGAGCGCAAGGATAGTGGCCGGATAATCGCAGCCGTCACCGTTGAACAGCGTCAGCGGATCGCCGGCAACCAGTCGCAGTACACGTGCAACATGCTCGCCCGCCTGCGCCGGCAGCGGCAATTCGGCGCCAACGGGAAGCGGCTGGTCAACGTGGATTCGGATGGTTCGCATGGAGCGGGAGACTGGCCAAATACGAAGCATAGCCGAGCTTTTGCCGGCTGACCGGGGTCGGGGGTAGCGTTACCGGAGCGGGAAGCTGAATCTCAGCGAGATGACCGCGCGCCATGCATTGCCTGGCGCAGGCGCTGGGCGCAGCATGGGGGAGCCAGATACAGGTACAACCGAGGTACTCCGCCATGTCCAAGCGATCCATTGTTACGCTCGCGCTGATCACCAGTCTTGCTGTCAACGCGCTGGCCTTCGCCCAGAACTCGACGCCGATGACCACGCCCCAGGCTAGCCAATCCAGCCAGGACAGTCAGAAGCCCGTCAACCACGGCCCCAAGCCCGGCGACCGTGATTGCATACACGATACCGGCAGCCTGATACCGGCCAAGAAAGGCGAGTGCCTGCCGGTCCCGGGTCGCAGCTATACCGGAGACGAGCTGCGCAGTCAGGGCACCAACGGCGATAACGCACGCGCACTGCAAATGCTCGACCCCAGCGTAAGCGTCGGGCACTGACAGTTGAATCGCCAAATCGCTGATCTGCTGCCGCGTTAGCGGCGGCAGGGCGCGCCATCGAGTGAAGGATCAGCTTCCCACGGCATGTTCAATGCCGGCGATCGCCGCATCGACCAGCTGGTCGATTTCCTGCTCAGTCACCACGTAAGGCGGCATGAAATAAACTATGTCACCGAGTGGGCGCAGCAACACACCGTTTTGCAGCCCATGCAGATATACGCGCAGGCCGCGTCGTTCGGTTGCGGGGAACGGCCGCCGGCTGGCCTTGTCGGTGACCAGTTCGACCGCCGCGATCATGCCGGTCTGACGCACATCGGCAACGTGCGGATGTCCGCGTAGCGGCGCCAGCCGTTTCGCCAGATGCGCTGCAAGCACGCGGTTGCGTTCGAGCACCGGCTCATCGCGGAAGATCGCCAATGTCTCCAGCGCCACGCGGCAAGCCAGCGGGTTGCCGGTATAGCTGTGCGAATGCAGGAATGCCTTGCCGGCGTTGTATTCCGCATAGAACGCCTGATAGATGCGCTCCGTGGTGAGTACGGCCGACAGCGGCAGAAATCCGCCGGTGAGCCCCTTGGACAGGCACAGGAAATCAGCGCTCACACCAGCCTGTTCGCACGCGAACAGCGTGCCGGTGCGGCCAAAACCCACCGCGATCTCGTCGGCAATGAAATGCACGTCGAACTCGTCGCACAACGCCCGCAACCCGCTCAGGTAACTGGAGTGATACATGCGCATGCCGCCGGCGCATTGCACCAGCGGTTCAACGATCACCGCGCAGGTTTCGTGGGCGTGCTGTTCCAGCAGCGTACGCAGTTCGCCGAGGCGGCGCGTGGCGATTTGTTCGGGCGATTCACCCGGTTCGCCCTCGTAGGTGTCCGCCGAGGGCGCCAGGAACGGCGTCAACAACAGCGGCGCATAGGTCTTGCGGTACAGCGCCACGTCACTCACCGAGAGCGCGCCCAGCGTCTCGCCGTGATAGCTGCCGGTGAGCGCGATGAAGCGGGTTTTCTCACCGTGGCCCTGATTGAGCCAGTAGTGGAAGCTCATCTTCAATGCCACTTCGATTGCTGCCGAACCGTTGTCGGCGAAGAACACGCGATCGAGTCCCGCTGGCGTGATGCGTACCAGTTCTTCCGCCAGTTCGATCGCCGGTTCATGCGTGAAGCCGGCAAAGATCACATGCTCCAATGTCTGCGCCTGCGCGGCCAGCGCCGCCGCAATGCGCGGATTGGCGTGGCCAAACAGGTTGGTCCACCACGAGCTGATGCCATCCAGGTAGCGGCGTCCGTCGGCGTCGATCAGCCATGCGCCGTCGCCACGCACGATCGGCACCATGGGAACTGTTTCGTGGTCCTGCATCTGCGTGCATGGATGCCACAGGTGTTTCAGATCGCGCCTGGCGAGCGCGGCATTGCTGATTGCGGGGATGGTCATCCGGCTATCATCGTGGCTATGTCATGGACGCTCAAGTCCATTCATGGAAAATGGGTGCTCAAGTCCACCCACGGACAGCTCGGGAATCGACGGTTGAAGTACCTGCGGAAATGCCTGATTGGCTTGGGCGTGCTGATATTGGCTGCAGCTTTGCTGGCGTGGTTTGCGCCAGCGCGCTGGGCGTTGCCGTGGATCGGGCCGCAACTGCATGGGGTGCGCCTGCAACAGGTGGAGGGCTCGTTGTGGGATGGCCGGGCAGGGCAGGTAGTGGCCACCGATGGACGCCAGCTAGGTCAACTGGAGTGGCAGCTGTCGCGGCGCGCGCTGATCGGGCAGGTGCAATTGCTGCTGGAATTCCATGGGCCACAATTCGACTTCTCCGGCGCGATGCAACGCCTGCCAGCCAACCAGGTTCAGTGGCATGGGGTGAGCATTCGCGCCGAGCTGGCTGCGCTGCTCCCACGGGTAACCTTGCCGCTGGGCCAGCCGCAGGGCGAGCTACAGCTGACTGTCGATGATGCGTTGCTGCAAGCCGGTTGGCCGCTGCAGTTGCAAGCCCATGCGCAATGGCTACACGCGGCCATGCGTACCCGCAACGGCGATGTGGCGCTGGGCAATCTTCAATGGCAGGCGCAGGCGCTGGGCGGCGTGATCGGGTTGCAGCTGCACGATGACGGTCACGGCCCGCTGCAAGCCGATGGCCAGCTTCAACTGAGCCCGCTCGGCTGGCGACTGGACGCGAAGCTGCGTGCCCGACAGACTGACCTGGCATTGCGCCGTTGGCTGGCCACACTGGGGCAACCGGATGTCGATGGCATGGTGCATATTCAACGCAGCGGCGGTCTGGGCGCCAGCTTGCCGGTGCCGACCGCAAACCAGGGAAAATGAAAATTATCATGAACTCCGATATCACCGTACCGGCTCTGGCGGCTGCACGTGAAGCTGCCGCCGCTGCTGCCGAAGTGATCCGACACTATTGGCGGCGTGGCGTTGAGGTGGAGTTGAAAGCGGATGCTACGCCGGTGACGGTTGCCGATCGGGAAGCCGAACGGGCGATCCGGAAGATCCTGCAGGCGGCCCTGCCGCAGGCGGCGATCCATGGCGAGGAGTTCGGGCTGGAGGGCGAGAGCGGCGGTTTGTTGTGGCTGGTCGATCCGCTGGATGGCACCAAGAGCTTCGTGCGCCGCACGCCTTTCTTTTCCACCCAGATTGCGTTGATGGATGGCGATGAACTGGTGCTAGGCGTATCCAGTGCGCCGATCTACGGCGAAACGATGTGGGCGACTGTCGGTGGCGGCGCATGGCTCGATGGTGAGCGCGTGCAGGTGGCGGATACCGCGCTGGTCAGCGAGGCATCCATTTCTACCGGCAATATCAAGACGCTTACCGCCGATAGCCGCTGGGACGCGCTCGGTGCGCTGATCCGCGACAGCAACCGAATCCGCGGGTATGGCGATTTCTGCCACTACCACCTGTTGGCACGCGGTGGCCTGGACCTGGTGATCGAATCGGACGTGAACATCCTCGACATCGCCGCACTGGCCGTGATCGTGCGTGAAGCCGGCGGTGTATTCACCGAGCTGGACGGTGCGCCACTCACACTGGACACCCGCAGCGTGCTGGCCGGTACGCCGGCGATTCACCGCCAGGCGCTGCAACGTCTGCGTGTCGGCGCATGACGCGTTAGAATCTCCCCATGCGCAAACCACCCATCGTCCATGCCACGCGAGACGTCGACAACAGCCATTTTCTGCACGTCGAGCAGCTCGATCTGGAGTTTTCCAACGGTGAGCGCCGCACCTACGAGCGGCTGAAAGGTGGTGGGCTGGGCGCGGTGATCATCGTGCCGATGCTTGACGATGAAACCGTGCTGCTGGTGCGCGAATACGGTGCGGGCGTCGGCCGCTATGAGCTCGGCTTGCCGAAGGGCCGGCTGGATCAGGATGAGACCGCCGAGCAGGGCGCCGAGCGCGAGCTGAAGGAAGAGATCGGCTACGGCGCGCGTCGGCTGAAGATCCTGCATAACCTGTCGCTGTCGCCGTCGTACATGACGCATATGGCGCACGTGGTACTGGCACAGGATCTGTATCCGGAACGACTGATCGGCGATGAGCCGGAGGAACTCGACGTGGTGCCATGGAAGATGTCTGAGTTGCATACCTTGCTCGGACGCGATGACGTGACCGAAGGGCGTTCGATTGCCGCGCTGTTCATGGCCCGCGAATATCTCGCCGGGCGCTTTCAGCGCACATGACTGCGCCTACGTCAGCGTCCATGGATAGCGCGCCTGCCTTCGCACAGCAGATCGGCGACATCGCGCGCGCCGCTGGCGAGGCGATCCTGGCGATCTATCACAGTGATTTCGCGGTTCAGACCAAGGAAGATGCCTCGCCGTTGACCGCCGCCGATCTGGCCGCCCAGCAGGTCATCATGGCTGGGCTGGCCGAGCTCGATAGCGTGTTGCCGGTATTGTCGGAAGAGGCCAAGGCGCTGGCGTGGTCTGAGCGCCAGCACTGGACGCGCTACTGGCTGGTCGATCCGCTCGACGGCACCCGCGAGTTCGTCAAGCGCAACGGCGAATTCACCGTGAACATCGCGCTGATTGACGATCGCCAATCCGTACTCGGCGTGGTGCTGGCACCGGTCACCGGTGAGCTGTATATCGCCGAGCAGGGTCACGGCGCGTGGTTGCAGACTCAGGCTGGTGGTGACTGGACGCGCCTGCGGGCACGCCCATTGGCGCAGCCGCCCGTGATGGCCGGCAGCCGCTCACACGGCGTTCTACAGGATTCCATGTTGCAGGCGCTGCTCGGACCTGAGCATCAGCTCGTTTCACTCGGTTCGTCGCTGAAGTTCTGCCTGATCGCGCGGGGCGCTGCGGACGTCTATTTGCGCCTCGGCCTCACCAGTGAATGGGATACCGCCGCCGCGCAATGCGTACTGCAGGAAGCCGGAGGCGCGGTGCTCGATCTGCACGGGCAGCCTTTCAGTTACAACCGCGGCGAATCGCTGCTCAATCCTGAATTCATCGCGGTGGGTGACCCGACGGTTGATTGGGCGGCGCGGTTGCGGGTGGCTACGCAGAGCTGATTTTGATTGAGGGTCGGTTTTGATCGAGGGTGATGTTGATCAAGTGCCGATTTAGGTGAAGGGTGCTCCGAGCGTGGCCCCTCATCCCGGCCTTCTCCACGAAGGGGGAGAAGGTGATCCCTACTGATGGAATTCTGTGCTGCATGACTGAGGCAACCAGGTACAACCTCGATGATCTGCTTGCCATCATGGCGAGATTGCGCGACCCACAGTACGGTTGCCCCTGGGACGTGCAGCAGGATTTTGCTTCCATCGCGCCGTATACCATCGAGGAAGCCTACGAGGTCGCCGACGCGATCGATCGCCAGGACTGGCACGATCTGCGCGACGAGCTGGGCGATCTGCTGCTGCAGGTGGTGTTTCACTCGCAGATGGCGCAGGAAGCTGGATTGTTTGATTTTGGCGATGTTTCGCACTCGATCAGCAGCAAGATGCGTCGTCGCCATCCGCATGTGTTTGGCGACGTGCGCTATGCCGATCCCGCCACGCAGAAGCAGGCGTGGGAAGACATCAAGACGGCCGAGCGTGCGGACAAGGGCGAGCCAGCTGACGACAGCGCACTGGCGGGCATCTCGTCGGGGCTGCCGGAGTGGAAACGTGCGCTGAAATTGCAGCAGCGCGCGGCCAGCGTGGGCTTCGACTGGCCTGATCCACAGCCAGTGCTGGCCAAGCTGACCGAAGAAATGGAAGAGGTGCGCGCCGAGTTCGCCAATGGCGCGGACCCAACACGATTGCAGGATGAGATCGGCGACGTATTGTTCGTTGTGGTCAATCTGGCGCGACACGCCGGCGTCGATTTCTCCGCTGCGCTACGCCACGCCAATGCTAAATTTGAAAGACGCTTTCGGCAGATGGAACAGCTTGCCGCCACCGATGGTGGGGCATTCGGGGAACGCACTCTGACCGAACAGGAGCAGTTGTGGCAGCGCGCCAAGACGTTTGACCCCAAGTCCGTTTGAATCAGGTCATGAATCAGCCAATCGACCCTGCGGGATGAGAGGGGGTTCCCGTGGCGCAGCGCACATGCAACCCTTTCGGCACGAGTAGCATCCTAGGCAGGTAGACCATCCCGGGAGTTCACCATGCGCCGTCTTTTCACCGCAGTTCTGTTGCTTGCTCCACTTGCCGCGTTAGCCGCCCCTTGCAAATTCGAGGCACCACGCAATCTCCAGCTCGATCTGGCCGGCATCCGGGGCGTGCAGATCGAATTGCACAATCACGACCTGCATCTGAGCGGTAGCAATGGTGCCAGAGGGCTGACGCTCAACGGCCGTGCGTGCGCTTCAGATAGCGCGCCGCTGGCCAACCTGACGGTCACCCAGCGGCGTGAGGGTGATCAGCTTTTGATTGATATTGGAGGTGAAAATAACTTCACGTTCAATTCGTCCGGTGGCTCCTATGCCTATCTCGATGTCACCGTGCAGCTGCCCCCCAGTGTTCCGGTGACGTTGAGTATTGGTTCGGGCGACGCCGAGGTCGCTGGGTTGCAGCAGCTGCAAAGCAACGTCGGCTCGGGCGATCTGCACGTCAAGCAGGTGTCCGGCAAATTCCGCGCCAGCGTGGGTTCGGGCGACATCGATGCGACTGAGATCGGCAGCCTCGAGGTCGGATCCGTCGGTTCCGGCGACTTCAAGGCCACGGGTATCAAGGGCGATGCGAGCATCGGTAGTGTGGGCTCAGGTGATGTTGTGCTGCGCAATGTTGGAGGCAACGTGCATGCCGACACGCTGGGCTCCGGCGATTTCACCGTGAGCGATGTGACAGGCGATTTCACCCTGGGCGCCAAGGGTAGTGGCGACATCAAGCATTCCGGTGTCAAAGGCAAGGTCAGCGTGCCGAAGGACGATGACAACGATTGAGGTTGTCTGTACTGGCGTCGGTATCAAGTGCCGTGCGGTCGTGAGCGAACGGCCGGCACTCAATCGCGGTCGTGGTCGGCTTTGAGCATCTTCAGTCGCGTCTGTCCATCGGGCGTGAAGTGCGTGCCGAACCGAACCAGTCCTGCCTGCCGCAGATGACAACTCATCGTGAAGCTCAGCAGCATGCCCAGCTCGGTCTCCTCGATGTCGATAGCGATCGATGCCAGCCGGGGCTCGTATTTGAGCAGCGTCGTTTCGATCTCGCGCTTGAGCTTGTGGGCGGATGAAGGCAGGTGACGATAGATTTCGGACAGGTCACCGAGTCCGTAATCCGGAAGATGCGCGAGCCCGTTGCGTCGGCTGTTGAGGATGCGCTGGATATTGTCCTGCACTGACAGGAACGCTTGCGTCTGCGAATCGAAGATGCCCACGGGAGCACCGTTTGCGAAGTGCCCGGTCACCGTCTCGAACAGTCCCGGTCGGCCGTGTGTCATGGGCTCGCATCATCGAAGTCGACCACGATACCCTGCTCCTGCGAGCAGCCAAGCCGAATGCTTTTCGGCATCTGATGTTCCGCCATACGCAGCAGCAGTTCACGCGACAGCACCGGCAGTATCTGCTGGTCGAGCAGGCTGTCGATATTGCGCGCGCCGGAATCAGGCAACAGGCAGGCGCTTACGAGTTCGGCCACCAGCGCGTCGTCGCATACCAGCGGTATGCCGTATCGGATCTTGATGCGTTGAGCCACCTTGGCGAGCTTCATGCGCACGATCAGCGCCATTGCGTCGGTTGCCAGTTGCCGGTACACAATGGTCAGGAAGCGCGCGAGCAGCGCCGGCTGGAAGTGCTCGACAAGCAATGGACGGATCGCCTCCAGCAACATGGGCGTGGTGACTTCGCTGCCCGCCTCGGCCGCAGCCTCCGTCGCGGCGACGATCTGTTCGCTGCCGAGATTGGACGTCATCAGGATGACCGTGTTGCGGAAGTCGATGACACGGCCTTCGCCGTCCCGCATAAAGCCGCGATCAAAAACTTGATTCCGTGTTTGGCGCAAATACCGTTACCCAGCGGGTTTTCGCAGCGGCGGAACGGATGAGATATCGCGTTATCTGTTGAGTTTCGCCGGCCTTGGCATCGGTCAACCATCTATTGGACAGACCGTGGGCACGCGCAAGCTGTTGTCGATGCTGGGCCTGGCGAGCCAGAAAACGCGCACGGCCGAAGGGCTGGCTGGTGTGCTGCAGCATGCGGTGCCCGATGCGCGGATCAGCGTGGAAGAGTTCCACCCTGTTTGGATCACCGTCGATGCATCCGAACCCATGCCGTTGGGCCAGAGCTGCCTGTTGGGCAGGGGCTTTTACGACAAGGGCAATGCGGTGCGCATCATCATCGCGCCACAAACGCGCGAATCCGTACTGGGGCTGATGCCCGGGCGTGCGAATCACCGCGAGGTGATGGCGCTGCTGCGGCTCTACCTGGGTTTTACGGCGCAGGCGCATTTGGAAATGCAGGTGGCGCCGGATTTGATGCCCGCGCAGATGCTGAATTCGGATCAGGTCAGTCTTGGCTACACGACCCAGTTGCCAGCGCCGCACACGCAGTGCACTACGGGCCTGTACACGCGAGTGCAACTGGGTCGCTGGAGTGGTGGTAGCGATGCCGGCGACGACGCGCGGCACCAGGCCCACTGACATGGCCACTGGATTATCAAGGGAGTTACTTCAAATGCTGCGAAAACTTCAAACCGGCGCGATGATTTGCGCATTGCTCGCCGTCACTGGTTGCGGCGCAGGGCAGGCGGTGAAGGACGGCACGGTGAACGCCGCGACCTGGGCGTTCACGACGCAGGTCAAGACGATGAATATTGATCTCGTCAGTCGCTCGTCATTGAACACCAGTGGCAGCGGACAATCGTTGTCGACGGTGGTGCGAATCTATCAGCTGAAATCGTCGCAGGCGTTCGAGCAGCTGAATTACACGCAATTGCAGACGGGGGACCGGGACGCGTTGAAGGCCGACCTTTTGGCGGCGAAGGATGTTGTGCTGCGCCCGGACGCGAGCGCGAGCATCAGTGAGCCGATGAACAAAGACGCGCAGGTGGTCGGCATCGTCGCGTTCTTCCGGGATGCCGGCAAAGAATCGACCTGGAAACTGGTGGTGCCCAAGGCGCAGTGGAAGAAGACCGATCCGGTGAAAATCGAAGTGTCGGACAGCACCCTGACTGTGGTCGACGCCGTGTCCGCGCCCGTCAAGCAGAGTGCGCCATTGCCGAGCGTACCGAATCCACCGAAACCTCCATCGACAATGGTGACCGCTCCAGTGGTGCCGGCAGACTGAGTCGAACACTCTGGCATCAAAGGCAAGGTCGTTCGTACCGAAGGACGATGACAACGATTGAGGTTGATTGAACGTCCTCCCATGCCTGGCATGGGAGGACGTTGGAGATCTCAGCCCAGCAAGCGCGAAACGAGATACACCAGCGGCGCGCATACCAGCAGGAACGGGATCGACACCAGATGTAGCTGGCGTAAGCCTCCCTGCTGATTCGCCAGACGCAGCGCGATCAGGTTCGCCAGCGAGCCGATCGCGACGCCGAAGCCGCCCACGTTCACCGCGACAGCCAGCGCGATCGCATCGGGTGTGCGGTCGAGCAGCAACACTGTCGCGGGTACATTGCTGATCAGCTGCGAGACGACGATGCCGCTGGCATACAACGTCAACGGCTGGTTGAAATCGAGCTGATCAAGTCCATGCCGCACCAGCGGCAGTTCGGCGAAGTGTCCCAGTCCCAGGAAAATCGCCGCGAATGTGAGCAGCAACAGCCAGTCGATCCGCGCCAGACTGGAGCGTGCCAACAGCGCAAATAGCACCAGCAGCAACGCGGCGCCCTGTGGTGCGTGGTGATACTCCATCAGTACCACCATCGCGAGCAACGCAACCATCGACCATGCACCGAGCCGAGTCGATGCCACTTGGCCATCGATCTTGTCCGGCGTAAGTTCGATCCGATCGCTTGGCAGCCATAGCCAGGTGAATGCCGCCAGCAGACCGAACATCACCGCAGCGGCCGGCAGCATCGCCAGGGCGAAGTGCAGGAACGGCAATGACGAGTGCTGCCACAGCAGTAGATTCTGCGGGTTGCCGATCGGGCTCAGCGTGGAGCCGGCATTCACCGCCAGCGCTTCCAGCACCACCATGCGCAAGACTGGCAAGTTGGATATGCCGCCTATGACAACGGTCAGCGGCACGATCAGGAACAGGCTCACGTCGTTGGTCAGCACCATCGACAGCAATGCTGTCGCCGTCACCAGCAGCAGGCCAAGACTGCGCAGCGAATGTGCGCGCGCCACCAGCACGACCGCCGCGCGCTGGACCAGGCCGCTGTCGCAGATGCCCTGGATCGCGATCAGCAAGCCCATCAGGCCTGCGAGTGTGGGCAGCTGCAGCCAGTGCGGGTACTTCGCCAGCGGCTGGGGGTCGAGCATGGCCAGCGCGATGGTCAAGGCGGCGAACAGCAGCAACAGCCATTCGGCCTGCAGTTTTTTCACCCAGGAAGAAGACGCGCCGGATGAAGCCTTCGCATCACTCATGCGTCGGCGTCTCATCCCGCATGCCGATCACCACCCGCTGAGACCTTCGATCTCATACAGCTTCTGCCAGCTCGGCCGTGCGCGTATCAGATCGGCCAGCCGCTTCAATGCGGGCCACTCGGTCACCGGGCGCGGCATGTTGCGCGACCAGCGCATCAGCATGCCCAGCAACAGGTCGGCGCCGGAGAATTCCTTGCCGAGGAGATACGGGCCATTCGCGGCGAGTTGTGTATCGAGCAGGTCCCACACACCTTCGATCTTGCGTTGCAGGGCAGCGTGCACTTCCGGCGTGTGCTCTGCGGCGCCGAGTTCCGGCGGATAAAACCAGAAGCGATACGTCGACATCAACGTATTGCTGAGGTAGACGATCCACTGCTGCCAAGCCTCGCGCTCAGGCGTGCCAGGGGCTGGTGCCAGCCTCGCTTCCGGATGACGATCGGCCAGCACCATCAACAGTGCCGCTGACTCCGACAATGGCCGGTCGTCGATCACCAGCGTTGGCACCACGCCGCGTGGATTCAGCCTTAGATACTCGGGGTCGTGTTGCGCTTTGGTATCGATATCGACCAGTCGCAGTTCATGCGGTGCGCCGATCTCCAGCAGGGCCAGATGCACCACCATGCTGGCGGTGCCGGGGGAGTAGTAGAGGGTGTACATGGTGGGCCTTTGCTCGCAGGTGAGAGACGAAGGGTTGCAATGCGCAACTATAACTTCTCGCTTGCTTTGCTCCCCACCGCTTACCCCGAAGAAGGAACTTCCTTCGGTCGCAGGGGAGGTTGGGAGGGGTGGCTTTTGACCTTCAAGCGAAGAGCGCGCCCCCTCCCCTTCAAGCAGGGGAGGGGGCGCGTCTGAGCAATATTACCCTTCCCGCAACAACCGCATTGGCGACGTGCGCGTTACTTTCCGCGTGCCGGCTAGCCCTAGCAGCATCACTACCAACGCTGCGCCGAGTGCAGCGAACGCCAGCGGCCACAGTGGTGGCACGAAGCCGTCGATATGGAACACCGAGTGGCCCAGCCACACGCCGGCACCGGCGGCGCCGAACGCGGCGGTGAGGCCGGCGATCAGGCCGAGCAGGGCGAATTCGCAGGCGGCGGCGACGCGCAGTTGGTTTCTGCGTGCGCCGAGGGTGCGCAATAGCGCCGCTTCATGGCGCCGTTCGGCTGCGCTGGCGGCGAGTGCGGCGGCTAGAACGAGGGCGCCGGCGAGCAGGCTGAAGCCGAGGATCCAGCGCACGGCGTTGCCGACGCGATCGACGATCTCGCGCACGCGGTCGAGCAGCGAGTCGACGTCGATCAGGCTGAGGTTGGAGTAGTTGCGCGACAGTTGCGCCAGTTGTGTGGCGTGGCCGCGGGGCAGGTAAAAACTGGCCAGCCAGGTATGCGGCAGGCCGCTCGCATGGGCCGGATCGAGCAGCAGGAAAAAGTTGACGCGGAACGAACTCCAGTCGACCTTGCGGATGCTGCTGATCTTCGCATCGATGTTGCCTTCGCCGACGTCCAGGCTAAGCGTATCGCCCAGCTTCAGCGCGAACATGTCGCGCCACATGGTGTCGATCGAGACCTCGGCCTGCGCTGCATGCGGCCCGGCCCATTGCCCCGCGACTACCTGGTTCGCTGGCGGCAGGCTGCTGGCCCATGACAAGCGCAGTTGGCGGTCGGTCCAGTCTTTGGCGCGCTCGTCCTTGAACGCGATCTGGTCGATCGGCTGGCCATTGATCGCCGTGAGTTTGCCCACAGCCAAGGGCAGCATGTTGAGTTGCTGGCCGTCGATGGCCGCCAGCGAATGTTCGAAGCCGGCGCGCTGGTCGTCCTGCAGATTCAACGCAAACCAGTTCGGCGTATTCGCCGGCAACTCCTGCCGCCACCCTTGCAGCAGGGCTGGTGCGACGACCGCCAGCAGCAGCAGCGCGCACAGGCCAATGCTCAGGGCTGTGGCCTGGATCAGGCTCAGGGTTCGCCGCCTTGCCAGCGCCGCCAGCCCCAGCCGCAGCGCTGGATGCGCACCGGGTGCCACGCGACGGGCGACCCACAGCAATAGCGCCGCCAGCAGTGCCGCCACCACCGCCACGCCGAACAAGCTGGCAGCGAGAATGCCGGCCAGCTTGAGTGAGTCGCTCTGGCTCCAGATCAGTCCCAGCGCAACCAGCACAGGGATCAGATACAGCGCATCGAAACGGCGCGCGCGCCGCGTCACGCTCTGACGGAACACCGCCACTGGGGGTACCTCGGCCAGACGCACCAGTGGCGGCAGCGCAAAACCGACCAGCACCGCGACGCCCATCGCCGCAGCAGCGAATGACGGCGCCAGCGGCAACGCGGTCGGTACGCTACCGAACAACTGGCTGGCGAACACCCACGCCAGCTGCGACAGCCCCAGCGCCAGCAGCAGGCCGAGCACCACTGCGGGCAGCGCGAGTGCGCCGAGCGTGCCAAGCAGCAAGCCCAGCACCCGCCGTCGCGACGTGCCCAGTGCGCGCAGCAGCGCTACCTCGGAAGTCTTGCGTCGCGCGTAGCGTTGCGCGGCGAGTGCAATCGCCACGCCGGCCAGCAGCGCCGACAGCAATGCGGTAAGTCGCAGGAACGCGCCGGCCCGATCGAACGCCGTGCGCATGCGCTCCTGAACCTGCTCCGGCGTGATCAGTTCGGCCCCTTGCGGCAACGCTGTCGAGTTTGCCCAGTCGCGCCAGCCCTGCACCGCAACAGGTTCGCCGGCCAGCAGCAGGCTATGCCGCGCGCGGCTGCCGACGCCGAGCAGTCCGGCCTGTTCGGCATCGCTCAGGCTCATCATTGCGCGAGGTGCCATTGCGAACAGTTCGCCACCGTCCGGTTCCCGCAGCAGTTCGGCGGCGATGGTCAGCTCGCGGCCACCTACCTGCACTTGCTGGCCGATCTGGAGATTCAAGGCAACCAGCGCGCGGTGATCGAGATAGACCTCACCGGCGCTTGGCGCGTGGCCGTTGTAGGAGCGACTTGCCGCATCGCCCAATTCCAGCGTGCCGCGCAACGGGTAATGTTGATCGCCGGCCAGTACGTCAAGCAACTGGGTTTGCTGATGGGCGAACGCGACACTGGGAAAGCTCGCCGTCTGGGTCATGCTCAGGCCGCGCTGATGGGCCGCGGCGGCGAAGGTGTCCGGCAAGGTTTGCGGCGACGCGATGCCGACGTCGCCGCCGATCAGTTCGGCTGTACTGGCCAGCACGCCATGCTCGGTCCGCGTCGCCAGCGTGGCGACCACGCCGAGCGCGACCACGGCCAGCAGCAGCGAAGCGGCCAGTGTGCGCAGCTCCGGCAGGTGCCATTCACGGCGCAGGCTGCGCAAAGCGAGCAGCAGCAGTCTCATGCGCGCACGCTCGTCGTGGATGGCACGACGCGGCCTTCCTCCAGCTCGATCCGGCGATCGCAGCGCGCGGCCAGCGCCGCATCGTGGGTCACCAGCACCAGCGTGGTCCGGTGGTCGCGGTTGAGCGCAAACAGCAGGTCGCAGACGTGATGGCCGGTGCGTTGATCGAGGTTGCCGGTAGGCTCATCGGCAAACAACACGCGTGGGCTGTGCACGAACGCGCGGGCAATCGCCACGCGTTGCTGCTCGCCGCCGGAAAGCTGCGCCGGATAATGCCGCCGCCGCGCGCCCAGGCCCACCGCTTCGAGCGCAGCGCGTGCGCGCGGTCGGGCTGCGCTGCTGCCTTCGAGCTCCAGCGGCAGCATGACGTTTTCCTCGGCGGTAAGCGCGGGCAGCAAATGGAATGACTGGAACACGAAACCGACCAGCTGCCGGCGCAGATCGGCCCGCGCTTCCTCGTCCAGTTGCTCCAGCGCATGGCCATCCAGCTGGATGCTGCCGCTGTCGGGAGTGTCCAGCCCGGCCAGCAGGCCGAGCAGGGTGGTCTTGCCGGAGCCGGAGGCGCCGACAATGGCGAAGCTCTCGCCAGAACGGATCTGCAGGTTGACGTCGTACAGGATGTCGAGTCTCCCCTCGGGGCCGCTGACCGACTTGCTAACATCACGGGCTTCAAGAAGAAGACGGGAAGAATCACTCATGCGTCGATGCCTTGGCTGGTTGATGTGGAGCGGCTTGCTACTTTTGGGTGGCATCGGCACGGTTCAGGCGGCAACGCCGAAAACCGTGCTGGTGCTGGGTGATTCGTTGTCCGCCGCGCACAACATACCGATCGAGTCCGGCTGGGTGAGTCTGCTGGATACGCGTCTACGCAACATGGTGCCGATGTGGACCGCGGTCAATGCCAGCATCAGTGGCGAAACCTCGCTGAGCGGACACAACCGACTGCCAGCGCTCCTGCAGAAGTACCACCCGGCGGTGCTCGTGCTGGAACTGGGCGCCAATGACGGCCTGCGTGGGCTGCCACTGCCACTGCTGCACGACAATCTGGTGGCCATGATCGATGCGGCGCAGCAGGCGAAGGTTCGGGTATTGCTGGTCGGCATCGAACTGCCGGTGAACTACGGCCCGCAGTATCGCGATGGCCTGCGGGCGATGTATGCAGACCTGGCCCAAACCCGGCACACCGCGTTGGTGCCGTTCCTGCTCGATGGCGTGGCGCTCGATCCCGCGCTGATGCAGGACGATGGCTTGCATCCGGTGGCCAGCGCAGAGCCCAAGGTGCTCGAAACGGTGTGGCGGCAGCTGCAACCGCTGTTGCATCAGGCTCCAAAATAGAACGCATTCTGAATGGCTTGCGGTCACTTCACGCTGCGCTCACCCTGCAGACGGTTAGCTCTTCACATTTGTGAAGCCAAGCAAGCGAGGACGACATGACCGTACATGACGAGCAAGCGGGACTGATTCTGCTGGTTGAAGACAATCGCCAGATCGCCGAAATGGTCGGTGAGTTCCTCGAACGCCGCGGCTACTCGGTCGACTATGCTGCCGATGGCGTCAGTGGACTGCATCTGGCGGTGTCCAACAGCTACGACGTGATGGTGCTGGATCTGATGCTGCCCGGGCTGGACGGCCTGGAAGTCTGTCGCAAGCTGCGCAAGGAGGCGAAGAAATCCACGCCGGTGCTGATGCTGACCGCACGCGACACGCTGGAGGACAAGCTGGTAGGTCTGGAAGCAGGCGCTGATGATTACCTGGTCAAGCCATTCGAAGTGCGTGAGCTGGAAGCGCGGCTGCGCGCACTGATCCGCCGCGATCGCCGCCAGGTTTCCACGGAAGTGCTCACCGTGGGTGACATGACGCTGGACACCGCGACGTTGCGCTTGACCCGTGAGGGCCAGGAGTTAGTGGTGTCGCCGATTGGCCTGAAGCTGCTGGCGATCCTGATGCGCGAATCGCCACGTGTCGTCAGCCGACGCGATATCGAGCGCGAGATCTGGGGTGACACGTTGCCCGATTCGGACACCCTTCGTTCGCACCTGTATAACCTTCGTAGAGTCATAGACAAACCCTTCGCACGGCCCCTGCTACACACCATCCATTCGGCCGGTTACCGCCTCGCGGACCTTGAGTCAGAGGTCGCATCGACCGCCCAGACGAACTGATACAGACACGGCGAAACGATGGACAGCAGGAGAAAAGTGGCAGTCACATTCCGTGTGGGCGCCTTTCGGCGGCGCATCGCATGGGTGTTTGGGCTGCAGTTTCTGGCTGTGGCGATCATCTGTGTCATGGGTATTTACAACGTCGCGCCAGCGGTAGCCGTGATCGCGGTGATCGTGATCACGACTGTCCTCGCCTGGTTCGCCACGCGTCGCGGGTGGCTGCCAGTGCGTGCGCTGGCACGTATCGTCAATCGATGGGATGGCCAGCAGCCCGATCCGGATGCGTCGCTGCTGAACCGGTTGTCGGCAGATACCGATGCCGATGTCGCCGCGCTGGCGTCCGGGCTGCATGGATTTGCCACGCGCATTGCCGGCTACAACCAGCGCGAACGCAACTTTACCCGCGACGCCAGCCATGAGCTGCGCAGTCCGCTCACGGTGATCAAGATGTCGGCCGACATGCTGGCCGACGAAGACGGCATCAGCGATTTCGGCTCACGCTCGGTGCGCCGGATCAAACGGGCTGCCCGTGAAATGGAGGCGCTGGTCGAGGCATTGCTGATACTTGCGCGCGAGTCCGACACCGGCCTCGACAGCGAGCGCTTCGTGGTCAACGATGTATTGCGGCACGAGCTGGAGTCCGCTCGTGAGCTGCTGGCTGGACGACCGATCGAACTGGAATTGGAGGAGACAACGCGCTTTGCGCTGCAAGGCTCCTCACGGGTGTTTTCCGTGCTGTGCTGGCAATTGATCCGCAATGCCTGTCAGCAAATTGAACAAGGTCGCGTGGTGATCAGCGTACTGCCCGGCGAAGTAAGCGTGAGCAATCACGCCGATCCGCTGATGGTCCCCGATGCATCCCGGCCGGCGCGTGCGCATGGTGCGGACCGGCACGGTTTTGAACTGGCGATTGCTCAGCGCATCAGCGATCGCTTCGCGTGGCCACTGGAACTGCAGACGCGGCACGGGCATGAAAACATCGCCCACATCCGCTTTCCGCATCCGCTGCCGGCTGAAGCCTGAGTTATCGATCGTCGTCACTTTGCTCCTCTCCCTTTGGGAGAAGGCTGGGGTGAGGGTTCGGGTGCTCGCGGGACCGTTGATTCCTCGTCACCCCTGCGAAGGCAGGGGCCCAGCGCCTTGGGCGTGAACTACGGCGTTCCCGCGATCTGCTGTCGCGGTAATGCATCATGTAAGGCGCAAAGCGCAAAGTACTGGGCGCAGGCCTAAGCCGGGGTGGCGAAGAATAAGCAGAGCATCGCGACTGAAGTCGCTCCCACAGGCTCTGCGCGGACAAAACCCGCCCCGGAATTGATCCGGGGGCGCTCTTATAAACGGATCACCGCATGGGCTGAAGGATCTTGAACGGGCTCAGTGCTGCAACGCCGGATCCACGGCAAATTCGCAGCCGGTCTTCGCCTTCACTTCGTCAAGCGTGACGCCTTCGTTGAGCTCGATCAGCAGCAGTCCCTGACCCTTGTTGACCTTGAATACGCACAGGTCGGTGATGATCAGGTCGACCACCTGCTTGCCGGTCAGCGGCAGTTCGCATGCGGTCCTGATTTTTGGCGTGCCGTCCTTTGCGTTGTGCTCCATCAGGACCACTACGCGCTTCACGCCGCTGACCAGATCCATCGCGCCGCCCGGACCCTTCACCATCTTGCCCGGCACCATCCAGTTCGCCAGATCGCCGTGCGCGGAGACTTCCAGGCCGCCGAGGATCGACAGGTCGATATGGCCGCCGCGGATCATCGCGAACGACTCCGCGCTGGAGAAGAAGCTTGAGCCGGGCACGGTGGTGATCGTCTGCTTGCCGGCGTTGATCAGATCTGGATCGATCTGATCTTCGGTCGGGAACGGGCCGATGCCGAGCAAGCCGTTCTCCGACTGCAGGGTGACGTTGACGCCTTCGGGAATGTAGTTCGCGACCATGGTCGGAATGCCGATGCCAAGGTTCACGTAAAAGCCATCCTGCAATTCCTGCGCAGCCCGCTTGGCCATCGCCACGCGGATCGGGCTTTCCTTGCTGCCGACCACGCCGGCGGTGGTGCGGAACTCGATCCGCTTCTCGTACTTCGCACCCTGGATGATGCGGTCGACATAGATGCCCGGCACATGGATCGCATCCGGCGCCAGCTCGCCCACTTCGACCAGCTGCTCGACTTCGGCCACGCAGATCTTGCCGCAGGTGGCGATCATCGGATTGAAGTTGCGCGCGGTTTCGCGGAACACCAGATTGCCGTGGGCGTCGCCCTTCCATGCCTTCACAATCGACAGGTCGGCGTGAATCGCGTCCTCGAGCACATATTCCTTGCCGTCGAAGACCTTGGTTTCCTTGCCCTCGGCCAGCAGCGTGCCGAAGCCGGTACGCGTGTAGAAGCCGGGAATGCCGGCGCCGCCCGCGCGCAGCTTTTCGGCCAGGGTGCCCTGCGGCACCAGGTGCAACTCCAGTTCGCCCGCCAGCACTTGCCGCTCGAATTCCTTGTTTTCGCCCACGTAGGAGGCGTACACGCATTTGACCTGGCGCGTTTTGAGCAACGGGCCCATGCCGAAGTCGTCGACACCGGCGTTGTTGCCGACGATGGTCAACCCCTTGGTGCCGGCTTCCAGCAGCGCGCCGATCAGGTTTTCGGGAATACCGCACAGGCCGAAACCACCTGCAGCGATCGTCATGTTGTCGACCAGCAGCCCGTCGAGGGCTTTCGCCGCGCTTGCGTACACCTTGTTCATTGCGTGCCTTCCTGCAGGGAGAGTCAGCTGCCAAGGATACGACGGATTGGTTCCAGTCCGCCTTGTACCAAGGTCGCAGGCACGGTTCGGCTGCCAGCGCGATTGTCATCAAGCATGGCGACGCAGATCGCTATACTCGGCCCGTTGCTCCTGGGGAAAGTGAAGTGAAACCGCACCGCCTGCTCGCTGCTCTCGCCGTTTTCGGAATCGCCACCATGAGCCATGCCGCTGTCTCGCCCGTACTGGTGATCCATGGCGGCGCTGGCGTGATCAAGCGCGACATGACGCCAGCGCGGGAGAAAGCCGTGCGCGCCGCGATGACACTGGCGCTGCAGAACGGCTATGCCCAGCTCAAGGCGGGCAAGCCGGCGCTGGACGCGGTAACGGCGGCAATCGTGGTGCTGGAGGACGATCCGAACTTCAACGCCGGCAAGGGCTCGGTGTTCACCCATGACGGCAAGAACGAGCTCGATGCGGCGATCATGGACGGCAATACGCTGCGCGCTGGTTCAGTGGCCGATGTGCAGCGGATCAAGAACCCGATCCTGCTGGCGCGTGCAGTGATGGAGAAATCGCCACACGTGATGCTCGCCGGCGAGGGTGCCGAAGCATTTGCGCAGAGCATCGGTATGCCGTTGGTCGATCCGTCGTATTTCCGTACCGAGGAGCGCTGGCAGCAGCTGCAGAAGGCCTTGAAGGAAGACGCCGAGAAGCAGCCGCATGCCAACGTTGAGACGGCCAAGCATTTCGGCACGGTCGGCGCCGTGGCGCTGGATTCAGAAGGCCATCTCGCCGCCGGCACCTCCACGGGTGGCATGACCGACAAGCGCTGGGGGCGCATCGGCGATTCGCCGATCATCGGCGCCGGTACCTATGCGAATGCCGGCTGCGCGGTGTCCGGCACCGGCTGGGGTGAGTTCTACATCCGCACCGTGGCTGCTCACGAAATCTGCATGAAGGTCACCCAGATGCGCGAGCCACTCAAACTCGCCGCCGCCGAAGTGATCAATCAGGAGATCCCGTCGATGGGCGGCAACGGCGGCGCCATCGCGCTGGATTCGGACGGCCATATCGCGATCCCGTTCAATACCGACGGTATGTACCGCGGCTGGATCGGCGCCGACGGCGTGCCGCATGTGGCGATCTACGGCGATGAAGACGACGGCATCGCCGAGCCACCTGCGCCGGCGCCGGCGGATAGCGCCGAACAGCCCTGATTTGTGCGCGAACTTGTTCTAAGTTTATCGTCCGCCAAAAGTCCCGTCCCCACGCTCGTCATCCCTGCGAAGGCAGGGACCCAGCGACTTCAAGTACTTGATGGATGACGGCACTGGGTTTCTGCCTTCGCAGGAATGACGGGTCAAAGACTTCTGGCCGACAGGGTGGGTCTTTCGGGGTTGCTTGCCCGCTGCGCCGCAGGCCAGGGCTCAGTCGTCCCGTTCGGGCCGCTCGCGCACTGGATGCTTGCTCAGCTTGCGCTGCAGGGTGCGGCGGTGCATGCCCAGCCGGCGAGCCGTTTCGGAGATGTTGCCGTCGCATTCGGTCAGTACGCGCTGGATGTGTTCCCATTCCAGCCGGCGCAATGCCAGCGGCGCTTCGGGGGCATCGGGCGGGTCACCGTCGTCGGTGTCGGCGTTGTCGCCATCGAGCAGCGCACGCACGACGGCATCGGCATCGACTGGCTTGGCCAGATAGTCATGCGCGCCGCGCTTGATCGCTTCCACCGCGGTGGCGATCGAGGCATAGCCGGTCAGCAATAGCACCCGTATATCAGGTGCTAGCGCATGCAGCTCGGGAATCAGGCGCAGGCCGTTCTCTTCGCCCAGCTTGAGATCGAGCACGCAGTAACGCGGCTGATGCCGGCGCGTGAGCGCACGTGCCTCATCGAAGTTGGTCGCGGTGATCACCTCGAAGCCGCGCGAGCTGAGTGCGCGGGCCAGTACGCGTACGAATGTGGCATCGTCGTCGACCAGCAGCAACGGGCGCGCCGTGACGGTTTGGGGCAACTCGGTCATCGCAGCGTTTCCTCGAAGTGGGGCAGTGCCCATTCTTGCCGGATGCGACAGCGCATGCACGTGTGGCGTCATGTCGCAGCAGCGAATGGTCACGCCTCAATGGTCGGCGATCACCGCCAACGGCAGGCGCAGACACATTTCGGCTCCGTGCGCGGTGTTGCCGGCGATCAGCTCGCCGTTCAGGCGCTCGGCGGTGGCCTCGGCCAAGGCCAGGCCAATGCCGAGGCCGCCCTGCTTTTGCGACTGCCCGAGCAGCGCCAGTTCGCCGGTCGTGGCAAAGCCCGGGCCGTGATCGCGCACGCTCAACTGCAGCCAGCCACCATCGCGCTGCACGTGCAATGCCACCGTATGGGAGTCGCGGCTGGCCGAGGCGTCGGCGGCGTTGTTGAGCAGATTGATCAGTGCGTGG
>Ga0302232_10000201_pt1 | contig 48914 bp, 38 predicted proteins | sample II_Palsa_N2_3_FD_193575 | JGI IMG/M metagenome (GOLD analysis project Ga0302232, IMG submission 193575) | Peat permafrost microbial communities from Stordalen Mire near Abisko, Sweden - II_Palsa_N2_3 | ecosystem: Environmental > Terrestrial > Soil > Palsa > Peat permafrost | place: Sweden...
ACGGTCCCCCGCCGATGATCGTCAGTCGAGACGTGGCTGCGTGATTCATCTGCCCATGGTCGCACGCCACTGAGCCAATTGAACCGGTTGCTTTGTTTGCCGCGCCAGCCAAAGGCATGCTGGTCGACCATCGATATGCAGAGCGGACGGAAGTAACACGCGATCGAAGCTACGCCCATTCACCCTGAGCTTGGCGCAGCGAAATCGAAGGACGGCGCTTCCACTTCGACCTCGCGGACCTACGCTCAGGGTGCACGGATATAAACCTGGCCAGCCTTGTCGAGTGGCTGCAACTGATCCCATCTGCTGGCTCGGTATGCGTATGCGGTGAATTTCACATAACCCGAATAAGTGAAATCATTGGCCGTCCATCATTTGAGATGTCGTCCATTATATTCAGGAAGTCACAGGATCAGCTTCACAAGGTTTATATCGTTCTAATTACGCATGCCCGCTTTAATGTAATCGATTACTTTTTCGCAATTCTCGCCTGACAAAATTAAACAATTGCAGCTCCGGATCAAGGTATATGTTATTGATTTAACGATAAATAAGCCAGAGAATCCAAAAAAGTTTAGATCGTGCGTAAATGTATTTTTTGAAATCGTTTTCAGCAGAAAATGAACGAAGATAATCACCCGATCCACCGCCTTCATTGGCACGGCGATTCTGTGAACTAAATCACCGGATACTTCAAAAACTCCTATTGACGACTAACCAACATCACCCTACCGTCGACCAGTTCGTCAATGGGGAGTTTGATGAATGATCCCATTCAAAACGTCACTGATTACAAGGGACGTTACTCGATGGAGAACAGCTGGAAAACCTGCAATGAACCCCGACGGATAAATCAGGGAGGGGGGTGAACCGCAGGGTGCACATGGGATCGCTGGGCAATCCAAGAAAACCCATGGCGTCGTGCCTGTCCACGACGCTTACTCATGAGGTCTATACGGCCCCAGGGCTTCGTTTGGCCTCAAAAAACTTAGGGAGTTCACAATGCCAAGCCATTTTCGCCTCAAGCTATTGGTCGCCGCCATCGCCACGGCTGCCGCCACATCGGTCTGCGCTGCCTCTACCAGCAACGCCAGTGCGTTTGTCGCGCTGACCACTCAACACGCCACCTCGTTGCATAAAGGTGACGTAGCCGCCGGCCCGCTGGCGTTCTCGCAGCCGATGCAAATCGTGGTTTCGTTGAAGTTGCGCAATCAATCTCAACTGAACAGCTTTCTGGCAAAGGCTCAGCAGCCTGGTACGCCGACCGCGCAGCGCTCAATGAGTCAGGAGCAATTCGCCGCCCAGTTCTCGCCGACTCAGGCGCAGGCGCAGGCGGTGGCTAACTATCTGAGCAAGGCTGGCTTCACCAACGTCACCATTGCACCGAACCGCCTGCTGGTGACCGCCGACGCGACGGCCGACTCGGTACGCGCCGCGTTCAACACCACGTTTGAGAGCGTGCATACGCACGACGGTCGCAACGCTTATCACAATACAAGCGATGTGATGATTCCCGCCTCATTGCAGGACAGTGTGCTGTCCGTGGTGGGCCTGGACACCGTGCATCTGTCGCACACGTTTGCGCGCTACGCGAACACGAATGCCGCGCATCCCCTGGCTACAGGAACGGCCGTCGGACACAACCCGACCAATTTCGCCACGATCTACGGTGGCACCGGTGTGCCGACAGCGTCGACCATTCCGGTCGGCATCATCGTCGAAGGCAGCATGACCAAGGTGCTCAGCGATCTGAAGTCGTTCGCGTCGACGAACGGCCTGCCCGCGGTCACAACCCAGGTTGTCGGCAGCGGCGGCAGCGATACCAGCGGCGACGTCGAATGGGATCTGGATAGCCAGGACATCGTCGGCATCAGCGGCGGTGTACAGAAGATCGTCTTCTACGACACCACGTCGCTGACCGATGCCAACCTCACCGCCGACTACAACGCGGCGGTAAGCGCGAACGCGGTAAAGGTGATCAACGTGTCACTGGGCGAATGCGAGACCGATGCGCAGCAGGCAGGCACCACCACGGCGGAAGACCAGATCTTCGCCCAGGCAGTGGCGCAGGGTCAGACGTTCTCGGTGTCTTCGGGTGATTCGGGCGCGGATGAATGCGGCACCGGTGGCGTCGTTCCCAGCTGGCCGGCCAGCTCGCAGTACGTGGTCGCAGCAGGCGGCACCGAGCTGTATACCTCCGGCACCACGACCTGGGGCAGCGAGACGGTGTGGAACAACCTCAGCGAGAACGAGGGTGCCACGGGCGGCAGCCCCAGCACGTTCGAACCGATGCCGAGCTGGCAGGTGGGCGTGGGGCAGAACGCGGGTCACACCACGCGTGGCGTGCCTGACATTGCGTTCGATGCCAGCCCGGATAGCGGCGCGTTGATCATCGTGGACGGCCAGGCGAACCAGCAGGTCGGTGGCACCAGTCTGGCGTCACCGTTGTTCGTCGGCTCGTGGGCGCGCATGTTGGCGGCCAAGGGCAGCACGCTCGGCTTCGCCGCTCCGCTGCTGTACAAATTGCCGGCGAGCACATTCCACGATGTCACCTCGGGCAACAACAGTGGCGAGACGGCGGCGGTGGGTTGGGACTACACCACCGGCTTTGGCAGCCTGATCATGAGTCAGGAGGTCGCCAATATCGGCGGCGGTGGCGGTGGTGGTACCGGTGGAACGCCGGCGGCCAACTTCAGCGTCACCACCAGTGGCCTGACCGCGAACTTCACTGATTCGTCCACCGACTCGGGCGGCACGCTGTCTGGCTACTCCTGGACCTTCGGCGACAGCGGTACCTCGACCGCTCAAAATCCCAGCCACACTTACGCGGCAGCTGGAACGTACAGCGTTTCCGAAACCGTGACCGACAGCGTCAGCGGCGCCACCAGTTCCAAGACGGAATCGGTGACGGTAAGCAGTGGCGGCAGCCCGAGCCAGTTGCTGGTCAACACCGGCTTTGAAACCGGAAAGGCCACGCCGTGGACGCTGTCCTCTGGTGTGCTTTGCACCAGCGCCAGCTGCGGCAGCAGCGAAAGCCCGCATGCGGGAACATGGTTCGCATGGCTTGATGGCTATGGCGCTTCGCACACCGATACCGCCTCACAATCGGTAGCGATTCCGAGCGGCAAGACCAGCGCGACCCTGCAGTACTACCTGCATATCGACTCCACCAAGAAGACCGCGGCCGACACCCTCACCGTGCAGGTACTGAATTCGTCCGGCACCGTGTTGTCGACGCTGGCGACATTCACGAGTCTCAATGCGGCTACGGGTTACACGGTGCACACGGCGAGTCTTGCGCCGTACATCGGACAGACCGTGGTGATCAAGTTCACCGGCAAAGAGACCTCGTCATCGGGCAACACGGACTTCACGCTCGACGATGTCACTTTGACCGTGCAGTAAATCGGGGATAGAAAAAGCTGCGTAAAACGGCAGCTGCTCCGGTGATTTCAATGAAGGGCCCTGCCTTGAGGCGGGGCTCTTTTTTATCGCACATGACCTGCCTGTGCGTCCCCGCGCCCTTCCGTCACCGCGCTTCTCCGTTCCCTAAGTCCCTCCGCTCCTCCCGCTCCCTCTCCGTTCGCCCTGAGCGTAGGTCGGTAGGACCGAAGTCGAAGGGAGCGCCTCGAGGGTGACCTTCGACTTCGCTCCGCTACGCTCAGGGCGAACGGAGAGGGAATACTTAGGGCGAGCAAGGTGAAAATGGCGAGGGTCAAACGGATGGCAAACAAAAGACTGGCGTGGAAGTCCGTTGGCCTGCTAAAAAGCGTTGCGGGCACGCCATGGGGGAGTGACTCGCCACGATGCATCAATGCATCGAACATCATCGGACGATATCCAAGGATTCTTCATGATCCGCAGATTCCGGAGGCCGGCACTCTTGCTGCTGGCGTCGTTTGGCTTTATCGCATGGATTGCTTCTGCACATACCGACCGCGGCAACGACTCGCCAGCCAGCGCATGCGCTGCCAAGGCAGAAAACTTTCTCGGCTTACTGCATCTCGACACTGGGCCTAGTCCCATTTCTTCCGCCAAGACGAAGCTGCGACTGGTACCCGGCTAAAACTTCCTGTTTGCAGGTAAAAAGCGCCAAGCCGGAGTTGCGCTTGGCACCTGATGCCGGAACAGGAACCAGCGCCGATGACAAGTGAAGGTATCGAAGACAACCCGCCCACCGATCAGCCATCGATCGTGGCCAGATTGCCCCCGGCGTTTTCGTCGTCGCCACCGCCACTGCCGCGAGTGACGGTGCCCACACCGGTACGGGCACCCGTGCGGCCCAGGCGTTCGGGCTACATCGCGGCACACTGGCGTGGTGAGTTGTCATTGGCCCAGTCCTACTGGGTCAATGACGTCGCGATCGGCGTCGTTTTTTCCATTTTCGTGCAAGGGCTTGCTACCGTACTGAAATCGGCGCATCCGGCGTTGGCCACGGTGCTGGTGGTGCTGGTGCTGTTCGAAGTCGTGCGGCTGATCATCGCGTGTTGGCAGGTCACCGGCACGCTGCGCTGCGCCGCACTCAGCGGCAGTGGCTGGGCTGTAGTGGTCAATTGCCTGATGATTCTAGGCGTCATTGTCACGCTCGCAGCCACCGTCCGCTCTATCGACATCATCGAGGGTTTGGCGCGCGGCGCCGCCGAGCAGCAACGTTTGAGCCACTACCGGATCGCTGTTGCGCCCGCTGGCGACGCGATCGTTGCGCAAGGTCCGATCGGCCTCGGCTATGCGCAAGCGATCATCGATGTCTTTAACCAGCATCCGCAGATCCACCAGCTGCGCATTGATAGCATCGGCGGCGATGTCGACAACGGCATGCAGCTGCACGACTTCCTTGTCGGCCGCGGGGACATCACTGTCGAGGCGGACGGCCTGTGTGCAAGTTCGTGCACCCTGGTCTTTCTGGGTGGCGAGCAACGCATCCTGGGAGTCAAAGCAAGGCTCGGCTTCCATCAGTTTCGTTCGGTACTGGACACGCACGTATCGATTGAGTCAGTGGAAGGGAAACAGGAAACCTACAAGCAGTTCATGAGCAAACGCGGTGCATCCGCTGATTTCATCCGCCTCGCCCTGGCCAAACAGGGCAACCAGGCTTTCTTCCCTGACATTGATGAGCTGTTTGCAAACAACATCATCACCGGGGTCCGACTCGGCAATCGCCTGCTGACAGCGCAGGATTGGCGTAGCGAGCAGTTTCTCTACCCCTATCGCGAACGCCCTGAGATGAGGCAGCTTGGCGTTGTGCTTGATTCGCTGCAGCAGCATCAGCCGGTACTGTTCGGCGAGTGGGTGCAGCGCAATCTGAAGGTGAAGCAGCTCCCCGATCCCAAAGCACGCGCCCGCGGATACACCTATTCACTTTGGACAACACTGCACGCGGCACGAAGACAGGCGATGTACACGGCCTCCGCCGTCGAGGTGCGCCGCTTCGTCGAGAATCGCCTGCAGATCATGATGTTGTTGCGTGACCGCATTTCAGCGGACGCGTGCGGCGCATTCCTGCAAGGGCAGGCAGTGACTTGGGGCGATCAGGCTCCCGCGTACTTCGAGCTCACCGGTGAAGGTTATGCGGCGCTGCTTTCACGATACGACCCGGTACAGATCCCTCTCGCGGATTGGCAACGCGGTGAGCATGAACTGTCGTCGGCACAGGCCGTCTCGACTCCGCACCCCCATGCAGTGGCTGACAACGCCACCGTTTGTCAGCAGCAAATGGCTCTCCTCAACCGGCTGGTCACGTTGCCGGCTGCCCAAGGTGACCTGGCCATGCGCAGCTACTTCCTTCATATGCATTAGACGTGGGCCGACTCACTCCGGCTCGGGTAACGGCTCAATACGAATGCCGATGACGGCCAGGCGACGTAAGCCGTCGGCGCTGGGTTGCAGGACGCGGTTGCGCGCATTGCGGCGCAGCCAGTCCGCGTCAAGCATCGCACCGGTAAGGGCAACCCCGAGTGGTCCGCCGATATGCAGGCGGCGCTCCGTCCAGTCCAGGCAGCCGCGTCCGCGCAAGCGCAACAGACCTTGCGTCTGATCGCCGTTCAGGCCAGCAGCGATCAAAGCGTCCGCACCAGACGGCTGTAAACGCAGGCCATCGCTAGCCGATCGCAGCCAGCCGCGTTCCAGCAGGTTGCCGCACAACGCCACGCCCAGTTGGCCTGCAAGATGGCGATAGCAGGTACGCGCCATCCGTAAAGCCAGGTCTGCGGTAGTCGGTCGGAATGCGGGTACGCGCTGGCGCGGCAACGCCAATCCTTCAAGCAGCGCAGCGACATCGTCATCCGCCAGCCGGTAGTAACGATGCCGACCCTGCACCAGCACACTGAGCAGGCCACCTTCCAGCAGACGCTTCAGATGCGCACTGGCCGTCGCCGCACCTACGCCTGCTGCACGCGCCAGCTCACCGGCTGGGCGTGCACTGCCGTCCATCAGCGCCAGCAACATGGCTGCGCGCGCCGGCTCCGCCAGCAGGGCACCGAACTCGGCCAACTGGTAACGATTAATGGATGCGCTGTCGTCCATGGATGCAGTCTAGCCCGCGGCGGTTACGCCATCATTCGTTGCGTGACGAAATGTGCGTTGTCCAATGCTAGTGGCGCCAGCGACCGTTTCAGCACGGCTAGCAACGGGTTAAGACCCTCAAGGCGCGGGTGTGGCATTGCGCAAGCGTGCGGTGAGATTTGCCTTGATCGCCGGCCATTCGGAATCGATGATCGAGAAATAGACGGTATGCCGTACTCGCCCTGTTTCAGGGATGATCATATGGTTGCGGAAAATGCCTTCCTCCTTCGCGCCGAGTCGCGCGATCGCCGTGCGCGACTTTTCGTTCAGCGAATCGGTCTTGAGCTCGACGCGATTCGCTCCGAGCACGTCGAAGGCATGTGTCAGCAACAGCAACTTTGCGTCGGTATTCGCACCACTACGTTGCTGGCTTGGGGTCAGCCAGGTCCAACCAATTTCCAGCCGCCGGTGACTTGCCTCGATGTTGGCGTAACGCGTGCAGCCGATCACCTGGTTGCTGGCTTGATCGATGATGACAAAGGGCAGTGAAACGTTGCGCTGCTGTTCATCGAGCGCGGTCTGCACATAGATCCTCATGTCCTCGGCCGTATGCACTTTGTTGGGTATCCAGCGCCACAACTCCGGCTCCAGACCCACGCGCATCAGTGCGTCGAGATGATCGAGCGTCAATGGCTCGAGCCGCACCACGCTGCCACGCAAAATGGTGGGTTCGATCTTCATGGGGTCCGCCAGTTTCATCGTGAACTCTCGTCGGTTTGCATGATGCTCATGGTGTTGCATTCTCATGGCGTCAACGGGGCCGTGTGAAGTCAGCTGCGTGGCTTCGCCCGATGCGTCGGCGTCGCAGACCACGGATCGTCCGGCCATGGATGCCGCGGGTAGCGGCCTTTGAGTTCCTTTTTCACTTCCGGGTATGTACGTTCCCAGAAGCCCTTGAGATCCTGCGTGACCTGGATCGGTCGACCCGCCGGCGACAACAGATGCAAAGTCACGGGGATGCGACCACCGCCTACGCGCGGCGTATCGATCAGGCCGAACAACTCCTGCAATTTCACCGCCAGCACAGGCGGTTCGTCGGGCGTGTATTCCAGTCGACGGCTCTGCCCACTGGGTACGGTGAGGCTATCCGGCGCTTGCGCGTCGAGCAGTCGACGCTGCTCGTAGTCGAACAGTCCAGCGAGCGCCTGAGACAGTTCCTCCGCGCTCAATGCATCGAGTCGACGCTTGCCGTGCAGATACGGCGCGAGCCATTCATCGAGCGTGACCAGCAGGGTTGCATCGGATACATCGGGTAGCGCCTGTTCCGGCATCCACTCGCGCAATGCCTGCATGCGCGCGCGCAGTCGCCGGGCGTGCTCGCTCCACGGCAACACATTGATGCCCTTGGCCCGTACGGCGGCGAGTAATGCGGGCAACGCGTCCTCGGCCTTCACTGGTACGCTGCGCCGCTCAAGCACGATCGCGCCGAAACGCTGCTCATCGAACGCTTCCACCGCGTTGCGATCATCGTTCCAGCGCAGCGTGCGCTCGCGCACGAACTGTTGCGGAAAATCTCGTTCCAGTACGCGAAAGTCCAGCGGCGCGGCAGCAAGGATCAAGCTGTCACGTGCCTCGAAGCGCACATCCAGCGCGACCAGCCACGGCTCGCCCAGCAGCGCCGTGTTCTCGTGCAGACGCGCACCGCGGCCGTTCGCCAACGTGTAGCGCAACGGCTGGCTGTCGTCGCGACGCGCGATGCGATCGGGAAAGGCGTGCAGCAGCAGGTCGCCTACGGCATGACTATCCGGCACTCCACTCGCGGCGTTTCGGACGTCCAGACGTCGACGCCAACCCTTGCTCGCCTGCTCGACTGCTGCCAGCGCACCGGTGTCGGCGCCACCGTGCGCGCCGCTGCCACGACGATCGCGCCAGGCATGCAACTCGGTCACCCGTGCCCGGAAATCATCGCTACGGGCCTGCTCGCCACGCAATGGTGAACGTGCTTCCATCAGCGCGAGCAAGTCGGCGATCAACGCACGCAACTCGAAGGGTGCGCGCAACGCAGCCGCACCGAGGCGTGGCGTCGCCCCCAGTTCCAGCATGCGGCGGCCAAGTTTCGTGATGAGTGACGCATGATCGAGTGCACCAAGACTCCTCAACAATTCACGCGCCTGCGCCAACGGGCCGGATGGTGGCGGGTCGAGCCATGGCAGGTCTGCGCTTCCCCACGCCGCCAGCTCAAGCGCGAAGCCGGACAACTCCGCCTGCGCGATCTCCGCCGTGCGTGCTGGCTCGAGCCGCTTGCTCTGCGGCCATAGTCGATGAGCCGCTCCTGCTGCCACACGACCGGCACGACCCGCGCGCTGATCGGCCGAGGCTTGCGAAATAGTGACGGTCTCCAATCTTGTAAAACCGGAGTTCGGATCGAACCGCGGTTCGCGCGCCAGCCCACTGTCGATCACCGTACGGATGCCCGGCAGGGTGACGCTGGATTCGGCGACGTTGGTCGCCAGTACGATGCGCCGTATACCCGGCTCGGCGGGACTCAGTGCAAGCTGCTGCTCAGCCAGCGACAGCTCGCCGTGCAATGCGACTACCTCGACGTCATCGCGTTCGAGACTCTGCATGAGCACCGTCTGCGCTCGCGCAATCTCGCGGCGGCCTGGCAGGAAAGCGAGTACATCGCCGTCGCTGTCTTCCAACGCCTGTCGCGCCACGCGTGCGAGCTGATGTTCGATGCTCTCTTGCACACGCGCTGGTGGATAATCGATTTGCACGGGAAAACTGCGACCGGGACTGGAGATACGTGGCGCGTCGAGCCATTGCGCGATGCGTTCGCCATCCAGCGTCGCCGACATCACCAGCAATCGCAGTTCGGGGCGCAATGTCGCCTGGATATCCAGCGCCAACGCCGCGCCAAGATCGCCCGCCAGATGGCGTTCGTGGAATTCGTCGAACAGGATCGCGCCGATCCCGCTCAGTTCCGGATCGTCCTGGATCAACCGCGTCAGGATGCCCTCGGTGACCACTTCGATTCGTGTCGCTGCGCTCACCTTCGACTCGAAACGAATGCGATACCCCACGGTACGACCGATCTCCTCGCCGAGCTGCTGTGCCATGAATTGCGCCGCGGCACGTGCCGCGATACGCCGCGGCTCCAGCATCAGGATTTTCTGCCCCGCCAGCCACGGCGCATCGAGCAACGCGAGCGGCACCTGCGTCGTCTTGCCTGCGCCTGGTGGTGCCTCGAGCACCAGTCGCGGCGTCGCGGCAAGCGACGCGACGATCTGCGACAGTAGCGGGGTAATCGGAAACGCGTGGGTGAGAACGTTGGTCATGCACGCGCATCTTAGCGACAGTGCCGGATTCCATCACAGCCGCGAGCACCAGGCGCCCAACGCATGATCAGGGCGAAGCAGCAAACTGCGTCGCCCTGATCGAAAGCCGAAGCTCAGTGCTTGATGGGAGTCGTGATCACGCCTGAGTTGGTGGCGGGCGCTGTCGTCGTTGTTGTCGTGGTTGTGGTGGTAGTCGTATTCGTGTTCGAGGTCGTCTTTCGCAGAGGCGCCAGCGATTCGAAATCATGCTGGTAGTCGTCGGTGATCTGGCGGGCTTCTTCGCTGTTGGTGATGACCTTGGGCGTAATCAGCACGATCAGCTCGGTGCGCGTGCGACTGTGGTTGGTGGTACCGAACAACCGTCCCAGCACCGGAATGCGATTGAGACCGGGGATACCGGTATCACTAACGACATTCTGTTCCTGGATCAGGCCACCGAGCAAGACGGTCTGACCACTCTGAACGGCGATTTGCGTGCCCACTTCGCGCTGCGAAATGGTCGGGTTCGGTTGGGTTGCGGAGACCGCGCCAGCTGAACTGACCTGCTGGTCGATATTCAGATACACCAGGCCACCCGGATTCACGCGCGGCTGCACATTGAGGATCACGCCGGTCGGGATATACGTCACCTGATTCAACGTGGTCGAGGTGCCGGTAGTGGGCAACAGACTGGTCTGGTTGATCGGCACCTGATCACCGACCTGGATGTGCGCCACCTGATTGTTGAGCACAACCAGCGAAGGTGCCGACAGGGTCTTGGTGTTGCTGTCGGTTTCCAGCGCGCTTACCGCGACCTGGAACTTGCCGCTGCTGCTCAGGAACGAATAGAAGAATGGCTGACCGCCAAACTGATTGCCACCCGAACCCAACGCAATCTGCCGATGGGCGCCCGGGTAATTGCTGGTCGCGACTCCTGTGGTCGCGTTCGGCGTGCTGTTGGCAAGGCCTTGCAGATACCACTGCACACCGAACTGCAGGTCGCCGACAAGGGCGACTTCCAGAATCCGGGTTTCGATCTGCACTTGCAGCGGTACGTTGTCCAGCCGCTGGATAGCCGACTGGATTTCTGCCCACTGCGACGGACGTGCGCGAATCAGCAACTGGTTGTTGCTGTCGACCGAACTGATGCGCACGCTGCCGTCCTGCGAGCTGTAGGATTGTTCGCCGTTGGCATTGCCGTTGCCGTTACCGGAATTGCTGCTACCGAATGCTCCGCTCGTGCCACCCGTTTGGCCGGTGCCGCCCACGCCGCCCGTACTACTGCCAAAGGCGCCCGTGCTGCCGCCGGTAGACGAAAGGCCGCTCCCGCCGATGCCACTCGCACCCGCGCCGATGCCGGAACTGGTGCCGCCCAATCCGCCGGTGGAGCTGCCGAAGCTGCCCGCGGTGCTGCCCATGCCGCTGGCCGACCCGCTCGCGTTATTGCCGCTGCCGAGGGTGCTGGAACCGAGTCCCGGACCGACCTGACCGCCGTTGTCGCTGCCATTGCCGGTGCCGTTGGTGTAGATCTGCGCAAGATACTTGGCCAGTTCCGATGCCTTGATATTGCGCACGTCATAGACGAACAGCTGCGGGTCGTTGCCGCCGCCCAGATCGATCTTGGTGATCCAGCTACCCACCTCATCCAGATAGGCCGGCTGGGTGCTGATCACGACAAGGGCGTTGGTGCGCTTGATCGGCAAGAACCGCAGCATGCCGGCCAGCGGTGTGTCGCCCTTGGCACCGAACATCTGGTCAAGCTGCGGCATCACTTCATCGACGTCGGCGTGTTGCAAAGTGAAGACGCCCACCGACATGCCGCGCAGCCAGTCCACATCGAACGTGTGAACGGTGCGCTGATAGTTGTCCAGCTCGTCCGGCGTACCGGACATCACCAGCAGGTTGCGCTCGGAATCGGCCAGCAGTACGGCGTCCTGTCGTGCGAATGGCTTGATCAGCTTCTGCATTTCGCTGGCGGAGATGTAGCGCAGCGGGAAGAGTCTGGCCTGCATGCCGCCTTGCGGTGCGCCACCACCGAGGCTCGGCACCAGGTTGCCGGCCACGGCATCCTTGTCGGGCATCACGACGTAACCGCCGGCGCGCTTGACCAGTGCGTTATGCGTCCACGACAACAGGGTTTCCAGGATCGGCAACGCCTGGCTGCTGTCCACCGGCTCGGACGTGGAGAACGAGATATTGCCCTGCACGCCGGGCACGATGGTGTAGTTCTGCTTGAGCAGGTCGCCGAGGATCGCCTTGACCACCGCCTGAACCGGTTGATTCTCGAAGTTGAAAGTAACCGCGCCATCGCCAGTAGCTGCAGGACGCGGTGTCGGCAACGCGGTGGGTCGGATGAACTGACCGCTGCCCTGGCTGATCTTCGGAGCCACTGCCGCTTCGCTGCCGCTGCTGATGCTGCTGTTCAACGGCAGCGGCGCGGGCACCGGGTTTTGCGTACCGGCCATCGCTTCGCGTTGCAGGGCACCGTCATCGTGCGTTTGCGGAAGCGTATTGCAGCCCGCCAGCCATACGACCGTGGCAAGCGTACTGGTGCGTAAGAGCCTGTTCATGGGGACCATGGATCAACGTACTCCTTGGTGAGTCGCAGCGGCCTGTGCGGCTCGACGCTTCTGGATATTTTCGCGGAGCCGTTCGACCGACGACTCCGGTGAATGACTGTTCGATGACGGTGGGGCGGGCGCGGACGGCGGCCCTGGAGGCACGACGCGCATCATGGCATCGCTTGGGGCATTGCGGTTGCCATTGTCTGGCGGCGGCGTCCCTTCTTTCGGACTATCGATGGGAGCCCCCGCCGGCAGCTTCAGCTCAGTGCGTCCCGCCGACGTATCGAACAGCGCCGAGCGCGGGCGCACCTCGACCAGGGTTACGCTGCCATCGGGTAACGACTCACCTTCATGCAGACGTACCTGCCGGTCGCCATTCCTGTCGTGCAACAGGGCCATGCGCAGGCCGGACGTGAGGATGATGCCGGTCAGATCGAAATCACCCAGACTGCTGCCGCCATTTGCAACGCGCGCAATCGGCTTCCGATCGGGGGTAAACAAGGGCTTTTGCCAGACCAGCGCAAATTGTTGCAGCGGCACTGGTCGCGGCAGGTCGGACGGATTGCCGGCCGGCGGCAGCGAGGCCTGCGTGCGTGGCGCATCCCAACGCAGACTGCGACCGACGCCGGCAAACAACACCAACAACAGCGCACCCAACAGCACGGCGATCGCCGCGAGTACTGGAGTCAGCTGACGCTGATTGGCCGCGTTCATGGCTGCGCTCCTTTTTCCGCGGACGTGTTCCCGATCGCCGCACCAGGAGCTGCAGCGGCGGGCGCGGCACGCGGCGGCCGCACATATCCGGACAGCGTGAACTGCACTTCCAGCGGTGCCACGTTGCTCTGTTGAGCTGCCACCGGATTGCGATAGATGCTGAGGTCGTCGATGAACAGATAAGGCGTGCCCTGCTCCAGCGCCTGCAAAACGGTGGCCAGCGGCTCGATGTCACAACTGAGACTAATGCTCACTGCCGCCTTGTGATACGGCTCGCCGGCCGTCGCTGGCGGGTTCGGCATCGGCATCTTCTGGCTCACCACACAGTTGCCTCCCTGGGTGCTGGTGCCCACCACGTCGACGACGCGCTGCATCAGATCGGCCGCGGCGGTGTTCGGATCATCCTCGGCCAGAAACGCACTGCTGGCAGCCTGTCCGGCGCCGAGCGCAGCGATGCGCTGTTGCAGGGCGGGCTTTTCGGCGATCGCGGCGGCAAAGCGGCTGTGCGTATCGCGCAAGTCGACCATCTCACTCTGGATCTGTTGCAGCGGCGCTACAAACCACCAATGCAGCAACACGAAGTAAGCGAGCACCAGCACCAGCAACGACAACACGATCGCGGCGATGCGGCTATCGCGCGAGTTGAGTTGGACCATCTTCATCGCGCACCTCCGCCGGTCGGTGGTGCCGCGCCAGCGGTATGAGGCTTGCCAGTGGACGGTTGATGCACCTGGGCGGTCAGGTAGAAACGTTCCTTGCCGGTGGTGGGATCGGGCTGGATGCTGCCTTGAAAGCTGCCATTTGTGATCAGTGTCGAGTCCTTCAAAGCATCAAGCAGTTTGGCCGCCTGTTTGCTCTGACCCTGGATACCGATCTGGCCGGTGTTGTCCACGCTGAAGCGTTCCAGCCATGCGCTTTCCGGCAGTCGCTCAGTGGCGTCCTGCAGCAGGCTGAGCATGCTGACGGTGTTTTTCTTGCGCTGGGCCAGAAAACCGGCGGCACCGGCGTTGTCCTGCAATTGCTGGCGTAGCACCGATACCTGCTGTGCCTCGCCGCGCATGCTCTCGACCTGATCCTGCATCTGCGCCAGCACTTCCTGCCGGTTGTGCAGCCACTGCGCCAGCAACAGCAACAGCAGCAGGACACAACCCGCCGCCAACGCCAGGTTCAATCGCAGGCGCGGTCGCAGATGACGCGGCGTCTGTTCTTCGGGCAGCAGATTGATGCCGAGGCGATCGTCGCCACGGGCCAGATCCACCGCATCGATGGATATGCCCAGCGCATGCAGATGCGCCAGCATGGGGTCGAGCGTGCTGCGCGTGACCACGACCAGTTCCGCGTTGAGGCGACCGGGCGCGGCCGGCGGCGTCAACTCGCGTGCGGCGTAGTGCACTTGCGCAAGGTTGAACGGCGTCTGCCGATCCATCTCGAACGCCATCACTCTGCGCAGGTTGTCACGGGCGGCCAACGGCAACGCCAGCGTTCGTCGCAGCACCGCGGAGGTCGGCAGTAGCAGGGCGAGCCGCAGATCTTCGCGATCCACGCCGCGTAACGCTGCGCTCAGTTCGGCCTGTTGTACCAGCGCGTCGGCGCTGTCGTCCCAACTAGCCAGCGGTTGGTGCTGGCCGGCACGACGCAGCGTCCATTGCGCGTCCACACATTGCAGCAGATGCCAGTCCGCGCCGCTGCTGAACCACGCGCGCCAACGCGGCGGCAGCAACGCACGCAGTTCGCTGCCCCACCAATGGAAGAATCGCGGCAACGGCGACGCACGCCAGCCATGGCGTACGCGCTCCAACAACGGCCGCAGCGACTGCGTTGCCGTACTCATTCCGCATCTCCTTCCTGCCAGCGCAACACTGCGTAAGGTTGTGTGCCAGCTAGCCCCGTTTGTATACGCATCGTTGCTCGCAATACCGCATGGGTGCCGTCGGCGAGCGTGGCCTCCGACCGGATACTATCCGTTGTTCCGCTGTTGAGGGCCATACTGGGATCATTGGCGTTCGCCAGCCGTGCGGACTGGATCGCACTTGCCTGCTGCGGAGTCATTCCGGGGATGGCCGCCAATGCCAGCGGCGGGGCGGTATTCGGATCCGGCGTCGCATTGCCGGACCAGATCGTGATGTCGGGCGCCACCGCGCGATAGATTTCCGGCGTCATGCCCAGCACCAGCTGCAATTCCTCGACGCTGACGAACGGTCCATTGCGCGGCCCGTAGTCCAGTCCCGCAGCGGAATAATCGGCATGGTGAGAGCTGGCATCCGCCGGCACGAGCGAGGCGCCCCGCCATTCCACCACCTTGCCGGCCAGAGTCTGTGCTTGCGCGGCCACCATCCCGGCGGCCTGGAACAGGCCCTGCAACACTTCCGGCGTGGCGCTGTTGAGATCCACCTTGCCCCCCTCGCTGATCGCCGAAACCTTGACCGAGGCGTCGTTGAACTGGAACGCATACACTCGCCCGTCGCCGATCCAGCGGTTCGCAATCAGCGGATCCTGCAATCCGTAGAACGCGCGCATGATGCCGGCCTCGGCCGCGTAATGCGCCTGGGTCTGGGCAAACTGGTAGCGCGCCTGCAGACCTTCGGTGCGCGCCAGGGCGGCGTATCCACCCAGCAGGATCGCCAGCAACGTGCAGGCCCACAGCACCAGCAGCAAGGCCACGCCGCGTTGGCGGCTGGACGATGTCGGTGGCCTGCGCATCATCGACCACCCACGCTGGGCAGACCCAATGGTTGCAGACCAGTCTGCGCGCCACTGGCCGCTGGATTGACCCGTAGCGGGACCTCCAGCAAGGGCCAGTCGTAGTTGCCTGCGAGCTGCAACTGAACGCGTACCAGCAGCGGTAGCAGGCGACCATCTGGCCAGGTTGCGGACCACGGAATGGCGTGTCCTTGAACATCGACGCCGCGATAACTGAAGCTGCCGCCGTGAATGTGATCGATCAGCACCTGCGGATCACCCACCGGTTTGGGCGGCTGACCATCCGGTGGCAACAAGGCAAGGCTTAGCACGAGGCTCGAATCGCCATGGCCTTCATCGACCAGCTTGAGACTTTGCAGTTGTGGCCCGAGTTTGCCGAGATAACCGGGCAACGGCGCCACATAGAGAAGCTCATGCTCGTTGCCTACGAAATAGATATTTTCGCCGCGATCGTTATGGCTGATCGGCTGAGCCATGCTTTGCGCCAACTCGCGTTGCAGGAACTGCTGGGCCGAACGGATCTGGTCGATCCGAGCGACCGCCGCGGTACCCGACTGCACGCTGTGGGTCGCCGTGCGCAAGCCCGAATACACACCCAACAGCAGCAGCGCCAGCAACATTAGCGAAGCGAGCACTTCCAGCAGGGTAAAACCTGCGGCCCGATGACTCGCGATCCGTTTCGCGACAGGGTTAGCGACAGTCGAATGGATGGGCGCCGGTTTCATAGGCCCGGCTGCATTTGATTGGGGCCACCAGCGACGTCCGCACCGCTTAATCGCAAGGTGCGGAAGTGCGCCGAACGTGGATGCGCAGGCGATCCCCACAACACGTCCAGATCCAACTGGTAGAGATGTAGCAGCGCGTTCGGCGGTGCGGCACCGATCTGATTCCAGGGCGTCACGTTGAGTTGCCAGCGAAACTTCTTGTTGAACTGACCCGAACTATTGCCCGGCTTCACCGGCTCGCCCACGAACGCGCTGTCGAGTTTGCCGCGCGCCCACATCGCCGCTTCGCTGTGGTCGGCGGCGTTCTGGGTCAGGTTGATCGCGCTGCCGGCAACCTTCATCAATGCAGTAAAGGTGACCGCCAGCAGCAGGATCGCCGCGACCACTTCAAGCAGGCTGAAGCCCCGCTGCCGTCGCGAATTCGGCAAAGCCGGGCACATCCGCTTCATCGCGCAGCCACCGTGCCGACTACCGCCACTTCGCCAGTCAGCCAGGACACATTGACATGCCACTCGCGCCGCCCGCTCTGCAAGGTAATGCGACCTCCGGTGGAACTTCCGTCGGGAAAGAAGCGAATGCGTCCGGTGTGATCGTTCGGCCGATCTTCCTTCGCGCTGGTGATGCTCAGGCGCAAGCCCTTCGGCAGGCGCACGTCATGCTGCTTCACGTCGCGGTAGGTATTCGCGCGAGTGTCCACGTCGAAATTCTGATCCTGCCCACGCACGATCGCCTGCGCGCGCGTCGCCCGCAACGCACCGGCCAACTCACTGCTGGCCGCGTTGATGCGGGCACTGGCCAGACCCTGCGTCACCGACATCGATAACGCCGCGGCGGCAATGCCGATCAGCAGGATCACCGCCAGCATTTCCAGCAAGGTGAATCCACGCGCGCGCCGGCAATGGCCACGCACGGTATCGATGGCCTTCATCCCCTGAGGGTGAAAGGTCCGCGATACAACGCGATGTGGCAAGCCGGCCATCGGGGTTCGTGCTACCGGCTTACTGCCAGTTACCCACGTCCAGACTGTAGCCATCACCACCCGGCTTGCCGTCCTGACCGTAGAAGATCAAATCAAAGTTGCCGTGCTGACCCGGATATTGGTAGCCGAACGGATGGCCCCATGGATCTTTCAGATCGGCGTCCTTGGCGTACGGGCCCTGCCAGTTCGGCGCCGTGGCGGGTTTGGTCACCAGGTCTTCCAGCTGCTGCGGCGGCGAGCCGTTGTCCAGCGCGTAGTTTTCGATCTTCTGGCTCAGCGTCATCAGCTGTGCCTTGCCGGCGCCGTACTTGCCCTTGTCGACATTTTTGCCGACCTGGGTCACCACCACCGTACCGATGATGCCGATCAACACGATGACCGCGAGCATTTCCAGAAGCGTGAAACCGGCGTTCAAACCGATGCGTCGTGGTTGCCTGTATTGCATGGGAGTACCTCAAGGTGGTCGGCGGAATGGGTGTGGCGCAGGAGCTGTTACTGAATATTGCTGGTCAGGCTGAGCAGGGGCAGCAGGATCGCCGCCATGATGAACGCCACCATCACCGTCATCACGATGGTCAGTGCCGGCACCAGCGCAGCCAATAGACGATCGATCGCGCGTTTGGACTCAAGTTCAAAAGTGTCGGCAACTTTCAGCAACATGGTGTCGAGCTGGCCGGCCTCTTCACCAACCTGCACCATCTGCATCGCCAGCCGCGGGAACAGTTTTGACTGCCCCAGCGCAAGACTCAGCCCGGAGCCGCCCTTGACCTGTTCATGCGCCTGGCTCAGCGCCGCATCCAGCGCAAGATTGCTGGTGACCTGGCGGGCGATCGTCAGCGAACTCAGCAAGGGCACACCATTTTTCAGCAGCGTGCCCAGCGTGCGGGCGATCCGCGCGGTCTCAACTTTCAGCAGCAGTGGACCAACCACCCGCAGGCTCAGCAGCCGGGTATGCCAGGCCAGCCGCATGGCAGGTTCACGCAGCCGCGCGCGCCAGAAGAAAATGCCACCGCCCAGCACCAGAAGAATCAGCCACCACCAGGATTGCAACGCATTGCCCAACGCCAGCACGACCTGGGTGATGAACGGGATCGGCACCTGCATGTCGGCAAAGATCGGCACGAACTGCGGCACCACGTAGGCCAGCAGCAATACCAGCGAACCGAGCACGCCGACCATCAGAAACGCCGGATAGATCAGCGCATTGACGATGTTGCCGCGCATCAGTTGCGCGCGTTCCAGGTAGTCGGCCAGGCGGCGCAGCGTCTCCTCCAGCGAGCCGCCCGTTTCGCCGGCGCGCACCAGGCTGACGTAAAGCTTGGGAAAGACGCCGTGCTCTTCGTCCAGTGCCGAGGACAGCGTGTTGCCGCCGCGCACGCGATCACGTACGCGTTCGACCAGCTTTTTGGCATGCTCGCCCTCGGGCAGATCGAGCAGGATGCTGAGCGCGCGATCCAGCGGCTGGCCGGCACCCAGCAGAGTCGCCAACTGATGGGTGAACTGGGCCAGCTGGTCACCGGTAAATGGGCCGCGTTTGAACAACGCCGCCAACCCGCTGCTGCCGCCCACGCCATCGGTCGGCCGTGCCTCCAGTGGCGTATGGCCCTGGTCCTGTAAGCGGCCGATGACCTCTTCCACACTGGCCGCCTCCATCTGGCCCTGCAGCATCTCGCCGGTATCGTTGACGGCTCTGTAACGGAACTGGGCCACGTCAGCCTTCCTGCGTCACGCGCAGCACCTCTTCCAGCGTGGTGATGCCGGCTACCGCTTTGGCGATGCCGTCTTCATACATCGTGCGCATGCCTTCGGCGCGCGCCTGGCGCTCGATCTCGCCGGCATCGGCGCGTTGCATCACCAGCCGGCGCAGCGGATCGCTCATGGTGAGGAACTCCATGATCGCGCGGCGGCCGCGATAACCAGTCGGATTCGCCGCGTTGCTGCCGGGTTTCCACAGGCGGATCGGCCGCTCGTCGGTGTATTTTTCCAGCTCGAACTGTTCGATCACTTCGGGCAGTGCCTCATACGGCGTCGCCGTTTCCGGATCAAGGCGGCGCACCAGTCGCTGCGCCAGGATGCCGTTGATCGTCGAGCCCAGCAGGTAATCCTCCACACCCATGTCGAGCAGGCGGGTAATACCGCCAGCGGCGCTGTTCGTGTGCAGCGTCGACAACACCAGATGGCCGGTGAGCGCCGACTGGATCGCGATGCGGCAGGTTTCCAGGTCGCGCATTTCGCCGATCATGATCACGTCCGGGTCCTGACGCATGATCGAACGCAAGGCGCCGGAGAAATCCAGTCCGATCTGCGGCTTCACCTGAATCTGGTTGATGCCTTCGAGCTGGTATTCGACCGGGTCCTCGACCGTGATGATCTTCACCCCCGGCGTGTTGATCCGGGACAGTGCGGTATACAGCGTGGTGGTCTTGCCCGACCCGGTCGGCCCGGTGACCAGCAAAATGCCATGGGGGCGTTCGAGCACATCGACGAAGCGCTGCTGGAAGTTATCGGTAAATCCGAGCGAGGCGAAATCGAACACGACCGATTCGCGATCAAGGATACGCATCACCACCGACTCGCCGAAGCTGGTCGGTACGGTCGACACGCGCAGGTCCAGCTCCTTGCCTTGCACGCGTAACTGGATGCGTCCGTCCTGCGGCAGTCGGCGCTCGGCAATATTCAATCGCGCCATGATCTTTACGCGCGAGATGACTGCCGCGGTCGAACTGGACGGCGGCGCTTCCACTTCGTGCAACACGCCGTCGATGCGATAGCGCACCTTCAGGTGATTCTCGAACGGTTCGATGTGCACATCCGAGGCACGCTGCTCGACCGCACGTTGCAGAATGAGATTGACCAGCCGGATGACTGGCGCTTCCGAAGCCAGATCGCGCAGATGCTCGACGTCGTCTTCTTCGGCGGCACTACCGTCGAGGTTCTCCACGATGGTGCCCATGGCCGAACGACCACTGCCGTAGTAGCGCTCGATCAGACCGTCGATTTCCGAACGCAGCCCGATCCGTAGCGCGACCGGACGACCGGCGGCCAGCATCACCGCCTGCAGCGGGTACGGATCGGCCGGATCAGCCACGATCAACGCGAGCCCATCGGTGCCGTCCTGCACCGGCACGACATGCTGCTGCTTGAGAAAGCGCAGTGACAACTCGAGATCGGCCGGTGGTAGCTCGGGCGCATCGCGCGCGGCCAGCAGGGGTACTTGCAGCAATTCTGCCCAGGCTTCGGCCAAATCGCGCTCGGACACCAGCCCGAGCCGGGCCATCAGTGTGGTCAACGTGCCTTCGGCGGATTCCTCGTGCAATCGGCGCGCACGCCCCAGATCACTGTCCTTCAAACGACCGCGTGCGACCAGCCAGGCGCAGACTTCCGTTTCACGGTCGTCGACGCCCACACCCGCCTCACCCGTCGCCGGCTGGATGACTGCCGACATGCTCCACCCCACTCGTTACGCACGAAAGGCCACCCCACTTGGCAGCGAGGCGGCAAACAGCATAGTTATCACATCCGACCTGCGACAGGCGAGCGGCAGGTACGTTACCGAGAGATGCCGTTCATTATTTTGGGCTGGCGCCCTCGCTTATGCCGGAGGCGTGCGACGAAAAATGGTCAATCGCTCACTCAGAAACAAGACGCATACTTACGCTGCAAGTCGCTCAGACGCAGATAATTCCGGGCAGAGCGCTTAGCTAACCGCCTAATTTCAAGGTCGCAGTCAACGCTGCCGAATGACCTTGGTCATTTGGTTTCTCACGATCAAAACCCGTCTGATCATGCGTGTTCGGCGCGCAGATCGGGAACCTGACCGTATTTGGCAAGAATCATGGGCTCTGAATATTCGCCCCGATCGGGGTCGGCGGCTTGCGCATACACCAGCACACCGTCCCGATTCCTGGCGAGCATCTCGCCGCGCTGCCGCGCCACGCTTTCGCTTCGGTACAACAACGGTTTGTCGGCCCGCATCCCCCCATATACCTCGTAGAACACTCGCACTAGATAGACCTTCTCCATGAGTTGCTCTCCTTGTCGGGTGGGTAATGAAGGGTGAAGATATAAAAGTGCAGATTGCGAGAACGAAAGGTGAACGGCCCGCCAGTCGTTCAGCAACCGTTGTAAACCCGGGTGCTCCGCAGCTATTTAGGGCGCAGCTCTGGGACAATGCGGAACTTTGATGCCTGGCCATGTCATGCCCCTGCTGGATATCGGCGCCAATCTCACCCACGAATCATTCCGACACGATCTCGATGCCGTATTACAGCGCGCCCACACGCAAGGTGTGAGCCGGATGATTGTCACCGGGGCCTCACTCGATGGCAGCATCCACGCACTTGCGCTGGCTAAAGCCCATCCGGGCACGCTGTTTGCCACTGCTGGCGTACACCCCCACCACGCCATCGACTATGACGACGCGACCGATGGGCGGTTGCGGGAACTTGCGCTTGACGCCTCCGTACGCGCGATCGGCGAAACCGGACTTGATTACAACCGCAACTATTCGCCACCGGAGGTACAGCGGCGGGTGTTCGAACGCCAACTGCAGATCGCCGTGGATATGCGCAAACCGATATTCCTGCACCAACGCGATGCGCATGAGGACTTCATCACATTGCTAAGGCGCTACCGCGACAAGGTTCCAGCGGCGGTCGTGCACTGCTTCACCGACAGCGGTGAGGCTCTGCGCGACTATCTCGCACTGGACTGCCATATCGGTATCACGGGCTGGATCTGCGATGAGCGTCGCGGCACCCACCTGCGCGAGCTGGTGCGTGAAATCCCCGCAAACCGTCTGATGATCGAAACCGATGCACCCTACCTGTTGCCGCGTACAGTGCGCCCGCAGCCAGCACATCGACGCAATGAACCGATGTACTTGAGACACATCTGCGAAGAGATCGCTCGTGATCGCAGGGAGGCAGTGGAGGTCACCGCTGCAAACAGCACGGCGACTGCCGAGGCCTTTTTTGGGTTGCCCGCAAGGAGCGCGCTGTAGCGCGGAGCTCACTTCCACAACATCTGGACCGTGACGGGGCGATTTGATCGCGATGTTCCGCACTTTCCTCCCTGTCCCCTGGGAGAGGGAAACAGGCGTATTTCTACAAGAGCTGCCGAGTCTCACCCGGCATCAAACCATCCAGTGCGTATTCACCTATACGCACACGAATCAATCGCAACGTCGGAAACCCCACGGCAGCCGTCATTCGACGTACCTGGCGATTGCGGCCCTCGCGCAGCGAGATGCTGAGCCAGCTGGTGGGGATGGCTTTGCGAAAACGTACCGGCGGATCACGGGGCCATAGCCCAGCCGGCTCGGCCGAGATTTCCGCCACCGTCGGCAATGTCGGGCCGTCGTTCAAGAGGACTCCGCGGCGAAGCGCGAGGATGGCTGTCTCGTCGATCTCGCCATCGACCTGTACCAGATAGGTCTTGGCCTGCTTGTGTTGGGGATCGGTCAGCCGGTGCGCCAGCCGTCCATCATCGGTCAACAGCAGCAGGCCTTCGCTGTCCTGGTCCAGCCGTCCAGCCGCATAGACGTCCTTTTGCAGGATGAACTCGGCCAGCGTGCGGCGCCCGTCCCCGTCGGTGAACTGGCACAGCACACCATAGGGTTTGTTGAGTGCGATCAGCATGCGGATCCGTGTCACATCACCCCGGTTGTTGGCGCGAGCAACACCTCAGTGGGTCGACGCTGCCTGCGTTGGCGCGGCCGGCTTGATGAAGCGCAGCGTCATCCGGTCGGACTCACCAATCGCCAGGTACTTCGCCTTGTCCTGCTCGCCGAGGGTGAGCGTGGGAGGCAACGTCCACACGCCTTTGGGGTAGTTTTTTGTGTCCTTCGGATTGGCGTTGACCTCGCTGCTTGCATCCAGCGTAAAGCCGGCGTCGGTCGCCAGCTTCACCACGTAGCGGGTGGGCAGATAACCGCTCTGCTTGACCGACGCGAGAGACGCAGAATCGTCCGCTCGGTGATCGACCACGCCCAGCACGCCGCCGGGCCTCAGCACGGCGTAGAACGCCTTGAACATGGCCGGCGCGTTATCCGCCATCACCCAGTTGTGCACGTTGCGGAACGTCAGCACCGCATCGGCTGATCCGGCAGGTCCAAGTACCGGTGCCTTGGGATCGAATTCGATGAACTTTGCGTGGCCATAGTGCGGGGCGTCGGCGGCAAACTTCTGATGCAGCGCATCTTCATCGCGACGCGCTTCACCACCGCCAGCCGATATCTGCACGGCCGCAATGTAGTGGCCGTTGTCATGCAGCAGTGGCGCGAGAATTTCGCTGTACCAGCCGCTACCTGGAGTGATCTCAATGACCGTCTGGTCCGGCTGGATGCCGAAGAACTGCAGGGTAGCTTTGGGATGGCGATAGACGTCGCGGGCGCTATTCTTGGGTGAGCGCCAGCTGCCGGCCAATACGCTGTCCAGCTGCGAAGCGGTGAAATCGCTGGCACTGGTCGGTGGTACCAAGGCGTCGGCCGGCTGATCCTGGCCAGTCGAAGATGCCGCCGGTGCCGCTTGCGCAAAAGCCGCCGATGGCAGCCCCAGACAGGTCATCAACAGCAGCGTAGCCCAACCCGCGGCAGTCCGATGGATGGCCCGCGCTATTCCCGCTTCCGTTCCACAATTCATCGAATACTCCATGGTGTATTGACCATCCCCAATTCGCGGCAATATGCCCAACACGATGTGTAGGCCCGGTATTCAGACGACTCGCTCCGTTGCCCCTGTGCGGCTCAACGGTATGGCTATCGCGCGTGCATATTCTAGTGCTTCAGCCTGCTTGGCGGCACCGACCGGCGCCAAAGCAATCGACGCGCCGACTCAGTAGTGAATCACTGAACGGATCACCTTGCCCGCATGCATCAGTTCAAACGCCTCGTTGATACGCTCCAGCGGTAGCACTTCGGTGATCATCTCGTCGATGCGGATTTCTCCCGCCATGTAGCGGTCGACATAACCCGGCAACTGCGAGCGACCCTTGACCCCACCAAACGCGGAACCGCGCCACACCCTTCCGGTGACCAGCTGAAAAGGTCGTGTGCTGATCTCCTGCCCCGCACCGGCCACGCCGATGATGACCGATTCACCCCAACCCTTGTGACAGCACTCCAGAGCCGCACGCATCACGTGGACATTGCCGATGCATTCGAACGAATAGTCCACACCGCCATCGGTGAGGTCGACGATCACCTGCTGAATCGGCGTATCCGGGTAATCCTTCGGATTGATGCAGTCGGTTGCACCGAGCGCCTTCGCCATCGTGAACTTGTCGGCATTCGTATCGACCACCACGATGCGGCCGGCTTTCGCCATCACCGCGCCCTGCACCACCGACAGGCCGATGCCGCCGAGCCCGAACACCGCGACCGATGCGCCTGGCTCGACCTTCGCCGTATTCAACACCGCACCGATGCCGGTGGTGATGCCACAGCCGAGCAGGCATACCTTTTCCAGCGGCGCGGCAGGATTGATTTTTGCCAGCGAAATCTCCGGCAAGACGGTGTATTCGCTGAACGTGCTGGTGCCCATGTAATGCAGCAGCGGCTTGCCGTTGAGCGAGAAGCGCGAGGTGCCGTCCGGCATCAGGCCTTTGCCTTGGGTGATACGGATCTTCTGGCAGAGATTGGTCTTGCCCGAACGGCAGAACTTGCACTCGCCGCATTCGGGCGTGTACAGCGGGATCACGTGGTCGCCTACTTTCAACGACGTCACGCCGGCGCCGACTTCCTCCACGATGCCGCCGCCTTCGTGGCCCAGGATCACCGGGAACAAACCTTCGGGATCCGCACCGGACAGCGTGAAGGCGTCGGTGTGACATACCCCGGTCGCGACGATGCGTACCAGCACTTCACCAGCCTTCGGTGCGGCGACATCGACCTGCTCGATCGTGAGCGGCTTGCCTGCTTCCCAAGCGACGGCGGCGCGTGACTTCATGGCCCAACTCCTGCTGATTGAATGCAACAATCGACAATCATGCCGCGCGCGGCCATATTGTGAAACCGTATCAGTCGATCGCCGGCTCGCTACGTTGCCCCACCGGCATTTGCTGGCAGTAATCCTCCGCTTCGGCCAACAGCCAGTCGCGGAACAGCTGAAGCCCACGGTGTTCCAGCGAGCGCGCCGGATAGACCAGCCAATAGGCGTCCGCTACCGGTAGATAGTTATCGCCCAACACGTGCAGCCGACCGGCGTCGATCAGTGATTTCGACGTTACCATACGCCCCAGCGCCACGCCGAGACCTTCCAGCGCCGCATGCCGCAGCGCATCGACCGTATCGAAATGCGCCACGTAGCGTTTCGGTGGCGTGCCGCCGAAACGGGCAAACCAATCGAGCCAGCGATTGGCCGGATGCGGATCGCCAAGCAGTGGCCATTGCGAGAGATCGCACGGATCGGCGTCGCCCATCTGCGCGACCAGTTCGGGCGCCGCAACGGGTGCAATCCATTCGCCGAACAACCGCTCGCTATGAAGACCGGGCCATTCACCACGGCCGTAGCGCAACCCCACATCGACCGGCTCGCGCTCGAAATTCACCAGCGCCGAACCCGACTGCAGGCTGAGTTCGAGTTCGGGGTGCGCCGCGACCAGCCGCGGCAGCCGCGGCAACAACCAGCTCGACATGATGCCGGGGCTCGCGCTGAGCGTGAGCGCCTCATGATGGCGCTGGTGATAGCGCGACATCGCATGCTCGATGCCATCGAAATGCTCGCCCACCGCCTCCAGCAGGCTGCAGCCTTCGACAGTCAGCGTGACCCCGCGCGGACCGCGTTCGAACAGCCGCCGTTCCAGCCGCTCCTCCAGCTGGCGCATCTGATGGCTGAGCGCGCTGACGGTGAGATTGGCTTGCGCCGCGGCGCGAGACAGGTTGCCCAGCCGGGCCACCTGTACGAATTGTTGCAGCAGACCTAGTGGCAGCTTTCCCATCTTGAAATTCCCTCAAGTCTGGCTTGTGAATATATCGCTTTTTGGCGGCCTGTTGCGACGCTATGTTGAGTACACCAGCACTCCCACTCTCCCATGAGGTGCACCATGAGCTCGATCTGGACTGATCTGCTGTTGCTTCACGGCCACGCCCTCCCGGCCCAGTTGGTGTGGCGGCCGAACGATGGACTCGATTCGCGCAGCGTGGACGCTGCGTTGGAGCGAGCCAAACCCAAGCCGCAGCCCAACGCCAAGCCAGTGGTGTCCCCCGCACGAGATTGCGGCAAGGCTGCGTGCGCTTGATTACCCGGGTAACCGCAACCACCTCGGATGGGTCATGGTCGCCATTGGCGGCTCCCCCACCCCGTCCATCCGAGGTTTCCCATGCCATTGCGTCCACTCGGCAACTCGCCTCTCTCAATCGCCCCGCTAGCTTTCGGCGGCAATGTGTTCGGCTGGAGTGCCGATGAAAAACGCTCATTCGAGCTACTCGATGCGTTCGTGGACGCGGGTTTCAACCTGATCGATACCGCCGATGTCTATTCGGCATGGGTGCCGGGCAACCGCGGTGGCGAATCGGAGACCATCATCGGCAAGTGGCTGCAGCGCAGCGGCAAGCGCGACAAGGTGGTGATCTCCACCAAGGTCGCGAAATGGGTCGAGCATCCCGGCCTGTCGCCCATGAACATCGCGCAAGCCGTCGACGGGTCGTTGCAGCGCCTGCAGACCGACCACATCGACCTTTACCTGGCCCATGAAGATGACGCGAGCGTACCGATGGAGGAGACGCTCGGCGCGTTTGGACGGCTGATCGAAGCGGGCAAGGTGCGCGCGATCGGCGCTTCCAATTTCACCGCCGATCGCTTTGCCGATGCACTGAATGTATCGACGCAGCATCATCTGCCGCGTTATGAAGTGCTGCAGCCGGAATACAACCTGGTCAGCCGCGCCGACTATGAAAGGGACTTCGAGCCGCTGATCCGTCGAGAGAACATCGGCGTGATCAGCTATTACGCGCTGGCCAGCGGTTTTCTCAGTGGCAAATACCGCAGCGCGGCGGATCTCACCAAGAGTTCATCGCGCGGCGGCGCCGTGAAGAAGTATTTGAACCCGCATGGTCTTCAGGTCCTGGCTGCGCTCGATGCGGTTGCCGCCGAACAAGGCGCCACTACCGCGCAGGTCGCGCTGGCATGGTTGATCGCCCGGCCCGGACTCACTGCACCGATTGCCAGCGCCACCAGCGTGCAGCAACTCAACGAACTGTTCGGTGCGGCGAAACTGCAACTGACCGCGAACCAGATCGCAGCGCTGGATCTCGCCAGCGCTGCCTGATTACGGCTGAGCAGTGCCGGCACTCGCAGGGGCGCCGGCACTGCTGTCGGACGCGGGTTCGTCATCCTGCTCTTCCGGCGACTCCACCACGTAGCCCTGGGCCTTGAGCTTGGCGGTATAGCCGGTGGGCGACAGCAGCTCGCTCATCGGCAGCATGGCGAAGGTCTGCCTGTTGTTCGCCAATGCCGCACGCGCGGCGTCCAGCCAAGTCGACTCCAGTCGCGCCGGCACATCGTCAAGGCCCAGCTTGTGCGCGAACGCCGCGCCGGTCAGCGCGGCGACGCAGGTGTCGCGGCGCTCGCTATCCGGCAGCCGACGCAGCGCCTGCAGGTCACCCACGGCCCAGGCGTTGGCGCGCGCCGTCATCGTTGGCATGTCCTGCTCGATGCTGTCCAGCGTGTGACTGAAGCATGCCGTGTCGTCCAGGCCAGAACTCTTGAAGTCCTTGATCGCTGCACGCGGCTGCTCGACGACGAACTGATAGTCCACTGCCGTTGGCGTGATGCCGTATTGCTTGGCCAGCGCCTCCACCGTGGTACCGATGCCGCCGGAAGCGCTCAGGCCGTTCGCCCTGATCGCCTTCCTGTACAGCTCCTGCGCTGCAAAGATCGGCCGCCAGTGTTCGACACTGTTGTTGCTGGCAAGGTACTTCTGCTTCAGTGTCTGCCAGCGCGCATACAGCGCGGCCGGTAACACCTGCTGCAGCGTTTCGCCGTTGTCGTTCTTGCGCGCGCTATATGCGGAAGGCAGCAAGAAGAGCTTGCCGAAAAAACCGGTGTTGACCTTCAGCTTGACCGACGGCGACAGCAGCACCTGCTGTGACTGGCCGATGATTTGCGCAAGATCACGCGATTGCCATTGCATGTTCTGTGGCAGCGGCGACAAGGTGCCCAATATCCACATCACGTGGCCGCCCTTGGATACCTTCCACATACCCGGCCCCGGTTGCACACCGGTCACCGCCACGGCGGCAAGGTTGGCCACACTGGTCGACGTGGCTGGCGGCGGCGCGGCCGGGGTCGATTGCGCAAATGCCGGCGCAATGCCACTCAGCGCGAACAGGCATACAACGGATGGCAGACGCATCGGTGATGCTCCCTGTCTAGAAGCGGCCATTGTGTCAGGGTGATCCTGACTCGCAGGTTGCCGATCGACGACGAGGCTGTGAACTCCTAGCGAGATAGCCGCGCGACTTCCGGATAAGCCGGCACGTCGACGTAATCACCCGCGTGCAGGCGTGCCTGCAGCTCACGCCACCAGGCCGGATCGAAGATTTCCGGATGGGCCTCGCACAACGCCTGCCGCAACGTGGCGGACACGCCAAGGAAATTGACGAACAGCTCGGGAAACACGTCCTCTGGTGCCGCATACACAGCATCCTGTAGCGGACGTGTCTCATCGTCCTCGTGCAAAACCGGCAGTGCACGAAACCGGCAGTCGCCGAGCAGGCATAGCTCGTCGTAGTCGTAGAACACCGCGCGCCCGTTGCGCGAGATGCCGAAATTCTTCAACAGCAGATCGCCGGGAAAAATATTGCTGCCGGCCAGGTCCTTGATCGCCTGGCCGTAATCGCGCATGGCGAGGCTGGCCTTTTCGTGATCGACTTCCCGCACGTACAGGTCCATCGGGCGCAGTCGGTGTTCCACGTAGCAGTGGCCGATCACCAGTTCGTCGCCGTCGACCGCCACGGTCTCCGCGCATTCGGCAAGCAGTTCCTCACGCAGGCTCGGCTCGATCTGACGCAGCGGAAATCGTAGGTGACGAAACTCTTGCGCGTCGACCAGTCGGCCCACGCGATCATGGCGGAACACCAGTTGGTATTTCTCTTCCACCTGCCGGCGCACGGTGTCTTTCGGCCACGCGAAACGATCGCGTATCAGTTTGAACACCACCGGCAGATCGCGCAGGGTGAACACCACCATCACCATGCCGCGCTTGCCTTCGGCATGCACCAGCTGCTCTTGCGGATGGATTGCCAGATGACCAAACACACGGCGATAACGCTCGGTCTTGCCCTGTTTGGCTCGACCCAACACGCTGTACAGCTCCTCCAGCGGCTTATGTGGCAACAGCGCGCGTACAAACGCCACCACGGCGCCGACGTTGTCGATGTCGGCATGGAAATAGCTGCGCGCATAGCCGAACAGGATCGACACCTGCTCCCGCGTCGTCAGCAGCGCGTCCACCCGTACGCCGTCGTCAGCATGCACGAGCGCGATCACCAGCGGATGCCGACGATGACCACCACGCAGTCGACCGACCAGGTAGGCACGCCGCTCGCGGTAGAACTCTGCCTTCAACACATCGATCGATTCGATCGCTGGCAAACCTGTTTCGGCCAGCCTCGTTTGTAGTGCCTCAGCCAGTCGCATTGCGCAGTCTGCCGCGTTGGCGTAACTAAATCCGGTGTCCGCCAGCAGCTGTCCGCATGCTTCGGACAGGTTGCCGTTCGTCTCATAGTGTCTGTGCGGCGCAGCATCGCTGCCTTTGGTGTAGGGCTCCCGATCCAACGCCACAAACTCGATGTCCGGCGCCACGCCGGGCGTGTGGAACTGCCGTCGCGACAGCGAGCTGAACCAGGTCTTGTAGAGCTCGCGATCGGCTAACGCGGCGACCTGCTTCTCATACTCTCCCCGCATCGCGGCCCATAGCGCTCGCGCACGGACGCGGTCATCCAGCAGCCGATCCAGCCGTGCCTGCGCCTCGTGGATGCAGATATCGTATAGATCGATACGCGCGCGCGCGTCCGCTCCGGCGCCGCGCCAGTCGCGGCGCTCGAAACGTCGCCGCGCACGCCGCGTGATATCGGCGAAGCGTGCGTTGTAGTCGCCAAACGCATCGACCAGCAGCGCCGCAGCGGCACACGTCTGGGGGTCGGAGACGTTTTGGCGATTCGAGGGACGGTCATGCATGCGAACAGTGTAAGCGCTGCTTCACTTGGCTCTTGAAGATCAAGAGCGTTACCCCACCCCAACCCTCCCCTGCAGGCAGGGGAGGGAGCGTTTCTGTCGACGCTGCAACAGTGAGGAGGGATGCGGCATGCCTAGGAAAGTCATAACGCTGGCCTTGGCATTAGCACTGGCCCTGGCTTTTGGCTCCGCCCCCTGCTTGCAGGGGGAGGTTGGGAGGGTTCAGATCAAGAGCGAACCCACCCGACATTCCCCTGCCAGCGGGGGACGAGCAAAGCTACGCAAGGGTTGCGCCCCATCCAAAAAAAACAGGGCGCCGAAGCGCCCTGTTCTAGCCGTCCAAACGGAACGACGTTTTACATCGCCGCGATCAGCGCATCGCCGAACTCGGAGCACTTCACTTCCTTCGCGCCGTCCATCATGCGGGCAAAGTCATAGGTGACCGTCTTGGCGGCAATCACCTTGTCCATCGCGCGGATGATCGCGTCGGCCGCTTCGTTCCAGCCCAGGTGACGCAGCAGCAGCTCACCGGAAAGAATCACCGAGCCCGGGTTGACCTTGTCCTGCCCGGCGTACTTCGGCGCCGTGCCGTGGGTGGCCTCGAATACCGCGTGGCCAGTGACGTAGTTGATGTTGCCGCCAGGCGCGATCCCGATGCCACCCACTTCTGCGGCCAGCGCGTCGGAGATGTAGTCGCCGTTGAGGTTGAGCGTGGCGACCACGTCGTACTCTTTGGCGCGGGTCATGATCTGTTGCAGGAACGCATCGGCGATGACGTCCTTGACCACGATGTCCTTGCCTGTCTTCGGATTCTTGAAGGTCATCCACGGGCCGCCGTCCAGTTCGACCGCACCAAACTCGTTCTTCGCCAGCGCATAGCCCCAGTCACGGAACGCGCCTTCGGTGAACTTCATGATGTTGCCTTTGTGCACCAGCGTCACCGAGCGGCGATCGTTGTCGATCGCATACTTGAACGCCGCGCGCACCAGCCGCTCGGTGCCTTCCCTGGAGACCGGCTTGATGCCGATACCGGAAGTTTCCGGGAAGCGGATTTTCTTGAAGCGATCCGGGAAATGCTCTTTCAGCAACGCCAGGAACTTCGCCGCCTCGGGCGTGCCTTCCTGGAATTCGATACCGGCGTAAATGTCCTCGCAATTCTCGCGGAAGATCACCATGTCGACGTCTTCCGGCTTCTTCACCGGCGACGGCACGCCCTTGAACCAGCGCACCGGGCGCAGGCAGGTGTACAGGTCCAGCTGCTGGCGCAATGCCACGTTGAGCGAGCGGATGCCACCGCCCACGGGCGTGGTCAGCGGGCCCTTGATCGAGACCAGATAGTCACGGCATGCCTCGACGGTTTCCTCGGGCAGCCAGCTACCGGTTTCGTTGAAGGCCTTCTCGCCCGCCAGGATTTCCATCCAGTGGATCTTGCGTTCGCCGCCGTAGGCCTTGTTGACGGCCGCGTCGAGCACACGCACCGAAGCGCGCCAGATATCCGGACCAATGCCGTCACCTTCGATGAAGGGCACGATCGGCTGGTTCGGCACGTGCAGCTTGCCGTCGGTGATGGTGATCTTGCTGCCACCGGTCGGCGGCGTGGGCTTGCTGTCAGACATGTATATCTCCGGCTGGGAATCATGGATCTGGAAAAGGTCTGCACAGAGGTGGCACCGCCGCCGCGCAAACACAAGACGCCCATTTTCGCCCCATTCGGGCGCATTGACCATGTCTGATACATACAGCGGCGTACTGTCACGCCCTGTTTGGGTTGCCGGCTCCGCATACGAAAGAGCCAGGAGCGCGGCATGACCGCATTCCTGGCTCCCCGATTTACAAAGGGCTATCTAACTCAGCAGCCCCCTTTGCAGGGCGCTTAGTGCCCGGCAGTGCTGGCGGACGGCGGCGTGGCAGCGGTGCTGCTGGCGGGCGGGGTCATCGCCGTGCTGCTGGCCGGCGGCGTCATGGCCGTGGTGCTGGCTGGCGGCGTCATGGCGGTGGTGGCAGCCGGCGGGGTGGCCGCCGTCGACGACGGAGCCGTGTTCGGCGCCGGTGCTGTCGTGTTGGTCGCATCATCGTTGTGACCGCTGCAAGCGCTCAATGCCAGTACGGCGGCCAGCGATAGGGCACAAATCAAAGGTTGACGAGTCATCTTCATGGGGGGTCTCTCCTGCTTCAGGGCTGGCGGGTTTTATGGTCCATCGAACGCGCGCTCCTCTCGGAACGCTCCTAGTGATAGCTACCTGACGGTTAACTGATTGTGAGTAACGGAACAAAACCCGTTACCCGGGATCACCATTGCTGGCTCCCGGTGGCCCAACTGTACGGCTGCGGCGGGGAATATGCATACCCCATGTCACTGATCGCTTTACGTTTCGCGGCAATCAGACAGCTACGCTTCAGTCTCCCAAGCATTCCGTTCAACTGCGCGCACCCAAGGGACGACGCGATCGCGCACGTTCGCGCCGCTGGACGTTCCAGCTTTTCCAGCGTGCCGCGAGACACGAGAAGATCACGTATAGAGCCGGCGTACTGAGCAGGGTCAGGCTCTGCGAAATCAGCAAGCCACCGATCATGGCGATACCCAGCGGGCGGCGCAGATCCGAGCCTTCGCCCAGCCCGATCGCGATCGGAAGCGCAGCCAGGATGGCCACCATGGTCGTCATCATGATCGGCCGAAAGCGCACCAGGCAGGCCTCACGCGCCGCTTCCAGCGGCGACTTGCCATGCTCGCGTTCGGCGACCAGCGCGAAGTCGATCATCATGATCGCGTTTTTCTTGACGATGCCGATCAACAGCACCAACGCGATCTGCGCGATGATCGAGAGTTCCGTGCCGGTGATCCACAGCGCGAGCAAAGCGCCGACGCCAGCCGCCGGCAGCGTGGAGAGAATAGTCACCGGATGAATCAGGCTTTCGTAAAGGATGCCGAGCACGATATACACGGTGAGGATCGCGCCGAGAACCAGCCACAGCATGCCGCTCTGCGATTGCTGGAAGCGGCGGAAGTCGCCACCCACGTTGAGCTTGATATCACCCGGCATGCGCATCTGATTGCCAGTGCCCTGAATGATCTCAAGCGCCTCGCCCATGCTCACGCCGGGGGCGAGATTGAAGCTCATGCTCATCGTGGTGTACTGGTTTTCGTGGGTGATCTGGGTCGGCGCCAGCCCGGGCACCTGATGGGCAATCGCGGATAGCGGCGTCATTGTGCCGCCGCTGGTGGGAATGTAAACGTGGTTCAACGCCGCCGGTGTCGCCGTCTGATTCGGCAGCGCATTCACCACCACTTTGTACTGGTTGAGATCGGAGTAGATCGTGCTGACCTGACGCTGCCCGAACGAGTCGTACAGCACGCCGTCGATGGTGCCTACCGAAATGCCCAGTCGGGCCGCCTTGTCGCGATCGATCACGATGTTCTGTTGCAAGCCGGCATCGTCCAGATCACTGCCCACGTCCATCAACTTGGGATTCTTCTTCAGCTCGGCCACCAGTTTGGGCAGCCACAACTGCAGCTCATCCGGATTGTCGCCCTGCAACGAAATCTGATATTGCGCGCCCTGGCTGGTGCCACCGCCGCCGAAGCTCGGCAGGTCCTGAATCGGCCGCAGGCGCACGTTGAGGTCCGGATATTTGGCGGCCTTGGCGCTCAGTCGCGCCAACGCCGCGAAGGTGTCGTCCCGGCGCCCCTGGGCGTGCGTCTTCAACTCGATGTCGAACGAACCGCTGGCACCCTGTCGACTGCTGCCGAGACGCGAACCTACCGTAGCGACATCGTGATCCTTCAGCAGCATGTCGATCAGGCGCAGCTGGCGGTTCGACGCATCCTTGAACGAGACGGTGGAACCGGAGGTGGCGCGACCGCGGATCAGGCCGGTGTCCTGCGGCGGAAACAGTCCGGTCTTGACCTGGGTGAACAGCAGCACGGTGATGCCGATCAGGATCAGCGGTGTCAACGAGAACAACAGCGCGTGGCGCAGCGAAAAATTCAGTGCCCTGCTGTAGACCCCTACCATGCTTTCGTGAAAACCCTCCAGCGCCATAGCCAGCTTCGAGGGCTTGGCGTGATTTTCCGGCGCATCGTGACCACTCAAAAAGTGCCCGCACAGCGTCGAGGTCAGGGTGAGTGAAACGATCGCGGATATCGCGATCGCCGCCACCAGCGTCAGCGTGAATTCCTTGAAGAACATGCCAGTGATGCCGCCCATGAACAGCAGCGGGATGAATACGGCAATCAGCGAGGCGGTGATCGACACGATCGTGAAACCGATCTCGCGCGCACCAGTGAGTGCCGCCTGCAGTCGCGGCATGCCCTGGTCGATATGCCGGATGATGTTTTCGATCACCACGATCGCATCGTCCACCACGAAGCCGATCGCAATCACCAGCGCCAGCAGCGTGAGGTTGTTGAGCGTATAGCCCATGATGTACATCACCACCGCAGCGCCCGCCAGCGACAACGGCACGGCGGCGGCGGCGATCAGGGTGGGGGCCAGCCGGCGCAGGAATAGCGCCATCACCATCACCACCATCGCCAGGCTGATCAGCAGGGTGTACTGCACTTCACGCAGCGACGCGCGGATGGTCGGGGTGTCGTCGAAATACGGTGTCAGCGTGGTGCCTGGCTGCAGATAGCTGCGCAGTCCCGGCACTTCGGCCTTGACCCGGTCCACGGTGTCGATGATGTTCGCGTCGGACTGCTTGTAGACGTACATCAGGATCGCCGGCTTGCCCTGGAACCAGGCGGCTTGATAGGCATCCTGCAGTCCGTCGTAGACCTTGGCGACGTCGGACAGATACACCGGCACGTTGTTGTGCGTCGAAATCACCAGTCGCGAAAAATCGGCGGCCGAGTGCAACGCATCATTTGCGCTGACCGACATCGTGGTCAGGCCGTTCGACAGAAAACCCTCCGGCTCGCTGACGTTCGCCGCAGTCAGCGCGTTGCGCAGCTGATCGGGAGATAAGCCCATTGAATTGAGCGCGCGCAGATTCACGTCGACCCGGACGGCCGGCGTCGCCGCGCCCAGGATGTCCACTTCCGATACCCCGGTAAGCTGACGCAACCGTTGTGCCAGCAGGGAGTCGGCGACATCGTAGAGATCGCGCGCCGATTGCGTATCGGAAGTCAGTGCGAACGCAATCACCGGGTCGTCGTTCGGGTTCGCCTTCTCGTAGCTCGGCGGGCTGTTCAGTCCAGCGGGTAGATCGGGAGCGGCCGCGTTGATCGCTGCCTGCACATCGCGCGCTGCATCATCGATATTCCGTCCCGCATCGAACATCAGCAGAACCTGCGTACTGCCCAGTGAACTGGTCGAGCGCATCGTGTCGATGCCCGGTACCTGCCCCAGATGCCGTTCCAGCGGGGCGGCCACGGTGGACGCCATGTTGCCGGCACTGGCACCGGCCTGGCTGGCCGTGACGAAGATTGCCGGAAACTGCATGTTCGGTAACGCCGCCACGCCGAGCAGCACGTAGCAAATGATGCCCACCGCGAATACACCCATGGCCAATAGCGAGGTGCCGATCGGACGACGGATGAAGGGACCAGAAATATTCATGCGGCAGATCCAGCCCCCGCAAACGGCAGGGGGGAATAGACAGGGTAGCTTCGCTTCATGAGTGACTCAACGCACGAGCCGCAAAAGCGTTGAATAGGGTGAATAGGGATCAACGCGTTGAGTGGTGGTTGCAGCAATGAATCGCGCCCGGCAGAACGCCAAAAGGGGCGAGGCTGCTGGGCCCGCCCCTTTCTCGCGTTGACTTGTCAGTCCTCGATATCCGCATCGAGGACTGACAAGTCGCGGACTCACGTGATGCCCCGAGCCTGGATCAGTGCGCGCTGCTCGCGCCGATGCTGCAGCCAGTCGGAGAAACGCTCCATGTACAGGTAGATCACCGGCGTCGTGTACAGCGTCACCAGCTGCGACAGCAGCAGACCGCCGACGATCGACACGCCGAGCGGCCGCCGCAGTTCGGCGCCGATGCCGGTGCCCAGTGCCAGCGGCAACGCACCGAGCATGGCTGCCGCGGTCGTCATCATGATCGGGCGGAAGCGCAGCAGGCAGGCACGCCGGATGGCGTCGTGCGCGTTCATGCCGGTGCGCTTCGCCTCGATCGCGAAGTCGATCATCATGATGGCGTTCTTCTTGACGATACCGATCAGCAGCACGATACCCACGATGCCATCCACCGAGAGGCTCATGCCGCACATGATCAAGGCGAGCAACGCACCCACGCCGGCGGGCGGCAGGGTGGAGATGATCGTCAGCGGATGGATGTAGCTCTCGTACAGCACGCCCAGCACGATGTAGATCACGATCACTGACGCAAGCAGCAACAGGATTTCGTTGCCCAGTGACGAAGAAAACTCTGCCGCCTTGCCGATGAACTGGCCGCGTACCTGTGGCGGGAAGTTCAGCCTCTGCTCCACCTTGGCGATGGCATCCACGCCCTGCGACAGCGAGTAGCCCGGCGCGAGGTTGAACGACACGGTCACGGCCGGCAGCTGCTGCTGGTGACTGATCACCAGCGGTGCGTTGGTGTTGATCGAACTGGCCAGCGAAGCGAGCGGAATCGTGCCACCGTTGCCGATGATGATGCCGGTGTTGGCGACACTGATACCGGTGCTGGTCGAGGAATTGCTGGAAGCGGCCAGACCGAAACTGGTGGCGTTACTGCCGGTCAGCGCGCCATTGCCGTTGCTTTTGACGGTGAGCTGGTTGAGCAACCCGGTGCTGGTGCGGAACTGCGGCGCCACTTCCAGCACGACGCGATATTGATTCAACTGGGTGAAGATGGTGGAGATCTGGCGCTGGCCGAATGAGTCGTACAGCGTGTCGTCAATGGTCTGGATCGGCACGCCAAGTCGGCTCGCCTTTTCGCGATCGATGGTCAGCTTGAGTGCGTTGCCCTGGTTGGCAAGGTTGTTGTCGACGTCGGACAGTTCCGGCAGGTCGCGCAATGCCTGGGTCATCCGCTCGGCATAGGTCGCCAGCTCGTCCGCATTCACATCGGACATCGAGTACTGATATTCCGTGGCGGCAACGCGCGTATCCAGCGTCACGTCCTGCACCGGCTTCAGGTACAGCTCGACGCCGGGAATACCCGCCGCATCGTTCTGCAGGCTGGCCAGCACATCGTCCAGGCCACGGCGATCGCCGCGGTCCTTCAGCACGATGCTGAGCTGTCCCTGGTTGAGCGTGGGGTTGATCGAGCCCGCGCCGATAAACGCCGCTACACCCGCCACGTTGGGGTTCTTGCGCAACGACTCGGCGACCGCCTGGGTGCGCTGCTCCATCTGCGGGAACGCCACATTCTGGTCGGCCTGCACCACGCCGGTGATCAGGCCGGTGTCCTGTTCGGGCAGCAGACCTTTCGGTATCACGATGTACAGGAAGATCGTCAGCACGACGGCCGCACCGGCGACGATCATGGTCAGCGGCCGGTGATCGAGCACCCAGTCCAGCGTGCGCTCATACAGACCAACCGTGCGCGTCCACACGTTCTGTTTGCCGGCGGCGGCATGTCTCTCATGCGCATCGTCGCCTTCGGGCAACTGATCGGGCTTCAACAGGTAAGCGCACATCATCGGCGTCAGGGTCAGCGACACCAGCATCGAGATCACCACCGCGATGGTCAGCACCCAGGCGAACTCGTGGAACAGGCGCCCGGTGACACCGGGCATCAGCAGCAGCGGCAGGAACACGGCGGTCAGCGATACAGTCAGCGACAGCACGGTAAACCCGATCTCCTTCGCACCGACCTCGGCCGCCTGCTTGCCGTCCATGCCCTGCTCGATATAGCGCACGATGTTCTCGATCATCACGATCGCATCGTCCACCACGAAACCGGTGGCCACGGTCAGCGCCATCAGCGAGAGGTTGTCTAGCGACATCCCGGTGAACGCCATCACGCCAAACGTGCCGAGCAGCGACAACGGCACCGCGACCGACGGAATGATCGTCGCCCACAACCGGCGCAGGAAGACAAAGATCACCGCCACCACCAGACCAATGGTCAGCAGCAGGGTGAACTCCACGTCCTCGACGGATGCGCGGATGGTGATCGTGCGGTCGGCGAACACGCCCAGGTGCACATCGGCCGGCAGCACGCTGCGCAGCTGCGGCAGGATCTGCCGGATCTGCTGCACGGTCTGCACGATGTTCGCGCCAGGCTGACGGCGGATGTCCAGCAGTACGGCTGGCTTGCCGTTGGCCCACGCGGCGAGCTGATCGTTCTCGACACCATCGACCACATTCGCGACATCGGACAGGCGCACCGGCGCATTGGTGGTGCTGCTGTAAGAGATGATGGTGCTCTTGTATTCGGCCGCAGTCGCCAGCTGATCGTTGGTGCTGATGGTGTAGGACTGCGTTGTACCGTTCAGCGTGCCCTTGGGCGCGTTGACGTTGGCCTCGGTCAACGCGTTGCGCACGTCTTCCATGGTGAGGCCGAGGTTCGCCAGCTGCGCCGGATTGACCTGGATGCGCACCGCCGGCCGCACATTGCCGGCGATCGACACCAGACCCACGCCCTGCACCTGCGACAACTTCTGCGCCAGGATCGAGTCGGCGTAGTCGTTGACGTCACGCAGCGGGCGGCTGTCCGAGGTGAGCTCGAGCGTCATGATCGGCGCATCGGCCGGATTCACCCGGTTGTACACCGGCGGGTACGGCAACGTGCTGGGCAACGTGCCGCGCGCCTGGTTGATCGCCGCCTGCACATCCTGCGCCGCGATATCGATGTCGCGATCCATGGTGAACTGCAGCACGATCGTGGACAGGCCCGCCGACGAATCGGAGGTCATCATCGACAGCCCGGAAATCTGCCCGAGCTGCCGCTCCAGCGGCGTGGTGACCAGCGAAGCCATCGTCGAGGCGCTGGCACCCGGATACTGGGTGCTCACCACCAGGCTGGGCGCTTCGATCTCGGGCAGCGCGGACACCGGCAATTGCCGGTAGCCGAGGATGCCGAGCAGCAGCACCGCCACCATCAGGAGCGAGGTGGCGATCGGTCGGCGGATAAAGAGCGTGGAGAATCCCATGGGGCGTCGGAACCGTCAGTAGGCGAAGTCGCTGGCGACTTTCAGTGGAACAGGGGCGGCAAGCAGCCGCGGCGAAGACGTCCTTGGCAACGCTGCGATGAAGTCGTCCACGGCATGGCCGACTTCATCGCTGACAGCGCGCCGACATCATTGACCACGACGCTTGCCACCGTTCTGCTGATTCTTCTTGGCCTTATCCAATTCACTACTGGTCGGCGTTGCCGGCACCTGGCCCGGCTTGAGCGCATTGACCTTGCTGCCCGGCTTGAGGCGGAACTGACCTTCGGTCACTACCTGCTCGCCCACGGACAGGCCGGAGCTGATCATCACGTGGCTGTCGCCGACTTCACCGGCCAACTTCACCGGCTGCATCTTGACTGTTTGATCGCTCTGCACGAGATAGACGTAATCGCCATCCGGACCACGCTGCACGGCCTGCGCGGGAACCACCAGGCCACCGTCCACCGTGCGCACCTTCAATTGCACATTGACGAACTGGCCCGGCCACAGACTGCTGGTCGGGTTCGCGAATACCGCACGCAGCTTGAAGGTGCCGGTTGTGATGTCGATCTGGTTGTCGACTACCTGCAGTACGCCGGAAGTGTCCAGCGGATGGGCATCGGTACGATCGAGCGCGATCACCTCGAGCGGCTCGGTGCCCTTCGCAGCGGCGCGCACCATCTCCAGATTCACTTCCGGCAAATTGAACACCACGTAGATCGGCTGGATCTGGGTCAGCGTGTCGATCGCGGTCGTGGTGGTCACCACGTTGCCCGGATCCACATTGCGAATGCCGGCAACACCGTCGATCGGCGAGATGATCTTGGTGAAATCCAGTTGCACTTTGGTGGATCGTACGTTTGCCGCGTCGGCAACCACGGTCGCTTCCAGCTGCGCCACGTTGTTGCGGAAGGTATCCATGTCCAGCGCAGCGACGTAGCCGTTGGCGACCAGCGCCTGGTTACGCTTGAGCGTGCTCTGCGCCGTGCCGAGCAGAGCCTCGTCCTGTTTCTGCTTGGCAGCCGCCTGATCGTAGGCTGCCTGGAACGTGCGCGGATCGATCTGCGCCAGCACCTGGCCCTTGGTTACCGGCTGACCTTCCTTGAAGTTGATCGAGAGCATCTGGCCGGCGACCTGTGCGTTCACGGTCACGGTGTTCAACGCCTGCACGGTGCCCAGCGCTGTCAGGTAGACCGGCACGTTCTGCTTGGTCACCGGTTCAACCGTGACCGGCACCGGGCCGTTGTCCTGGCCATTCTCACCCTTGCCGGATGCACTCTTGTCTTGCGACGCCGACTGCTCGCCCTGGCCTGCTCCACGCCGATGATGGCCTGCGCCAGCCGTGCCTTCGCCCGGCTTGTGCAACAGGCGAAAACCGACGATTGCCACCACGATCACGGCAACGACGATCAACGCGATTTTCCAAAAACGCGACATGTAAAACTCCTGGGCTGAACAGTGTGGCTACCCCGCACACAACAACGCAGCATATATTTATTTATATGTCTGATGTGTCCGGAGTTTGTCTGGATTCCCCCGGCCGGGACTTTCGTCCGGCGGGCTCTTCATGGGGTCAAAGCATAGGGGCTGTCGAACGACCTTGAACAATGCCGGTTGACAGGGGTAGTGCATGACCGATGGCATGGAAAACAGCGGTTGGGAGGCATATTCGGGGTACTCGCGGGGCTTCGTCGATGATGGACCACGCCGGCACCGAATAGATCCGGGCCGTCCGTCGGCTGCCGGAGAGCCTGAAACTTGCCGCGCGCTTCGTTTATAATCCGCGACTTGTTGTCTGTCCGGCCCCAGCATCAGGGTCTGTCGGCAACATGACAATCGATGCCGCCCTTCCGCGGTGCGGTGATCCACGCCGAGCTGATTTCTACAGATCGGTGCAACAGGGCAAGCATTCAGGCGTGCCGGAGCAGCCATCGTGGCGTTCCGGCCTGCCCAACTGACAGGAGTACGTGCGTGAGCGGTCCCATGAGCAAATCCGACCAGGCAACCATCCGCCAACTTTCGCTGATGATCGGCGGCCTGGCTGTGCTGACGCTGGTACTGATCTTCGCCGGCTTCGAGATTTATCAGCATCAGCCGCATGAAACCAATCCGAACGAACCGGCGCAGATTGCCGAGCGGATTGCTCCGGCAGGCGCTGTGTATGCCGGCGACACCGGTCGCGCCGCCATGCAGGCCGCTGCCGATGCCGCCACCAAGGCTGCGGCGTCGCAGGTTGCCTACGGCGGCACCACCGACGGCAAGACCATCTACGACAACCTGTGCACCAGCTGCCATACCGCCGGCGTAGCCGGTGCACCGAAGCTGGGCGATAAGAGCATGTGGGGTCCGCGTATCGCCGAGGGTCTCGACACGCTGATCAAGCATGCCACCGAGGGTTACCACGGCCCGGACGGCAACTTCATGCCGGCCAAAGGCGGTAACCCCGCTTTGACCGACGCACAGGTCAAAGCCGCCGTCACCTGGATCGTCGGCCAAGCCAAGTAAAGCCAGCTTCAATAAAGCAAAACAAAACGCCGCCCTAGGGCGGCGTTTTCGTTGCTGCGCTAACCCTAGCCTACGGGATCTACTCATTTGCGGCGCGGCGGTAGTGCGCCCTCCCCTGCTTGCAGGGGAGGGCTGGGGTGGGGTCGCTCTTCACGTGGAGGTCAAAGCCCAACCCCCTCCCAACCTCCCCCTGCAAGCAGGGGGAGGAGCAAAAAAGCCGAACACACCTGCGTTTGCGCCACACCATCCTTGACGGGATCTGTCATCTCGATCTGCTAATTTTTACCTCCAAGATCAGCACGCATCTCACGGAACCACCATGTCGCTACGCCACACCACACTCATCATCCTGGCCACCAGCATGCTTGCCAGCTGCGCCAGCCAGGCTCCCAAGCCGATCAAGCTTTCCGATGGCGCGCGCGCGAACGTGGCGATCCTGGAGACCACCGACATCCATTCGAACGTGCTCAGCTTCGACTACTACAAGCTGAAGCCGGACGATTCGCTCGGCTTCGAACGTACTGCCACGCTTATCCGCCGCGCCCGCGCGGAGTTTCCCAATACCTTCCTGTTCGACAGCGGCGACACCATCCAGGGCAGCGTACTGGCCGACTACCAGGCGCTGGTGAAGCCGGTGGACTGCCATGAGGAGCTTGGTATCTACCGCGCGATGGATGCACTTGGCTACGACGGCGGCACCATCGGCAACCACGAATTCAATTACGGCCTGGGCTTTCTGTCGCAGGTCACTGCCACGCCGATGAACGTGGATGGCGGCCGCACGGATCATTGTGCCGGCCCGCATTTTCCGCTGGTGCTGTCCAACGTGTTCAGCGCACGTGACAGTGCGCCGATCTTCCAGCCCTGGGCCGTCGTCACGAAAACCATCGAGGTGTACACGCAGGACGGTAGCAAGGTCGAGGTACCGTTGAAGATCGGCATCATTGGCTTCACTCCGCCGCCAATCATGCAATGGGACAAGCAGAACCTGTCCGGAAAGGTCACCGTCAGTGGCGTGGTCGAGGCGGCGCAAAAGTATCTGCCTCAGTTGCAGGCGCAACACCCCGATCTGATCGTGGCGATCCTGCATGGCGGCCTGGATACCGCGCCGTACACAGCGCAAATGGAGAACGGCGGCTGGTACCTGGCCGGTGTGCGGGGCATCGATGTGCTACTGCTCGGACACGCACATACCGAATTTCCCGGCCCACGCTACGCGGGCATGAAAGATGTCGACGCCAGACGCGGATTTGTGCGCAACGTGCCGGCTGTCATGGGCGGTTTTTTCGGCAAGGACCTGGGCGTGATCCAGTTGGTGCTGAATCGCCAGCAAGGTCGCTGGGTGGTCGACATCGACAATACGCATAGCGAAGTGCGACCGATCTGCCCACAGAAGAATCAGTGCGTGCCAGCCGATGCCGCCATTGCACCACTGGTACAGAACGTGCACGAAGCGGCGATCTCGTACGTCAATACGCCCATCGGCGAAAGCACGTTGCGCATGAGCAGCTACTTCGCCGACGAAGGCGACATGACGGCATTGGCCGCCGTCAACGCGGCGCAGGCCGACTACGTGCGCTCCGAATTGCCAAGGCTGCACCCCGAGCTCGCGAACATTCCCGTGCTGTCCTCTGCCGCTGCGTTTCGCACCGGCTTCGGCGGTCCCGACGACTATACCGACGTGGCCGCTGGCGCGCTGACCTTGCGTAGCGCCGCCGACTTTTACTTTTATCCGAACACCCTGGCCGCGGTGAAGATCGACGGCAGTGGACTCAAGGCCTGGCTGGAGAAATCCGCCGAGCGGTTCAATCGCATCGACCCGAGCAAACCCGGCGAACAGGCGCTGATCAACGACCACTACCCCGGCTTCAACTTCGATCAGATCCAGGGCGGCATCCACTACACCATCGACCTGTCGAAACCGGTCGGCCAGCGCATCACCTCGCTGACCTGGCACGGCAAAACCGTCGCACCGACGCAGCCATTTATTGTCGTTACCAACAACTACCGCGCCAGCGGCGGTGGAAACTTCCCTGGCCTGGACGGCAAGAACATCGTGCTGGCCGCACCGGACGGCACACGCGAAATTCTGGCGAAGTGGTTGCAGCGCCATCAACAGGTCGGTGCGAAAGATCTGGAATCCACCTCATGGCACTTCGCTCCGCTCAAGACCCACGGCGTGATCGTATTCAAGGGAGCCTCGGGTAAACAGGACGTGGCGCGAACGGCGGGCCTTGAGAACGTACGCCAGATTAAGGACAGCGGTGACGGTACCGCGACGTACGCCATCGATCTATCGCGGTGATGCGTGGTGAGCTGAAAGGCGTACCGGCGAATACCGGTTAATCCCAGCGATTCGCGTTCTTGGGAAATCCCGGGCGCTGCACCCGCACCACACAGAATCGTTGCCCGGTCGGCGCCTGCATCACGACCCAACGCTCAAGGCGATCCACCACGTGCGCGCCCAACTTTTCCAGGCGAGCTACCTCGGCGGGAATGTTGTCGGTCTCGATATCCAGATGAACCCTGCTCTCATGAGCGACGCTCTGAATTTCAACGATAGGTTCGTCGTCGGGCGTTTCCAGCATGCGGTAATTACCGCGAGAAGCGGAATGACCGTTGTCGATCGGCCGCCCCAGCGCTTCGGCCCAGAAGCTGGCGGCCTTATCGACGTCGGATGTCTGGCAATCGATCAGCAGCGCACAAAGGCGGGAGTAATGCATGACGTCCTCATCCAGAAAGGTTCGCGGGGAATGCTGTAGCGCTAGTGACCGTTGTTCTGCATGGCCTTGCCTTGCTTCACCAGCTCGTCGATGCCCGGCATGAAATCCTGACCGCTGTAGCTTTTTATGATCAAGGCACGTCGACGAAGTTCCTGTTGGTAAACCGGGTCCAGATAGATCGTCGGCGGTGGGTACAGACTGTGATCGCCGCCGAGATACAGAAGTCCGTCGACAACCTCGCCCATCGGCGGCCAATGCTTGAGGGGTTCGAGTTTCCAGACCTGCTTTCCGTTGACGGAACCCAGCGTCACCGTGGAAGCGTAGTCGGTCAACTGAAAGTCCGCCTGCTCCAGCGCGCTGCCCCGTATCACGCGAAAACTGGGCGCGGGCCCCATGTTCAGGGCTTTTGCGGCATTGGGCAGAGGCACCGACACGATACTGAACAGTGCTCCGGGATACTTGTGCTCGATGCGCTGGGCGACGGTGGGGTCTTCCGGTTCGCTTTGGTAATCCTTGGGTAGCTTCTTCATCGCATGCAGCTCGCCGGCTACCAGCAGTGCGTGATGATGTTTGGACAGCACCTCCCGCCCGACGACACTCGCATAGCTGCCATCGCGATCGTCAAATGCTTCGTAGTCCTTGGCCGTTTTGATTTTCGACCAGTCCAGCGGCGGATCTCCAAGCACGACTCGAATGGCATGCGCGCAGAGATGTTTCTGATTGATGTCGCGCACGGTCTCGTAAAATTGCCGGTAGAGCGGCGAATTCCAGGTCAGCGGCACCGCGGTTTCCCGCCAGATACTTTGCAACTGGGTCTCGGTGATATTTCCGCCGGAAATATAAGCGTCCGCCACATGCTGCAGGCGCGAATTTCCAAATTCGACAACGATGTCGTCCGCCCTGCAAATAAACGCCGGATCACGAAGCATCTGTTGCAGAAAGGCGTGGATCTCCCTGCTTCGATGCAGCTCCCCGATCATGATCAAAGGGTGATTGTCGAATTGCTGCGCAATCTCCGCGATCACCGTTTTGGATGACGCCGCGGATGCGCCGGAGCAGGCGAACCAGAGGGTCGATGCGATGCAGGATCGAACGAGCCCGCTTCGCGTTCGTAACGTCCGCCTCCTCAACGCGGCAACTGCCATGGCACTCCCCTGATCGCGTGTCGTCATCGAGGTTACTTTGCCTTGTTGTGCCACCTCTGGCCACCGACGCTGGATCCCGATCGAAAGGTGGCTGCGAGGGGATCTCGCAAACCCGGAAATCGGAGCCTAGGCAACCGTCCACTGTCCGCCGTCCGCGTTCGTCCGGACAACCCGCACAGCGTCCGCGGACATGTCCCTCGCTCGGCGCCCATGCGACGAAATGGCTCAGCAGCGCGGGTTTCGGGGCATTCGAAGCTTTGGCACGAGGCTTGCCATAGATATCTCGAAAGCTTCCTAACTCACTCGCGGAGAACCACCATGAAATTCGAGACCTTGATGCTGCATAGCCTTTTCGCCGTCTGCCTGCTGGTTTGCGTGTTGACCCTTGGCGCGATGCTCACCTCGCACGCCCCTGCTTCCCGTGTTGCTACAAACCATGCTTCGGTTGCTGCAGCCGCGAACTCAGCCAGCTGAGTCGCGGATCAGTACACATACAACGAACATAGCGATAACTAGCCTGATGGCACGGGACAACTCAGGTCACCTTCTTCGCACCGTAGATAGGCTTTGAGTTCCTCAACACGCTTACGGGTCAAGCCGTCACGACACTGCGCGACCAGCATCGGATAAACACTACCCTGGGCACTAGCCGAGGTGGAGAACGTGCACTCGGCATCGCGAAAGGCCAGCCACGCTTTCTGCGCATTGACCAGGAGTTTTGCCGCGTCCTTGTCGCTCTTCAGCCGATCGTTGATCTGCCGATAGTCCGCATTCAGTTCAGCGTCCGTTTTCCTGTAGGCCTGGTCGGCGCACACATTCAAGGCCATCTGACTGGTTGCATTGGCGCAATCCTGCGCAAACGCAGCGGCGGGTGCAGCAGCGACCAACGTCGCCATGATGAAAAATGTACGCATCGATCGTTACTCCTGCAGACGGGCTCGGCCCACTACATCAACTCTACCCACGCTGCGCTTTCCAACCAGAATTTCTCTCGATCCGCGATAAAACCCGCCGCTTGTTCATAGACCAACCACGCATCGATCACGTCCGCCAGATCCTGATCGTTGCGACGAACGGCAAACGCATGTGCCGTCTTGCCGAACATACTTACGTCCAGTGTGCGCAATTGATCGGGATAAGCCTTAGCGAACGCATCCGGCAACGGCTGCTCGGCCAACAGGCCATCCAGCTTGCCGTTGCGGACATCCTGCAACGCCTGGCTTTCATCGTTGACTTCCACCACCTCGCTATTGCCCAGCCAGGTCTTCGTGGTGGCCGCTGTGACCGTACCGGAAAGGACCCCGATTCGATGTTTACTTCCCGTTTCCAGTGCCTGCAGATCGTCCGTGCCGAGCGCTTTGCGATTGAGTACCAACCCAAGCGAAAAGCTGCCATAGCTATCGCTGTATTTCAGCCACTGCGCACGCTGTGGTGTCACGCTCAGACCCGAAGCCAGTACGTCGAAATGGCCGGCGCGCAAGTCGCCGATGGCAGTCGCCCAGGTGGTGGGTACCAGCTCGATTTTCCAGCTCATGTCTTTGGCAAGCTGCCGGACGTAGGCCACCTCAAGCCCGACCCATTGCCCACTCTTGTCACGCATCACCCACGGAGCGTTGACGGCGACACCCACTCGTAGCACGCCCTGCTTTTGTATCGTTGCCAAGCTGCCGCCAGGCTGACGCGACGCGCCGTCGGCATGCGTTGAATCTGCGGTTGCTGCGAAAGTTGTCGGGACAGCAAGCAACAGACTTGTCATCACGATAGAGGCCACATGACCTAAAACCCGGAAGAAGCGCATGGACATCTCCTTAGTTGATAGCGAAGCAGCTAACTGGCTTATGACTTTCGAGGCGAACGTTATAGCTGGATCTCTGGATGGCGGAAGAGCACAAGCTGCGTCTTCGCCGGGAGCGTCAACGGATGATCTCGAACATGCGAAATATCCAGAGCAGCTGATACGCCAGCGCAAACACGACGAAGATTTGTTGAAACCGTTTGTTGGCAACGAATATTGCGATCACTGCAAGCGACGCAAGCAGCCCCTGGCGGACAATGTACTCCACGCCGAACGAGTGTAAATAGCCAGTACCCTTGATCGCGGTATCGATCACATCGATAACGAACATCAAGGCGAGAAAGCCATAGAACCATTTTCTACGGGATTCGAAGTATTCGGCGAAGCCCGAATATTCATCCAGTCGATCGGGAAACAACAGCGACGCAAGCACGACAAAGACGACAGCGTACGCAATCACAAATAGATAGAGCGCGAATGTCCACGAAGGTACTTCGATCAGCGCGTACTCATACCACCAGAAATGGATGATCGCCAGCAGCAGAAAAAGTACCCATCCGATATGGATCGGATAGATCTTGTAGGTTTTTGGGTGCTGCACGAACCGGGTCAGTCCGGTAACCAACCGGGAAAGACTCAAGCCGAGCACGATCGCCATGATCACGCGAACGTGTACAAAAATTTCGTGGGCGGATGAGGCGTAGTTCATGGCATCCCCAATCGAACATCGGCGCAGCGATGCTACCCGCTAGTGGTCTTGCACTGCCAGCGCTACGATCAGTCCACTCACTGATAGCTGAACCTCTTCACCAACTCCGCGCGTAGTCCACACGGCAACGGCCACGGCTCATGATCAAGCCTCGCCAGGGTGCTTGAGACCCAGGGCAGCAGCGGTGACATCCGGCCAGCGCGATGGCGTAGCCGTGATGCGCAGTTAAGTCGCCGTATCTTTGTTTGCGTATCACGCAAATCGTCGAATCACCGCATATGCTTATGCCAGTGAGGTTTTGATGCCTTTGATTCTTCGT